>Ga0209488_10002820_pt1 | contig 14158 bp, 12 predicted proteins | sample Rivendell_Oct201_8_FD_188349 | JGI IMG/M metagenome (GOLD analysis project Ga0209488, IMG submission 188349) | Vadose zone soil microbial communities from the Eel River Critical Zone Observatory, Northern California, USA -... | ecosystem: Environmental > Terrestrial > Soil > Vadose zone >... | reverse complement strand
TGTTTTCATCAACGACATGAAAGAGCAAGACAAAAAGGACGAGTTTACCAGTGCAGCTACTACAAAAGAGAGAGACGACCGCGTAGGCTCACGTGTTCTGTTCTCTTACTCGCTAATATTTAATTTTTTTTATTTTAAATTTCATGGGATGTATTTGAATGCTAACGTAAACGACACAAATACGCCAAATCAATCCCGAGCCTTGAGTGTTCCAAGGAATGCGTGCTTCTCCTCCACAGTTTGGAAAGCACCATGCTATTCGCCAAAAGCCAATGACAGTCAGCGTCTGTCCACAGTAAATTCGAGGAAGAAAAAGACGTACGCCGAACTTTGACGATGTATCGATAAACTTAAGCTGTACTTTCTCAAGATCCCGACGTGAGGTATGCACCATTAGCGACTTGCGAAGGGTAATCACACGCTTCTTGGTACCAGGTATAGAGCCCTTGAGCAAGACAAAGTCATTCTTGACGATACCGTAGTGCGGGAAGCCACCCAGGGGCGTGATCCTCTTTTTAGTAATGTCTGCGTCTGTCGACGCATTCGCCTCATCTTCACCAGAGCCGATGCGGTAGATTTTCTTGTTGAGTTCCGTGCGGTGATGATAGCCATCTAGTCGGATTGTCAGCGCTCTCAATCACGACAAAGGCGATCGCACTGCTTACTCTGGCCAGCACGGGCGACTGAGTACATGACCTTAGACGGGTGCCATGCACCGATGCAAGCAACTTTGCGCAGACCCTTGTGCGTTTTACGCGGGAGCTTCTTTGTGCCCCAGCGGTGGGTGACACCCTCAAACCCGTGGCCCTTCGTCACAGCGATGATATCAATCACTTCGTCTTGTTCAAAGACGTTTGACACCTCCACTTGCTTCTCGAATAAACCATGGGCATATGCGACCTTTTCTGCAACAGAGCCGCCATTGACCTGGATCTCCATGAGGTGTGCCTTCTTTTGTGCAAGGCCGGTTTTGCTGATCTGAGTGTGGGCGAGCACGCGGACGACGGTGCAGTATTTGCGGATACGCTCAAGTTCACGCTCGAGAGACTTGTTATTGTCCTCGGCATGCTTCTTGGCATATCGAGTGAAAGCCTTCTTCTTAGAACGGTACCAATTCTTGTAAAACCGACGCTTGAGCTCGTTCGATAGGTGGGATGCCCAAACAGTGGTGAGAGTGCGTAGTCCACGGGGGGTCTCGACGTAGCCGACAACACCGACGACGACGAGCGGAGGTGTCTCGACGACCGTCACTGCTTCAACAACCTCGCGCTTGTGCATCTCTGAGCACAATCAACAATCACTCTAAATGACAGACAGAGAGTGACGTACTTGATCCAGGACGATCAAGGTCACGAACAACATGCGTCATGCCAGCCTTGTAACCCATGATGGCGGTCAAATGGACGGGCTTCTTGGGGTCATCCTTGTACGACATCAATGTCACGGATGTACATAGCAGCCGAAGGTTTTGTCACACACCTTTGGGAAAGACTTGACTTTTCCTCGGTGACGAGCGGAGCGCTTCCGGGGGAGGAAGCCAAGGGAGCCATGGCGAGGCGCTTCGTACTAGACGATCGACGCCCCGCTTCAGTGGTTTCCCAAGGCACATAAGTAGTTATAAAGACAAACCTTACGGTGGCTGGAACAGACGTGTCAAATCTTGTCGCAAAGTCCACACAGTTGGCAACGTACCTCATTTTGAGAAAGTCTTGAAGGAAGTGGACGAGAGGAGCGAACATCCTAGGATACTTTGTGGCTGAGATGTACTGTACAGTTAATACCATATTTAGAAGAGGTGTTCACACGTTGCGAGATATGACGCAACTCGATTTCTACCCAATGACCTTTCTTCGGGTCTCCTCCGTGCTCACGACAGGACGTGTAAGAACGGCATCACTGCGGTCGCCTTCGAAGCCTTCTCTTTTTTACGTGACAAGACGCGGAGTTGGGCCTTGAACGGGCACCAATGCATCTATATTGCGCAGCTACCTTGTTTTCGCCAGCTCTCAAGATCGGCGTATCAAAAGTCATAGCCAACTCATCACCGAGTTCTGGCCTTTCATGGGTGACATGTAACCTTTTCCGGCAGATTCTCTTCTATGGTGGTCAGGAGTAGTCAATCGTAACGGTACCCACAGGCACTTGCGCGCACGGAAATAACCAATTTCGCCACCTATACGGCAGGCTAAGCGACACGTTCGTCGTTTCTGTAGATATCATATGAGCATGCCGTTGTCCCCAAGTGAGTAGCGTGAGATTGTTCCTGGTGACGAACCCGCGCTCAAGACGTATTGAGGCAGTATTGAGGGTGTTTGCTCACGTGGGAACTGATGAGTGATGACCCGCGGACATGGAACGCGTCAAACCACGCATCATTTACTTTTACTGTCAGCCTTTCCTCGTCTGGCTGCACCGTGGCTGTTGTAGTAGGACCACGGGACCGACTAGACCAAATGCGTTAGTTATTTGAGGGTTGTGCCATGGCCCGCAATATTAGAGAATGAGCGCTGAACGCGTCACTGAACGCGTCTTGTCACGCGTCAAACTCATTTGTGACCGTATCCTCTCCGGCGGTCAGGCCGTCTGCCGGGCACACAATCCCTTTCTTTCTGCCACCATGCTGGCAGACGATGACCCCCCGAGACGGCCTCTCGTCCCTTATCGCCGTTCTCACAGGGTCGACGACGAGGAGACCGTCCCGGATTCTGAGGAGAGCACCTCACCCGGCCAGTCGCGTCCCCTCGACGACCATAGTGGCAACTCTACCAGGTCACCTATCAATCCTGCCGAGTCTGACCCTTCTCGTCTCCCCCGTGCAGTTTACAGGAGCCGTAAGCGTGCAACCTCGCCCCTACCCCTAACCTATTCTAGCGTGGCACCCGTTGAAGAGGTCATACCCGACTCCGAGGACAACGGTAAGACTGCGGACACCTCAGATGATGACAACGACGGCAACATGAAAAAACAATCATACTCCAACGCACCCACATCTGTCTCCCTTGGTCTCTCAGATTGGAAACAGAAGCTTCGCGATATCGATGACGAATATGATGCTGACGACCCCACGCAAGAGATAGCAAGTGCCGCACCCAACCGCAAAGGAACATCCCCAAAGGACCCCTTTGACAGCCCGTTGACCACAGAAATGTCTCTTCAACATACATCGCACCAGTCGGGGGCAAACGACTCGTTATCGTCTCCATCACGTGGCGTATCGTCCTCCACTAACACAACGCCGCAGTTCTTGTTTGGAACGCCACAAGCGCCGTCCCCAACCCCGCCCACGTCCGATGGCAAACCATCTCCGATGCAAAGCCTAAAAAGAAAGGGAAAGTCGAAGGGAAAGGGAAAGTCGCGTGTGCCGCCCGATGTTCAGGATGCGGGCACCAGTAATCAACTCGCTTCCTCACCCGACGCCATTCGTCAAACGAGGCGCAGCGAGAAATCGAAGAAGCCCAAGGTTCGATCCCTATTTTGTCTTCATTTCCGGTGTTGGGTGGTAACAGTCGATACTCTCTCAGGCACCCACCAAAAAGGAACTCCTTGAAGCCCGCCGCGAGACAGCCCGCATGCGGTCCGACATACGAGCCTCCATTTCGACTGATGCGACGCGTCCCCTGGACATCAAGACGCTCCTGAAGCGGTTCGATGTGTAAGTTACTAAAGGTGCCACGCGTGTTTTTATTCCCTCACCGTGTTGTTACAGAACTCAGCCTGTGCCCTCTGTGCGATCCCTGCAGCCACAATCGTCGGTATCTGAGATTGAGGGGTGGTCATCGTCATCACCGGCGTCCTCGCATGATATAGGGAGGCTTGGAGCCCGTCATGGGGAGACAACTCAAGACGGGCAGCACACCTCTGGACGCCGAAGTGCATCACCATCCCATTCGACTACCCCCGCACCTTTATCTAAGTATAAGGTCGCCTCGGCTGCCGATGACAACGACGACGATCCATTCCGTATCGCCACAACGTCGTCTACCGCAAAGCGAACAGGCATGGACAAAGATACCGGTTCAGGCGCGGACTCGGATGTCGAGATGCCTGGGATTGGCGAGATCCTCGCAGAGAGGGAAGCGCGCAGGTTACAACGTATGCAGAAGGAGCGCCTCCAACAGATCAAGCTCGCCGCACTCGCGCAGCAACAGAAGGGAGTATCCCTCAACGTCGACGGTCCACAGGACAACGGCCATGACTCGGATGACGATGACCTAGATGTAGTCCCCGATACAATGCACTCTGTTGCGCGAGAAGAGGCGGCAGCGCGCGCGATCGCGGGACGCACGGCACAGCTGCGCCTTGCCCGCGTCCCAGCTTCTCCCCAACGTGGCGCGGTGCTCCCCCTTATCCCCGCCCCTTCAGACTCGCCCGAGAGGCGTATGGCAGCCGCTGCGCAACCCGCATTCCTCCCTTCCCTCTCGCGAGGGAGTGGCGCAGCGTCAGGGCGTGGGAAGCGCAGCGCGGGGATGACGAAAGCCGAGCTCGAGCGGATGATGCTGCGCAGCGCAGAGGCGCAGAGCGAGCAGCTGAGGAGGGAGAAGGAGGACGAGTGGGTCCGACGGGGAGGGCGGGTCGTTGGCGTTATGGAGGCCGTCGGCGAAGAAAAGGTCCAGGAACTCATTAGCAAGGCTTTGGAGCACAGTGAGGGAACTCACGCACAAGGTAATGGCGATGGAGATGACGACGCCGGCAGCGATGATGACGATGATGATGCGGATTACGCCCCGGTCGGGAGGGGTAGCGCGAGTCCGCAGGCGCAAGGAGGAGACGATGAAGAAGCGCAGATGACGACCGAAGAGAATATGGCAGATGATCGTGATGATGACGACGCCATCACTGAAGCGGCTGTAGCGGCGATGGCGACAAAGGTCGATTCGGAAACGGAAACGGAGAACAGTGCGCCGCACGATCCACGCCCGCACCACTCACGTACGGCCCGGTACCGCCGCGCTATCATTGGATCAGATGACGAGGACGGCCCATCTACCCGTGACGACGACGAACAGGGTGTGCCGCTCAGCCTGCCCGACCTCCCCTCGCCCGCTTTCACATCCACTGCCTCCCCTTGGCCTCCACCAAACCCAGAACCATCCGATCACGATCCTGGCCATGAGAATGACCCATACGTGAGCGGCAACGACACGGACAAGGAGAACCGCGCTGTAGTTCGACTCGAGGTGCCAGGCCCTTTGCCCACCCATGGCGCACGGGTTCTGTTCGACGATATACTAAGTGCGCGTGCGGGAACGAAGGCGGGGGCACAACCGCTACCGCTACTGCAACCGAGCGTACTTCCTGCGGACGACGATCCATTTGTATTCACACCGTCGCCGGTTAAGGCCCGGGAAGAGGCGCTGCGCAGGTTGGCAAGTCCGACACCCAGGCATCTGACAGGTAAACGAGGGCTGTCCCAGATGTTTGAGGAAGAAGAGGCGGACAATTGTCCGCCTGTGCCCGCACTGGTGACTCAAGGTGGTGATAACGACGGTGCGACACTGGATGATGCTGATCGTGGTCTTGTGGGATTCAAGCCGGTCCTAGGTGGCCTATCGCAGGCATTTGAGCAGACACAGGTAATACATACTCACCCTTTAATATTGGCGCTAACAAGCGTACCCTACACGTGCAGGAGCGATCAAGGTCTGAGTCTGGAATCGGCGGCCTCGCTGCTTTGCGCCGCGTGACAGACGCTGAGTTTTCGCTCACGTTTGAGGTACAGGCGGCAGCGCTACAGCCCGCATTGGATGTCGACGACCGCCTGCTTGCGCAGGCAGCCGCGATTTTTGAGAAGGAGCAAGAGTACGTTATCGAGGCTGCGCAGGTAGCACCATCGCGCGCACCGCGCCGCGAGCTATACATCACCGAGAACGGGTGCGAGTTCACGTTCATTTTCTGGTTGTCTCATCTGCTGACCGGGCGCCTCGTGAATACAGGTTCCTGACACAGACTCGTCCGGATGGCTCCAGCCCGCTCGTGTACAGACCGTCGCCGTCTCAGCGCCCATACGATGCGCTCCTGCGTTCGCAGTCAGACGGTGCGCTTTGCGAAGCGACGGGAACCCAAGCCTTGGCATCGCGCCCGCTCGCGCTGCGCCAACCTCTCAGCACGCTCGCGGAGACGTCGCCTACGTCGTCCGTCAGACGGGAACCGCTGCGCCGTCTGCGCCGCGCCCATACAAGCCCCGACGGACCTGCGCCCGCATCAGAAAGGCGGTACGGGTACTCGCGTGGGCCGTCATTATCGCCTTCGCCCTCGCCTTCACCTGCGAAGACAAAGAGCGTAGCTGTGCGGACGGCGTTTACGGAGTTGATGATGGGGGGCGCAGCGGCGCAACGCGACAAGGAGAATGCGAAGAAACGGTCAGAGTTTGTGGAGGACCAGGCGGTCGAGTCGGACGAGGACGACATGCTTGGGTTTGGGGGCATGCGCAAGAAGGGTGGGGATGATGACGACGACGAGGATGACGAGCGCGATGAAGAAGGGGTCGTCAAAGCCCTCGTGGACGATGCGCTTATGGACGAGGCGGCGCTCGCCAAGGTCAAGGTCCTCGAGAAACACCAGTGAGTTTCTCCCCCCTTTCCTTTTCTCTGGTGTTGGTTTGGTAGACATGATCGTTTCTGGTGACGCAGGGAGCACCAAACTACAGACGACGCTCGTCTCGAAAAGGAAGTGCAGGACGTCGTCGCGGGTAAGAGACGCACGCGACGGCACGGCGGTGCTGGAGGGCTGCTGGGCTCGGATGAGTCGGAGGACGAGGAGGACGAGGAGGCACGGGCGCTGCGGCAGCGCCTTGCGAAGAAGCGCCGCGTGGCGGGCGACACGCTCGATGCGCTTGCGCGCAACCCGGCGACAGTGTCGTTCCATGCGACGTACCAGATGGCACTCGTCGACAACGCGGAAGAGTTTGCGCATCTGGATCGGGAGCAGGACGTGGACGTAGATGTGGTGCCGGATCGGGACCGGGAACCAAGCGAGGATGAGGGCGAAGGAGAAAGCGAGGAAGGACAAGGTGAGGTTGGTGGTTGGGACCGAGGCGAAGGCGATGGGCGAGAGCGGGGAGTGGAGGAAGAGGAAGATGAAGATGAAGACGTGGAGATGGCTGGGCCGTCACATTCAGAATCAGGGAAGAGGGAGATATCTGCTGCGGAGGTGCGCAAAGCACTGCAAGAGGTTGCACGCGGCGAGCGGGTGCGTACCAATTCACGACAACTCCTATTATTAGAATCATCTAACGCTACACATGGCGTACTCAGGAATATCGCCCCCTCGATCCAGAGGATGTATCCTGGATGGACCAAGACCAGATCGAGGCAGACGAAGCAGAGACGCGACGCATACGCGTACGCGTAGCCTCTTCTACATACAAACCGCCGCCGCACCGAGCACACCTGCTTCCCGCAGACGCGGACATGGACGTCCTCTCCCTCGTACGTCACTCTCCTCAACCCCTCCCTTTTTCTTTCTCTTTATTGAAATTCCCCCGCAATGCGGTTCTGCAGAATCGCATACACCCCGACGAACAGCAACATGATGCGGCGTACGCGCAACGTATGAAACGATGGGCAATCGAAGAAGGTGCGAGCGGTGCCAGTCGTAGTGGCGGTGGGCGAAGCACCAGTAGAGGCATTGGTGCGGGAGCCGGGGCGGCTGTCACGGGCCATCGCCCGCGCCCGCGCGCGGCAAAGTCATCCGCATCCGGGGCGAAGAGGGAGAACGCCGCGGGTGGCACTGATGCACCTCCTTTGCGCAAGACGGCGAGCGCGTTATCGGCCGTTGCGGATCGCCGAGGGCGGTTCGGCGCGTGAGTAATCCGAAATAGAAAACCGAGAAGAGTGTTGGTAAGCGTGGGCCCTGGGTGCAAAAGTGCAATGTCCCGGGGCAGGTCGTTCAAGATATTATTGCATCAACAACAGTAGCTGATTCTGACTGCATCTGACATTCCTTGTTGTGAAACATCGTCGCTTTGACTCGGAGTTGATACCTTATTCACACCATGATACATACTATCTGTGCATCTTTTTTTTCTAGTTATGTCACCGTGGAATCACTAAGCGCCTCACTATTGTTTCTTGTCCACGTCATCAAATTTACTGTCGCAACAACAGTTTATGCACATTTTCTTGCGCTTATCCTCCGCGCAAAAGCGGAAAGCGGAAAAAAGGAAGTGAAGATGAACGAATGAAGGAAGTCCCCATCTACAGCCGCATCCGTACAAACCCCGCAAAAGGTGAACGTGGAGCAGGAACCAAGCGTGTGACGAACAAAACAACCAACGGACAAAAAACGTTCAAGCATTGTGGTCTATCTTACAAAAAGCCGGGCGAAAAAGGTCGTCAACGTCTGCAGTCAAGATGTCTCTAACCCGGGGGAGGGGGCGAATGGAGGGATATACGAGGGGCGGTCCAATAGAGGAGGTGGTAGATAGATTTTGGGTATAGAGAAACATAGATAGAGATGCTCAAGTGAGGCCGAAAAGAGGGAGGAAGTGTGTGAAGAGAGGCGGTGACGCGGGCGTTAAAAGGTGGGGCGGGTCGTTGTCATGGTCGTTGCAATTGGAGAACAGGATCACAAGGGCATGGGCGCATTTGAGAGGGCAATGGGGTGATGGTGGTCAGCGGTGTTGCAGGCCGAAGTGCTTGGGAAGACGGATCCATGGGATGGCTCGCTGGCGTGGTGCGGGCAGGGCGAACTGACGCGGCGCAGTGCGCTGGGCGCTCGTTGTCGTGCGCCGTCGTCGTGTGTTAGCCTGGTTTAGCTAAGCAGGCAAAAGCGTGAGTATAGGATTGTGAGATGTGAGGGAACCCCGGGGGAAGGATCGGGTTTCGTACTTTGTGACGCATCATGATGAGCTTGGCCATGCATGCCGGAGGTCCACTTTCACGGAAAGGGTTCCCTGTGGTGAGTGAGACAACGTATCAGCGTTGTTTTTAGGGCGAGATGGGCTGCGAGAGGGGTGTAGAAGACGGTATGAGACTTACGGGTTGCTACGACAAGCCCTAGCTCACGGGCGTCTGATAGGTCGTCGATGGCCATGAGCGCAGACCAGACAGAGGGTACTCGGAGGCAGAGGATAGCGAATGCTGCCACGAGAAAGGCGATAAGCATGACGAACATCATGCGGGGATGGTCGGAATCGCCCAAGGAAGGGTGTTAGTGGTAGTGGACGAGAAAAAGAGGGGATGATGGTACCGCCCCTTGGTGCCAAACTGAACTGCTTTTCGCGCGACCTACCATTATGTAATCATAATCTCTATCGTGGCTGGGCCGGTCACACGTACGTACTGTACTTCCGACCAGACATGATATCTTGCTCATTGGTGTGGGTCCACCACCTTTCCAGGTTCAGCAGTTTGTCACTCTCCCTGCAGGCCTCGAACCTGTGCCGCAAGACGTTTGAGGGGCCCTTCGAAATTTAAAATCCACTCGCGCTCACGCCTTCTAATGTGTTGAGCTAAAGCTTGTTAACAGATCCGATATCATCGCCAGATTGGCTTCAGGACTAATTGAAAACTCGGAGATGGCTGAGACACTGTGACAATATCATCTGTTATGAGTGAGAAGAGAGTAGTCCTTTTTCAAACTTTCTTCAACCTTCTATGCTTATGACGTGTATATGGCAACTGCCACGCGGATACTGCCGCCTCGAGCAACAGTACGAAGGACTGGCCTTCGGGACTGTGGTCGCCTTGTTTGGACGGCGCCGAAAACTTCAAAGGGTCGACAGTATTTATCAACCATCCCTGACTGTCGACGCTTTCTCGGACCAGTTGCAATGCACAAATCGCCGCGGGGATGTGCGTTGTGTTCCCAGTGATGGAAGCAAAACGGAATGTCGCCGCGGCCAAGAGCGCAGTCGAGGATGTGTCGGAAAACGAGCCTCTATCATCAATATAATTCAGTAGTGTGCCATTTTCTTGCTGAAAGGTGGTATGTTTTTTTTAGACCGAAGAACGGGGAAAGGGCGAGAAAAAGCACGCACCTGGTGCATCCACACGCCATCCAACGTCTTGGACACCCACTGCACGAGGTCACTTTGCTGCGACCTCATCGAATGGGCTACATACGACTTCTTGATAGTCTCCAATACGCGCAGCATGCCAGCTACTGCCCATGCGTTGCCCGTGCCCCAGTGCGTAGGATCCTCCCCCTTTCCGAGTATAATGTGACGCCACAGCCCGGCCTTCGCGTCAAACAGCATATCCCGGTATGATTTCACCTGCTCGTACGCCTCCTGCAGCAGCAGCGAGTTGCGTTGCAGCGCGCCGTAGTACGCGATGAATGGCGGCGCCATGTAGATAAAGTCCGCCCAGAGCTGCACCTGGTCTTCGCGGTGCGAAATCGCGCCATTTGGCGCTCGGGGCGCGACCTCCAGTAAATATTTTAGCTGCTCCGATGCTGCCACTGCGAAGGAGAAATTCTCGCAGTTGGGTTGCGTCCAGTTGTATAGGAGGACAGAGACACCAAGACCTACGTGTTCGTGTGCAGACAAACAGGTGGGGAGCGTAAGATCAGGGAGAGGAAGAAATGAAATCAGAAAAGCTCACTAGCAGGATCACCGACCGCACCATCACCGCTGATGAATGTGAGTGATTTGGGCGACTTGCGTGCGATGACCCTGCATTCGGTCGCCGACTGCAGCGTCAGCGCACCGCTTCGCCACGACCCAAGGTTGGGAAGCTGGAAAAGTACGCGTACCACTCAACGATAGAAAACACATCTTCCCCCACCCCGTTTTCGAGGTGCACGGGTGGTGGGATGGAATTAGGAGCGAACACGCCAAGCTGGGGCCATTCGAGCTCGTTCAGCGCCTCTGCAAGCGTACCAAGTTCCCAGCTGTACGTTGTATGTCAACATGCTGCGATTTATGGAGAAATTTCAGGAGGGAGGGTGTAGACAGACCTATGAGTAGAGATATTTATCGCGTTTTCTCGGACGAGAACCAGTTTGTCTCCCAGTGGCGGAGGAAGCCAGCCCTGCGACGACCTGGTGGGGTAACCAAACGCGATGAGTGGGACGTGCAGAGCAAGACCCAGAGCGAGAATGTGCGTAGAAGAGAACATCCTCGGCCCTCTTGCACAGCCGTTATGCAAAAAAGTGGGCCAGGAGGAGGGTGGAAAAGTAGCTATATAGTTCGTCAGGGAAAACCTCCCGCGCTACCGCGGGCTGGCGAGAAGTAATGGACGAAATTTGAAAAAAAAACCACGTCCTTCTACCCCAGGTTATCAAGGAAGGTGATACCGCGATGATAGAATTTTAGTTCAGTGTTCAATTGTAGACACTGAAACCGTTAGAACGTTCTTCGAACAGGGTGAGTATAAAATTTCTCCGTCCGAGGATCTGTTGGTCATTGGGCCGTGGTACGCCTCCTTCCATGATTGGGAACCTTCTCGATAGCATGGTAACGTCGTACCGTGCTTCCAAGGAAGGCAGAATCATTTAATTGGCCTTGCCAACGAATTTTACGGCATCTGGAAGGGCGACTGACATGCATAGAGCCGCGGCGTGAGAGTAGCGTCCAGGGCTCAGCGTGATGCGCGATCGGCGAAGCCTGCATGCATGCCTATGATCACGGGCCCAAGACCTGACTGATGTGCAGTGGCGCGGTGGCAGGTTCGGATCGGACACGGGAATGGATGGTGCATGCGATCCGAACCCGAAGAGCCATTTGACTACAGTAGAGCCACTGCAGCCAACTCTGAGACCTGAGCGCTTCCCAAAAATTCTAAAGCGAATTGCTGCTCTTGTTCCGAAAAGTCATGGGGGTGATTGGTGGACGAGTACACCCCTGTTGGGGTCACGGTGTGATGTCCTGCACTGAAATCTTTGAAAGGTTTCCATCGCAGCAGGTGGAGCACATCCAAAACTTTCTTTCAGGGTCAGCGAATCTCTTAAATCTTTCGAAGTTCTTCATTGTAAGATTGATTGAGGTGTGCCGTCGCTATGCAGTGGAATGAAGGACGACTTGGAAGACACCTCGTTGTAATGCTCTCGAAGAAGAATCACAAACATGGCTGGGGTTAGGCTCCTATGAAAAGCATGCCCAGGAAGCGAGCATCGTGCAGTCCAAAGCACAGTGACACATAGCGTCCATTGGACGGAAGTTGAGTGAAAGTGCCGAACGATGATTGATGAGGACTTCGAACTTCAAGAGACCATGCCGCGGCCGATCATGATGACTGGATAATTAGAAACATACGGCGTTGGTACCGAAGTATACAGCGGCCGAGAGGTTAGAATAGTCGTAGACACAGATTGACGTCGCAGGTACTTTCCATAGGCCCTGAGCCCGGCTTGATATTGTACTGGCGGCACCGCCCTCCCATTGGTACGACTTCCTATCAGTGAGAGTCCGCGTAATCTACTGTGGGGTCCCATCAGACCGTGACAAGTCCCTGAGCAAGTCAGGCTCACCTGCGCAATTTTTTTTGGTCGTTAGCAACGTCGTGTGGACCTGAAACTTAGTCTGAATGATCCGCCATGCTTTGTTTCACAGGGACAGGAACACCCAGATGCTCACAATGATGTCACCGACAACTTGCTGTCAGAGCGTCATTGTCGTCGCGAGTCATGCCAGTGGTGTGGTAGTACGTAACCACCTGTCGGACATCAGTAACCTCAACCATCAGGAAAATATCCAATAGCTTTTTCACTTTGTGCTTCACTCCTCCTGAAAATGAAATTGGGAATCAACTTTCTTTTGGATCCTAGGTTCCTCATCGACTCTTCGACTTTTTCATTCGTACCGGCTCGTACGAGCTCGTACGAGTCCAAAAAAGTAAGTGGTAGGTTTCCTGATGACCTCCTGTTTCCTCCAGGTCTGATTGTGGCCTGGTCCTACTTCGAGGCCTCTGCTGTTGAAATCAAGCTGGGAGTACAAACGGCGGAGATCCGCTGCCCATACTACCTCAGAGATAAGATAGGTTTCAGTACTTTGTGTGAAGGGGCATTCCATACTCTATATATGTGGTTCCGAGTCTGTCAGATTTGCTGCGCCTTGTAAATTTCTTCGGTTCGGTGTACTAGCCAGTTGTACTAGGCACTCAGTAACATGGGACAGTTTATATATGATTGAGAGTGGCCAGAGGGTCAGTCATCTCAGTTCTCCTTATGCTGCACGTGGGGTTTATTGAGACGGCTTATACTGCTGCCCGTGTAATTGCACCACAACATCCGTGCGGTGGGAACTTGGTCCGAGCCATCACGGGGCCAGACAAGAAGCCACCCCTCTCTTCCCTCCCTTATCTCCGTCTGTCCCGTGAGCCCAGTCGGGGGTTTGACCTTATGACCGTAGTTACGCGGCAAGGGCTAAAGTAAATGCAAGCCATAGAGACAGGTGAACATGTGTATGATCTGACCAAAGAACCCTAGCTCAGTCGTCCTTCCATCATCACCGTGCAAGCGCCGAGGATGGATGAGCCCTTCGGAGGGGGAGGGTAAGAACGAGCGCAAAAGTGCGTGGTGGTGGACGTGGGTACAAATGAGAAACACAAAAGCGGGCAGGCGCGGTAGGCAATTGCCGGCGACGAAATTAGTCGGCTACGAGCGATTACGAGATGACCCAAATTGATTGGTACGTGCTACGTAGTCTGAATCAGGTCCGAGTCCATTATCGACATGCACATGCGTCGCCAAGCGACACAGTACTCAGGAAAGCACAGCAAATTACGCACTATCAGTGCTAGTTCAAACCCGGGCCAGTCAATCATCTGTACACCGTTTTGTCCATGTTGGGACGGATCTAACGCTAAGCTATATGGGGTTTTTTTTTCGAGTCTCTGTTGCACTTCTGATTGTTATGAGTAATATTTGACAGCCCAATGAGGCACGTGCCACAACACCCGGGGCGAAACAACAAAAAAAAACCAAACGTAAAGTGTCCGACGCATTGCATTCTCGCGTCGCGCGGACTCGGATGTTGTAGTACTGTACTGGAACTGTTAGAGTGTCCGTCGTCACGATGAGGGGGTGAGAGCTGTGCAGCGTCGTTGGTTGCGCCGGGTCGATCACTTTGTTTTGCACCGCTTGCGTAGCAAAGGGCACTGTCATGGCACTTGGTACACGCCGCTTGGGCCCTTTGGGAGTCCAAACTTGAGATATCACCCTGGCCGGACCAAGGCACCCCCTTTCATCTTTTTTTTTTTGTTCTTTTTTTTTTTTT
>Ga0209488_10002819_pt1 | contig 14170 bp, 16 predicted proteins | sample Rivendell_Oct201_8_FD_188349 | JGI IMG/M metagenome (GOLD analysis project Ga0209488, IMG submission 188349) | Vadose zone soil microbial communities from the Eel River Critical Zone Observatory, Northern California, USA -... | ecosystem: Environmental > Terrestrial > Soil > Vadose zone >... | reverse complement strand
GAGATGGATAAATGAAAGAATTGCTTACAGTACTTGGTTGTACTAAGAACCTGACCTGACACGCTTTGTCGAAATATCACGTGATGGTAACTGAAGGCGGCGCAAGCGAGTGAGGGCACAAAGCAAGGATGTGTGGCGCAGGGGCAAGGACAGAAAGTCGGTAAGCAAGGTCAAGATACCCCGTCGAACACGTCAAGAACGAAGATTCAGGCTTGAAGGGAAAAAAAAGGAGGGGTGGGGGATGCGGTGAGGAGTGAGGGTGTACATGCTAGGTATTCGTATTCGTGTGTTGAGAGGTTAGCATGCGACACGGGACACCTTGGATGGACCACCGGCGGAGGGTGCCAAGAGACATTAAATAGAGACCGGTAGAACGCACAGATCTCGAAGCCCGGAAGAAGCCAGGTTGCCAGTGGGTCACGCAACATTAACGATGCGAGGAGTAAACCCCCCATCAGCCGGGCTACTAGTATTGCCCTGTGCGAGTGCGAGTAACGGCACCGGGCTTATACGGAAAGTAATAAAAAAGAGAAAGAACGAAGTGAACTCGGAAAACAGAAGGAACAAGATAGATCGGTCCGGTAGCAACACCTCATGGTCTTGTCATCGCCATCGCATCGTTCGGAAAGAAGACCGAAACCATTGCGAGTCGTGATGGAAGTCAATCTGCCACGCCGGCCGGCCGAATGTGCCACGCGCAGGGGACGAGTCAGGTTGGCAAACGAAGGAAAAACAATAATGGATGAATGCTCGAGACCGCGTCGCCGCGCACACATCAGGAAAATATCCATTTACTTATTTACTTGTCTACTTTTCGAAAAAAAATAGAGGGTTTTTTTGTGCTTCACTCCTCCTGAAAATGCATTTGGGAATCAACTTTTTTCGATTCTAGGTTCCTTGTCGACTTTTCGACTTTTTCACCCGCACGAGCTCGTACGAGTCCAAAAAAGTAAGTGGCGGGTTTCCTGATGGAGGCAAAAAGTCCGGGTCGTGATGGAAGCACACGCCAGCAGCCTACTAATATATATTGTCCTTTGTTTCAAGTTTTCTTTCCCGACCGACCAAAAATTGCGGCGCACGACAAACGCAGCGCAATCGCGCGCGCGGGTACGAAACGTTGCAGGTGAACCCTCGCGCGCCGATACCTCATTTGATATGGAACGGCGCGACGATGCCTCCAAACTCCCGAACGACGACAAAAAAAACACATTGTGGACAGGGCGATGGTGCTGCACACCGCGGGCGACCGCATTTTTAATCTAAATTCATTTTTTTTTTCGGAACTCGGCGCGATGAAGCCGAACTCCCATCTGTTCCTCGAAATCTCGGGAGTTTTTTTCGCTGAAGCACGAAAGCCTGAACAGCCTTATCAGGTGGTATCAAAACGCCATGTGCTAACGAAAAATTAAATTAAATTAAAGGGAAAGTCAGAGAGATGGATGATGATGATGAGGTAGACGACCGCCTGACTGATATGTGTTCAGTTCAGCTGAATCCGCTTGCTTTCGACATTGCCTGATTTGGAAAGTTGGTGCGATGCAGAATGCCGCGGGAGGACGCCGCGCTCTTCTCATCCTTTTTTTTGATTTGGAGAAATTGCTGGGCCGGCGTGGCGATGAGAGTGGCTAAGAGGGGGGGGGACCTCCTCGCTCGTCAAATGCCGCAGCCACAATCACGTCTGGGACGGTCCTGCTTAGGCTGAGACAATTAAGGGGTGAGATGAAGTTACACAGACGTTCTCTCTTTTTTATTTTTTATTTTTATTTTCTGGATCTGGTCATCTCCCATTCGGATTGGAAGTGAAGTGACAACGGTGAGAGTGTTCGGACATCCGAGGGGCTGATGGTGTGCTGTCCGAGAAGTACGGCGTTGCGCCGTCCGTGCATGGCATCCAAGTCAAGCCTGGCCGTGCTGCGCTGCAGAGAGATCATGGCGCTTGTGTGTGTGCGCGCGCGCGTGCTGTTGCTGCGGCACACACACCTCTTGGCACTCTTCGCCGCTTTGCTGCCGCCGCTGCCACTCAGGGGGTTTGACTTGCTTCTGCTCAGGTAAACAACCGTGCTTCTGTATCCACTCTCCCGCCTGGGATCCTGCCTACGTGCATTGCATTTCTCATCGCCCGCGGTCTTCGTCCTTCCGCTTTGTCCCGCGTTGGAGGGGACCTTTTTTTTTTTTGAAACCCTCCTCAATCAATCTCTCATTCTCATTCTGAGGTATTTTTTTCCCGCGATTAACTCGACAAGATTTACCCATTTGGCAGGACTTAAACTTCTTCCACGCACGACACCACAACCCCAGGGTTTGATTATATACCCTGTCCCGGTGATCTCAAGCGAAAGCGAGCGAGAGCTGTGCCACCCCAAAACCTTACGCCCCTGCCCCAGGTTTAGCGGAAATTCAATACCACTTTCTCGATGATCCACGGGTCCGCCCTACTACGTGTCTCGATGAATGGGATGGTGGTGAATGCGTCTTTTGGAAGATTGAAAACCTACCTATCTTGACTTGTCCCCCATAAGTCAACGAGTGTCGGCGGTCACTCAGTTCCAATCTGAGGGGAATCCCCGTAACAACAACCCCCAGATCGCTTAGCTACCCCTTCAACGGAGGGGTATTTGGTCGTGGTTATGGCTTACTTTCGCATGATTGCTATGTCAACGATCTTATGCAGCAGCCCAGCATCTCATGAGATCGAGTTTCCCCCCCGGCCATCGCGTAACGTTCATCACCATGTTCTCTCGACTTAGATATCTTGGCAGAGATTTCGTCGTCGAGAGCGAGACATCAATCGAAAATCGAACCATCCCTTATCTTGATATCTCGACACGATTCATAAGCTCGACATGATGTGCCAGCGCTCGACCTTGCAACTGACTGCGCGTCGCCTAGCTATAATTAAACAGACAGCACAACACATCAAGTGGCGACATACGAGGGCGCTACGGTTCCCAACAAGGGTTACAGCTTCGAAAGCAGCGTGTCCCATTTGTACAGTCACCTATATTTCACGCCCCGGGTGACAGGTGTGCGAAGGCGTAGAGTGGTGCTTACGTCCTCGTCCTTTGAGAAGACCCTCACGAGGGCACTGGTCTCTTATCTCTCCCAAACCTCGTGATCTGGGGTGGCGCCGGCATCGTGGTTTGTTCAGTTCATCCTTGGTCCCTTCTCCTGTCTTCTGCCTTGAAGAACTCACCGCAATTATGTTATGTCTATAATGAGCGTGCCTACCGTGTGCCTGCATCAACCCCCTTTTCCTTCTATCCGCTTCTCCCCGGGTCAGGTCAATCTTCAATTGACTCCTGTCTGTTCGTCCCTGCTATTCCAAGAATCTATACACGCAGTGATAAGAATCCAACAACCATATCCAGAGTGTCTTCGTTATCCAATTTCATTCAGACCAGTTGCCGTCCCGAAGAGAATCTCGAAGTGCTCGCGTGTTAATGAAATTTTTACGGAAAGGGTAGCAACCTACCTCGTTCCAATCGACTCGACTTAGATCCCCGCTCCGGCTGGAGACAGGCACCGAGTCGTGCGCAGCAGGGTGTTTGTATCGTGTTTTGCTTTTGCTCTTCTTCACCCAGCAACAAAGGGAAAGCCTAATTGCTCCTTTCAGATTTCGATCTGACTTTCTCTCATGTGAGATTGCGGCCGAACAACCCCCCTCGAGACGCTCCTGCATTTGTGCACAAACAATTTTACTGCATGCGTCGAGAAGACCGCGGGCGCTGGATGCATATTGGGGGTTACCTGCGGTCGCAACCTGGCAACCTGGTGGGTGCACAGGTTGATTCCGCAACTGCAAGTCGAAGCAAAGCGTGCCTCGTAGCCGCATCCTATCCATGCGCGTTGGCCAGCTGTGCCGAGGTGCCGTTGCAAGCTTTAGACTCTGTGAACGTCCAAACTACTACAAGATGAACGAACGCCTTACTTTGGCTTAGTGGTTCGATCGGCCTCGCGCGTGCAGCAGGTGAGACGTTCATTGTACTGGCGCTATTTTGGAGTGAGTTTCGTGCGAGGTCCTACAGTTCACATGCTCCCAACATGCGCTCGGGTAAAGAAGTGTTTGGTGAGCGTTCTGCTCCTGCTCCACCTCTTCCGTATCTCGAACATCAGACGTACGTCTCGCTGTTTGGAGCCGTCGGCCACCTGCTGAGTGACCTGCCGGTGGAAGGCAGTGACCACCCCCTAATCTATTGCGCGATGTGATATGAATCCCATTCGCGGGAGAACTGGTGTACACCGGCAGAAGAATCTAGTATGCCTTCCGACCGAGGATGAGATGGATGCTCGAGAGAAAACGCAAGTAGCTGGCCGAGGATCGCAAACCCTATACCGTGTGCGTGTTTGATATTCATATTCGAGGGGGGAGCGGGATGCCCTGAGACCGGTGCTAGTGATTCCCTAGGGCATGGCACGGCTCCAGGCGACTCCTTGCGGGCCGAGAGCGCGAACACGACAAATAGAAGGAAATCTTCGAAGTGGGAAAGAAGGCAAGGTTTACAGCTGTCCGTGCATTACGTGGACGTCTGAAGGCCTCGAGACCGCTTTCTAATCTAAAACATGAACATGTCATGTTCACGGGGCGAGGTCTCCACGATAGTGGGTCCCGCCCGCCTTGCGAGTGGCGAGGTTATGAAGCGCACAAACACGCCCTCGACGGCTGGTTTCCGGCACTGAATTCCTTTAGGCCATAGCGTTCGTAAAATTCGCGTAATGGGCACCCCCCTCGTTTGCAAACGAGCCCATCTTTGGGTGAATCAGGCCATATGGCGGCCCAACGGCGGGGTGGATGCTTGGCATTTGGTATCGGAATTACGACCAAAAGGAGTCCACGCGGGCCCAGACTTCGTACTAGTTTTGCGATGATCCGCGACCCAGCCCCTTGACGGTGGTGTCAAGGGCTGCCTGAAGGACGACGTGAGGCCAAGGGGAAGACGCGAAGTGAGGTTGACGAGGATTCTGTTACAAAAAAAGAGTCGGGACGGGACTGACAGAGGCCGGACGAGGAAAAGGAGTGCAGGTAAAAAGGCCCGATGCGTGTACGCATACCGCTCAACACCGGTGACCACAGCACTAGAGGGATCGGGACGAGTCGTGTCCGATCCGAAGAAGAGGACTTCAGCGGCTATACTGTACCAGATGCTTCGATGTAATATAAAATAAACCTCTCTTGGGTTTAGCCCCGTCAACTTGTGGCTTGGGTTCGGCTGGGAATTCCATATGTCCGTTTCCTGGCGTCAAAGAAACATCAGGTGTCAGCACCTGTGGCATTGGGCACGGGTCAGACCGGCCACCACCGCCCGCCACCACCGAAAACTCCGTTCTGCCGGCCCTGGCCAAATGGCAGGACCCACGTCACCACCCAAAAATGTATTGGAACGAAACAACCCTTATCTACCTTCATTTATTGAAATTGATGTCGTGAAATCTAAAAGGACCGAGATATTGAGATGAGATGGTTATCTGATGATCCTGAGTTTACTGCGCTGGATTTAATAATAAAATCTTGACTATCCTCTCGTGGATTCACAGTGTTATCAAGACAATGAAAGTATTTGTCTCGATTTCAAGTGGACAAGTCTTATGTGAGACAACCTTGCAGAGTGGTGACAAGGGTCCCGCTATCCGGCAAACAATCGGCCGAGCGGAGTGGTCCAGACCCCCCTCACTTGGCTGGCGCTGGAGCAAATCAAGGGTGTGTTCCGTTTCTGACAAGGCATCGACTACAGCATGTTGGACCATGCGGACACTTGGACAAAGGGGAATTTGATGGGCGCCCAGCTATCGCACTGCGCACATAAGAGCTACGTTCCCAAAGCTTGATCACTGCGTGGTGGAATTGGAAATCGATTGCAAAGCGCGAGGCGGTCCTCTGTCGTTTGGCTCTAATGTTTAGGCTTCTCCATAGATAGATAGATGGACAGCACTGGCGGGTTGTACACATTGGTGCATGTTTCAGGAAGCGATTGATCAGTCCGGCCGGCTCAAATGATTTTGAAACAGACGGTCGAGACTTGTCAGGGAGCGAGCAGGGAGAGATCGACGAAGCGCGCGGCTCGCCAGCCCAGCGACCATTTCGACCGCCCATGTTTGACAAATACCAAGATGCTTCCTTAAGAAAGGGACCATGAAGGGGGGCAGCACCAGAACGGTTTCGTACTTCCGGCCGTTGCGTTAGTCATCGTGAATTCAATGGCGCTCGATCAGCCAAGCCGCCCAATCAGCCAAGCAGCTGACACCGGGAAGGCACGAACCAGTCTCCATATGCACAAAGACAAAATAGCTCCTCTGCCGAACAGGGGCTAGAAAGGTTTCGAATGTGCATCCATCCGCATGCAAAGGTTAATGTTTTGACTCCTGGCTGGACCGGGGTGAAAGTGCCGAATGGCGAGGCTGTTCGGTTTTGCCTTTGTGTTATACATACCCCAGAGCGCGGGAAAAGCCATCACTGAGGAGAAAAAAATAGACAGGCACGTGGTAGCGACAGGTGGGCGTGGCATAGCAACCTGATCGAGTCAAATGGTTGCAAAAACTCGGGTTTAAAACATATGAAGTACAACACATATTTTTTTTATCGATAATGATCAGTAACTGAGGCATACAATTAAAAATTTTACGAAAGATGTACGCATCTATGGAGAGATGGATCGCAAAGTTGATCAGCCAAAACGGCATTCAAAGGGGCACGAGCCGATGAAGAGGAGGGGAAAGAGATAAACTGAAATGGGGGAGTTTTCAGGAAGAGATGGCAAACTGGGCAAATTGGGAAGAAAATGGGCGAGATCCGCGGGGGACATGAACCGATCGCTCAGTGCTTTTGAGGACCAGGCGCCTCCGAGCAGGTCGGCCTCAAGCGTCTAGGAGAGTTAATTTGAAAAGTTCGGCTGATGAAGATGTGATGGACGAGATCCTAGTGGCTCCCTGCTTTACTGGGGATAACACCATGAGGCAAGAGCAACAACTCGGTTCTTCGAGTTCCGGGGGGATGGCGAAACTGGGCACTAACGAACTGATGTCGTCGTGGACCCGGGATCAAGCAAGTCTATCCACCGCTGCTGAGCCAAGCCTTTCATCTCCAGGCCCTCCGGCGTCTTTCCGGCCCTTCCGTTCCACATTCTTATAAATATCCCTCCTCTCCGTCCCATCGCCATCTCGACTCGACTCAACCCCGTGTGCCTTTCTCCCCTGCCAGTGTAACAACAACAATACAACGCACTCTCCCCTCTCCCCTCCAGCTATTCTGCCCTCCACCAACGTCGATTTACCAATTGTCCGCATCATGCCTGCGGTCGTCAGAGATGCAACGCGAATCTGGGAGCTCAACATCTACTGGGAACTGTTTTCTCAATGTGGCGTCTGGGACCCGAAAGGAAGAGGTGTTGATATCTGGGAATGCATTCGTGCCCGTACGTCTTCCCTCAACGTCGTTTCTCGCTCCTCACAGCTCATTGGGCGCCACTACAGACCAATCCACTCCTGGAACTCAGGTCAGTCACCTCATCATTGTCCGTGTCCCGAGTGCTTTTGTGCTGACATTTTCCCTCCCCCCCCCTTTTCCGATCAGCCACCAAATGGTGCTTATTGGCGTTATGTCGCTCGGCGATAGTTTTCCGGGTATCCAAGCATAGCCTCCACCGTCATCACTACCTCAGCATCGACTCATCCGACTCCTGTAACCCTGAAACGCACGTGATTTAAGCCCTGAATCCCTTTGGGAAGGAGAATGCCATAACGATGGCGCGGATCATGCAATCTACTATGTTGTCGAACAATGACTCCTTCCCGGCGCACTGTTCCCCCCCTCCCTCCCTTTCCATCCACCCCCCCCATTTTTCATGACTACCGCTAACGTCACCACATCCATGATCACCCTTTTCGAGACCAAAATTCGGACGTCCCCCCTGTCGCTCATCGCAATGTCTCCATGTCTTCGTTCCAAGCTGCAACTTTGTTCTTTCTCCTTGTGATGTCCTGGGCCGAACGATTACGCCGTAATATCCGTAACCATCTCAAGAGGTAGCAACAAGCCCCAGAAATATTCAGGAATAGCGGCGGAAGCCCAATTGCGTGGCATTTCCGCAGCGCAGCTCAGTTACCATTGCGTGCTTGTTGCTTTTTGCGAATGTATGTTTTCGCCTTTCGCCTCACCACGAGGTCACTGGTCTTTGTATGTAACTTTGCATGACCTGTCTTTTTGGTTTATTATTTTGGGCCGTTTTCGTTTTCTTTACATCGACAAAAGCTGCACAGGTTTCTCATCCACGTTGACCGCACAATACCCCCCACTCCTCACTTGCTCATTTCTTCAATCATCGCGTACGCTACAGGGTCGCACAGGATACGGTCTCTTCTTCCCCATCATCGTCATCATCATCACGAACGTCATTTTATGTTTATTCATAGCACCCCTACTGTACCTATCACTAGATGGCGTAATCCCAGAGGCATTTATTTATTTATGTATACGCAATATAATGGTAGCTGCGCGGATTGATGCTCTTGACGATTTGATCGCTTTGGCGAGTGAGGCTGCGCTGGGTCCTCGTGAGAGATATTGGTCCATCCCCGAGTTTGCTGGCAAATCTAATAAGGCAAAATAGCTGGATTGATGTTGTCGCATCGGGACCAGTCAGTCCTCGTGTCCATGATTTATAAACGGGGTTGCATCGTGGCGAACGTCATCCCGATGAGATGGGAAAGAGTCTTCCTTCCTTCCTTTCTTCCAGTCCTGCCCAAACTGACTAATGACGGCTGCCATCAACCCACCGTGCCCTACGGAGGATAGGACGTACGGATGTACCATACGTGGGTTGTAATGGCGTGTGTGTGAATGTTCTAGACCAAGCTGAGAAGGCTCAAAGGAAGCGCGGAGCGATCCGGTGGGTACTAGGTCCATATACATCCTAGCACTACTCTAGCATTACGGCCACAACACAACACACAAAAGCACACACCCACGTCATGCCGTACATGTTTACCATGTTACAGTCGCACGCGAAGACAAGCCCCGTGGTAGGATTGTGGGTCGGGTACGGGTACGGACGAAAAAGGGACCAATCACGGTCGCGCAGCGTTTACAAGTCAGTTGTCAATGTATCAGAAGTAGCAGAAGCAGAAGCGAAAGACCGCGGAGGGGTGGAGGGGGGCAGAGGCTGTGCCACACGACCCGTGCACCCCAATCCCGACCGACGCACCCCCAATCCTCCCATCTGACTTTCCCGATGCGTATCCTCCTGCACAAAAAGACTCGTACCCGCCACAACATCCCCCCCCCCCCTTCGAAGTCGACGTCAACGGGTCAACACACATGACTTCACTTCTTTGCGGGGTGGGGTGGGGTGCTTTTACACATGTGCGGATTTGGTTATGGTATGGTCATCCATAGTATGACGAGGAGGCAATGAATCGCCAATCACCCCTGCCCGTCTATTCTAATTCGCTTCAAGAGATCAACCCCCATCTGCATCTGCCCACAAGCCTAGCGCGGTCTGCGACGCCGAGGGCCGGGCAAAAAAAAAAAAAGAGGCTGCTCGTGCGCGCGCTCTATTCTGATGGTGATGCGAGAACCTGTTATTAGGCGCCTTCCATGCATTGAGTTTCTCACAACGAGGGGCCCTTGGCACCACCTTACTTTGAATCTCTCGGAATTGGAAACCCGAAAAGTGCGTGTGTCTGTGTTGGTCGCAAAAGTATTTATGCGCATCGGGCGAGTCCTTTTTTCAAACTCCCAGGTCACTAGGTCACTAACTCTTTCCGTCCAAACCCATGCGGTAAAGTCCATCATGAATACATACTCTATTGTACAGTACGGTATAGAATAGAAAATCCTACGTCACTCGTGAGTTATAATATGTGGAGAGGTGGCGGCGGCGGATAAGAGAGAAGGAGGACGTTATCGCTCATTTGAGCTATTAAGGTGAGGGCGCGACGATTATCCTGATTTGCACAGCTTGGCGAGGACGATAGCCCACCGATCGTAATCTGACGGTGTCAACTCGATTTGATTCCGTCCGTTTTCAAGCGCTCCCCTTGCCTCTCTCGCCCCCTCTCCTCGCTCCTGGCGGAGTTTACCCAAGGGTGCATTGGGTTCGTCGTCCAGGGACGGCTCCGATCGTCCAGTACAAATGGGGCCCAATCGCACTAACCTAAAACAATCCCATAAAAGGACCTGAGTTTTGGGAACGTGGTGGACGCATTCTTATCGCGCGCACGTTAGCCCTGCCGTGAGGGGACAGTCGTAGCGCCCACGTAAAAAAAATGATAAATGATGGTGGGGGTGAATTGATGATGATGATGATGGTCGACGGAGAGTCCCAGAGGCTGGAACACATGGATCGCACAGCTTCCATGCACTTGATAAGGCAGAGGGTGGGCCAACCGGGTAGCATCCCTCAGCCTCAGTTACAGAGGCGTCGTCGGCACGTCACCGGCACCCTACTCCCCTCTTTCCCTCTTTCCCAGGTGGGGCTAAGGTTTGATTATGATAAGGGCGTCACGACGACAGGAACAGGGTGCGACTTCGAAGGTCCTCACAGAGCGCCAGAACTACTTGGAACGCAATCCCTGGAAGCTGGAGGCGGGGGCCACACGGTCCTGGACAATAAGGTAATTAGATTTAGTGCTCTTGGGTTGGGTTGGGGGCATTGGGTTCAAGTTCGTCAGCCACACATAACCACGTCAATGTCCGTTTCATTGAATGCATCACTAATGCGACATCTGACGTTTATGGTCATTCAAAAGGAGGGTTGTGGGCCTCTCTCGCGGCAAGTTCATCAACCGGGACAGAGATGCCTTGACGAGCGCACTGCCCTTCTCCTCGGTACCGTTCCCGGGTGACAGACCTATGTTATGTTATGTTTTTGTGCACTCCGATCCCCACTCTCATGAGCCCATGCAACAATCGAGCGCCGCAGCAATACGAGTTCGAATCACAAACATACGGCATACACGTTGTGTCCCTCGGTGGGTACGTGTACTCGCACCACTACACCGTGACAGGGTGACAAGGAACCCTCACGACGCTCAGCGGGCAGTCATTTCTCATTTCTCGGAGATAAGTAAGATCGGCAGGACATGGAAATTCCCAAGATGAAGCAACGGTGGCCCCGGTGGGAACTCCTACCTCGTCGAAGGTCCCGGAATAACAGAAAAGACGGCTTTCGATGACAATCTCCAATCTGTGTGAAATTAACTCCTCTGAGCGCGCTCATAATGGGACCCCGGGATCACGCTTGAGGGTTTCAGCTGACCAGCGGGCAAATTCGAGCGATTGCCTTTGCTGGTTCGATGGAGTGCTGCCCGCTGATTAGCCACGTAGACCTTAAAACGCAAGTCCAGCTGACAGGGGCATTGAGAGACCACGTGGACATTTTAGGAAACAAGTGGGACATTGGCGCGGCAGGTACGTGGGACTTCCTCTTGGCTAGGACCGGGACCACGCGGGTAAAGTGATCAATTATTATTTCACAACAATCACGACCCTGCCTGAAGGCCAATCCGGCCACTCGGGAAGCGGCGGACGAACTGAGATGTAAAGGAATCCCTCTCGTTTTGTCACAACGATACATTTGTGTACACTTTAAACATCCACCGACGCAGTTTCACTCTCGTGCGTTCTTGAGGGCACAACATAGGGCATTTCTGTGGCTTGGGCTCCGAATACATCGATGGGAATAGCAAGGGGCTCTACTCGTTACTGGGGCGGCGGTTGGAATCTGTCAACCAAGATTAAGCTGTCAAAGTCCATTTCCATACTCCGGAGGGTTGTCTTACCCGGCAGGAGGAGGGCCACCAAACCCAGGAGGGGGGGCGAAAGGTCCGCCTGGTGGGAATCCAGGACGGAAGCCGGGAGGTGCGCCTGGCATGCCAGGTGGCGCGAATGGCATTGGGGGTCTTGCAAAGGCCGGAGGTCCAGCTGTCAACATAACGTTACATAGTGAGTGATCATCACATCCGATTGAAAATTGCTAGGGGCAGAACACAGCACGCACTGGGAGGCACCATTCCCATCCCGCGCCCAGCTGGCATCCCGCGACCTGGGCCAGGAGGAAGCTGAAAAAAAGGGAAAAAAAAGTGAGATGATGTTCGCTGGCAAAAGGGTCCACACATACCGCACTCTTTTTGTCATCGTCCTGAACGGGTGGAGGTCCTTCCACGGACAAGGACACGACGGTTTCGCCACGGAGAATTACAAGCCCTAGGGACCGTTTCATGTCCTGCTCCGGGCCAGCCTCCGTCTCTCCTGGCTTCTTCTTTGGCCTTACGCGACGGAACTCTTCACAATCGGCAAGGACGAGGTTCATATGCCTGTCAAAGGCAAGCATTTGACCGATGAAGGCGCGTCCGTCGTTGATCGTAACTTTCAGCCTCCAATTAATGAGGCTGAGCATTTTCCCACCTTTCGATTTCGGAGGTGGCTAGAAAATAGTAAATGAGTATGATCGTTGGTTCATAGATGAGAGAGATAGTGAGCACGAACCATCGTGAATAGCAGCGAGACAGTCCCAACGACGATGAGCAGCACGAGTCGCTTCCTCGAGGACTCGCCAATTTCTGATCACCAAACAAAGACAAACACTTCTCTCCCACCGGAAATGACGGCCCGTCTGTTCTGTAGAGACTGTGGATGGGGATGGCGAGTGAGTGACTCGGGAGGAGACTTCTCTCTCTCCCAGTCCAACATTTACAACATGAGCACAATTCAGACTGATTTCACCCGTCTACTCGGTATTACAGCGAGTATCTGTATGGCTAATCTCTACGTGCTCAAGCACCAATTCCAGGTATCCGAATCCCTATTGTGCTCGCCCCAATGGCCGGGGCGAGCGGAGGCGCACTTGCCAGCGAAGTTTCCCTCGCCGGTGGCTTCGGTTTCTTGGCACCAGGTGAGGCATGACCTTTACCAACGCAGTCGCACGAGCTGAGGGGGCGATGGCCGTGGTGGCGCCATTTCAGTCTACACAGGGGTCGAGAAATTCAGGGACGAGTTCGACATCGCACGGTCGATTCTCAACAAACCCACTGGACCGCTCCCCATCGGGGCCGGTTTTCTCGGCTGGAAGCTCGAGGAAGCACAGTCTCCGCACGTCGCCCTTCTCGAACTGGCACTCGAGAATGGCGTGCGGGCGATCTGGCTCTCTTTCGGGGAGCACCTCAGCCGCTGGATCGAGCTCGTGCGAAACCACGACGAAAAGTCTGGCAAATCTCCCAGGACCCTCATCTTCGTCCAGGTAAACTCCGTCGAGGAGGCGCTCGTCGCCGACCGAACGTGGAAGGTCGACGTTCTCGTGGCACAGGGTAAACGCATCCCCCACCCCTTGGCCCTGCTACTGCTGCTGCTGTTGCTGCTGTATCACTCATCTCATCTTATGTCCCCACTCCCCCCATCGTTTCAGGCATCGAATCGGGCGGACACGGTTCATCTTCCGCTCCACCGGTTTTGAATCTCGTCCCACAGATACTGTCCGCCCTTCCGGCCACAGGGGCTCCGCCCGTGCTCGCCGCCGGCGGGCTTTCCAGCGGCGCACACCTCGCCGCGTTCCTGACCCTCGGAGCGGCAGGTGCCGTGGCGGGCACGCGTTTCCTGGTGGCTGAGGAGAGCAAGTACAAGGACGTACAAAAGCGCGCCATAATCGCCGCCAAGTCCGGCTCCACCGTGCGATCCTATGCGTTCGACGAACTTCGCGGGACAACCGGGTGGCCCCCCGGCGTGGACGGCCGCGCGCTCGCCATCCCTGCGGTGGCCGCGGTCGAAACCGTTGGCGCTGATATCGCCCGAATCAAGAAAGAGGTGGCAGAGGGTGCGAAGAAAGGGGACCCCAGCGCGGTCATTGCCTGGGCTGGCACGGGTGTGGGGCCGCTGGACAGACTGCAACCCGCAAAGGTAGGGTGCGCGAATCGCCTGCTTGTATTGGGTTTACGACACGTTGCCACAGGACATTGTGCGGGAGCTCCATGAAGCTGCTGTGGCACGTCTCAAAGCGTCATTTGCCCTGGTTGGCGATGCATGATAACGGCGCCCTGGGAAAAGAGAAGACGGGGGCGTTTCGAGGGTTGTCGTGTTATGTGCGCCTATGACCTCAAGGGTACCCCCCCTCTCTTAGTAGCTTTTCCCTTTAACTTGGCGATGAACTGTAAAACCCTTCGACCCCCCTTCGGTGTTTGTGTATCA
>Ga0209488_10002818_pt1 | contig 14173 bp, 15 predicted proteins | sample Rivendell_Oct201_8_FD_188349 | JGI IMG/M metagenome (GOLD analysis project Ga0209488, IMG submission 188349) | Vadose zone soil microbial communities from the Eel River Critical Zone Observatory, Northern California, USA -... | ecosystem: Environmental > Terrestrial > Soil > Vadose zone >... | reverse complement strand
AGGGCGAGTGTGTGGTGCGCCTGTCTGGGGGTGATTGAACGCGGCCCCATTGCGGAGGAGCTGATCGACGAGTAGGTAGGGGAAGTTAAGGGGTGTGAACGGAAATTAAACATCAAGTCATGGGAGCAGGATGCCCGCAGACCAAAACCAAACCGAGCGTGGAGGGGTAGAAAAAAAACGCGAAATGCACGAGGTCCGAGTCGGAAGGCATGGCTTCGATGCGGCCAACGGCGACGAGGGTCAGCACACACACAAAGGGATGAGTAATGACACCATATGGGTCAATAACATGTCCTGGAACTGGAAGCATGAGAGCGTCGGTTGGTAAAGAATTTCCCACTAGGTGGAGGTAAATAGGACATAGTAACGACCAAACTTGGGGTTCGCGCATTCATTTAGGCATTTCAATTTCTCCAATCCTCCTGCAAGGTTCAAAAGTCCTCTCTCAGAACAGGACACGAGGGAAAAATAATAAAATAAAAGGAAGAAAATGGGAACCCCAAAAAAAAATTAAAAGAGCACGAGCTTACGATAAGCGTGTCTTCCCGCCTCGTCGGTTCTGGAGCGAGAGGTGCTGTCCTTGACGCTTCCAGGCGGGCGGCGAGCCGTCCTGGATTAGGATTGGCGGCGCTGACGCCTCGCTTGTTTGCCTGAGCATCGGGGGAAAAAAAGGAAGGGTTTCACAGTCAGTTCCGGGTGCGCTAGTCGTCAACGAGCAAAAGGAGATGGAGGACGAGAGGGACGGGTGCTATAATCACGAAGGAAACTTACTGCTTTCATTCTCTCCTCAGCAGCAGCGGCGGCCTGGGTTCGGCGGTCATCGGCGGTTTGCGAATGCGAATGCGAATGATGATGATGATGCTGCCTGTCAGCGTTAGCGTGGCTGGTTGACGGGTGCGAGGGCGGGGCCAGGGTGTGTCCTCCCGAAAGGTGAGACGGCTTGGAACAAATCGATCCCATTTCGCTGTTCTCTATGAGAAATCGAGTGGGCGCCTTGATTGTGCGGCGGACGGTTTATTAACTGCGCGATATCGGGATTCCGGTAAATCGGCTCATCCCGCACGGCGGCAGTCGCAAGTTGCAGTCGAGGGTCAAATGCTTTTGCGCACTTAATCTAGTACAATGACCCGTGCTTGGTAAAACACAACGATCTGATGGCCGAGAATGCTAATCATCGCTTCGCGGACGGTCATCCGTGCCCTCGGAAACTACGACATAATTCCCTCGTTCCCTCGACCTTGCAAAACCCGACGACCGCGTTCTCAGGCCAATGTCGTCCTCGAATCGCCCTGGTATCCATGCCTGAGGCGCACGAAATGAAGTGATAATTTGATTGGGCCAGATACGTTATCTCCAACTCCATTCAGAATCTGTAACACCCACCTGCCACCACTTGCGGCCGCCTGTGTTCCACGGCAAGCTCGTATCCAAACCCGCTTTGACCATTCTCCCTTTGATTCCGGCGCCGAGCAGGAGACCAAAGACGGTTAGAAGAAATAGGGTGACCACTAATTGGTCCCGGGGCGAGTCGCGTTCTGCGAATGCCAGCATCATCAGTGAGGTGTGCCTAAGTTGCCGTGGGGTGTCATTCGAGTTGCACGTACGGAAGCAACGCGCCTCTACATCACCCTCTTTACCAGTGGCCGTATCTGGGTCCGTGTCACCCAGAGTGGCCCCAGCGCAGATGGGTAGGTTCTGGTTCAGACACCATTGCTTCGTACAGGATAGGCACGGCTTGGAGGGGTTGTCTGGAGAGTCAAGGCGAAGGATGGCAGACTTTGTCCCAAAACATATGCCTATCAATTCGGGTCAGAATTTTCTGTGTTGGTGTGGATTGAGACGATTACCGACATTTGCAGAAACTCGTGGCCTCCCACTTATTGGCGAGCGCAATCGTCGGGAGCTAGCATCCCCCATATGAGCATTGTAGAGGTCGAGAACCCGACACATACCAAACAGATTGAGAAGAAGAGGAGGAAAGAGTTGATAAATAACAGACGATGCCTCCCTATCATGACTGTTGATGATGTAGGCTTGAGTGATAAAGACACGCACGCGCTCGCGCTCGTGCTCGTGCAGACGCGTCCAAACACTCACTTTCGGGTCCACCGCATCCCCGACAAACCAACCCACTCCCAACCCACTGGCCACGCGCTGAATGTCCGCCGAATACGAAGATGTCCTCACAAACCAGCCAGTCGTCATAGACAATGTCCGCACTGGCGGCCACCACGCCGACCCATTATCACCCAATCATCCTTTAAGTACTCACTCCTCGCCTTTTCCCTTCATTTCTTCTAGGGCTCTGGAACTATCAAGGCTGGATTCGCTGGCCAGGATCATCCAAAATGCTTTTTCCCTTCATAGTGCGTCCCCTTTCTGATCGTGCATCACCGCTCTCTTGATATTTATTTACACACGTACCCTATCCCCGTCCTTAGCGTCGGGCGGCCGAAACATGTCCGGGTCATGGCAGGTGCTCTCGAAGGAGATGTTTTCATAGGCAGGAAAGCACAAGAATTCAGGGGCCTGCTAAAGATCAAGTATCCTATGGAACACGGTATCGTGACCGACTGGGACGATATGGAGCGCATATGGAACTGGGTTTACGCGGAAGAGTTGGGGACGCTCAGTGAGGAGGTGCGTAACCATTATACGCGAAGCTTCTCTGGGCCTCTGGTACCCTGTTTTGATGACTGACTCGCGTTTACTTTCTTTGCGATGATCCGTGTAGCATCCAGTACTGCTCACCGAGGCACCTTTAAATCCACGAACGAATCGAGAATCAGCAGCGCAAATATTCTTCGATACGTTCAACGTTCCCGCCCTCTACATATCCGTGCAAGCCGTCTTATCTCTGTAAGTCGCCAACCCCCCTTCCTATTCCCTTACGCGCCCCAGTCTAAAGCGTCGTGCAGATACGCGTCCGGTCGAACGACCGGCATCGTCCTGGATTCGGGTGACGGGGTGACACACGCGGTGCCGGTCTTTGAAGGTTTCTCCATGCCACATGCCATTCGCAGGGTAGATGTCGCCGGGAGGTGCGTCCTGGCTGGTTTTCCCAACGTGCCCTGAACGGTGTCCGTAACCGAGCCTTCAGGGACGTCACGGAGCACCTCCAGCTCTTGCTCCGAAAGTCCGGACACCATCTCCACACCACAGCCGAGCGGGAGGTTGTGCGCGCCATCAAGGAGAAGAATTGCTATATCGCACTGAATCCCCACAAAGAGGAGAAGGAGACAGCCGGTCGCACAGAAACGTTTCGACTACCTGATGGAAACACTATCGCGGTATGGATCCGACAAAAGTGCGACGTACGGCGCTGTCTAACCTCCCCTGTCTGTGGACCTAGCTGGGATCCGAACGATTCCGCGCGCCAGAGATTCTTTTCAACCCAGAGATTATCGGCCTAGAAGATGCGGGTGTTCACCAGGTTGTGGTCGATTCTATCAATCGCGTAGATATGGACCTGCGGAAAAGTCTGTACTCCAACATTGTTCTCAGTGGGGGAACCACGCTTTGCACTGGTGTGTTGGAAGTGGCTCATATATCATCCGCGTCACTAATTGGAGTAGGTTATGGCGACCGGCTTCTGAACGAAGTCAAGAGGATGAAAGAGGGGAAAATCAAGATTTACGCACCCCCGGAGCGAAAATACTCTACGTGGATTGGCGGGTCCATCCTTGCAGGGCTAAACACATTCAAAAAGGTGTGTCTTACTCGTGTGGACACCTTGCTCACTCTCTAATTCGGCCTCAGATGTGGGTATCAGCGGAAGAGTATCAAGAAGATCCGGACATCATTCATAAGAAATTCGGATTTTGATGTTTCGGTCCTACATCTACTCTTACCTCTGTTCGGTGTAATGGCGAGACACTATGATACCCACTCATATTCACAGCTGTCCTATTATGTGTATGTACCGAAGGCCCAGCATCATGTCATAGAAGCGTTCCTGTCGGTCCATATGTGTATATTCATGGTGGTGTAAGAAGGATACCCATTGACAGGACGATGAGAAAAGGGTGACATGCAGTATAAAAACAACCGTGGAAGTTCCATCGGCAGGTTTATTTCCCCTTCTTTGGAGGCTCCGCAGCCTTGACCTTTTTGGTTCCACGGAACTGGGAGGATGGAGAAACTGTAAGCGCGGTCACGGTGACGAATGCAAGCAACGTACTTTCTTTGCGCGGTTCTTGCGCTCCTTGCGTAATTTACGGGAAGCCTTCTCCACCTTGGTCTCCAGTCCGGCCTAAAAGATGAAAACATACTCGTGAGCAAAAGATGCGGACTAGCAGGGACGGGTAGAGAGCCACTCACCCGCACCAAGCGGTATCTGGGTTCAAACTTCTTTTGCGACTCCTCGCTGTCGTAAATCAACGCAAAGCCCGTGCTTCGCCCGCCACCAAAGTGCGTCTTGAATCCGAACACGACAATGCGGGCCTTGTCCGCCTTGTAGACCGCAGCGAGCTTTTCGGATATCTCAGACCTGGAGATCGGTGGTCGAGAGGGATGGAGGACGTCGACTATGAACTGGCGGCGGGAGAGGAGGCGGTTTGTGGTGAATTTACGGGTGCGGATGGTGACGGGGGCCGAGTTATCCTGCAGAAAAAGATGTGTGTGTGAGCCCGTGCGTCGTACGTACGAACGCAAGTCATCATCCAGACGCGGGTGGATCCATCCAGCATATTCGACGCGTTTTTCACCATGATCCGACACGCATCCACGTCTCTATTCCCTGCATGAGCTCTACTGAATGGTACTCACTGCCATGGTGTCGACCTGCGATGCGCTATTTTGTCGATTTTGAAGGGGCTTGCAAGCGGGCGATACACGTCGTTTGGTTGGTAGTACAAATGCGGAAACTGACATTTGTAATCAAAGCCCGCTCGGAAATAGCCGAGCCCAAGCTCCGGAACGCAGCGGCAGAAGGCGTGGAGCTTTGTGCCGTGCCGTGGGAAGCCGGCCCTGTTTAGCTATTAGCTGGTCCCTTCGCTAACGACCATCTATTAAAGCACTCGTTGCACAGTGCACAACTGTTACGATACCATGAGCCTGAACGCGAGCTCATTTGCACCATACGTAAGCTCTCATTCTTGCGCGAAGCGCAGCTCACTCGCTCACTACTTCCATCGGATCCCTCCCTCTTGCTCTCTGCGCTGTGCGTCGCCAAATAAGACGCCTCCACCCGATGACCCGGGCCACTCATCTCACCAACCCTCGACGTCCCGCTTTGCGCGTCCATGGTTCCCAACTCAGCCGCCTACCCGGGAGGTGACGTCCTACCAATCGGGTGGTATCCCAACCTGGGATACTGCCATCGGAGGTGGCTCCGGCGCAGACGAAGAGGTAGAGGCTCAGACACAGAACCAATGGGAGACGCGCTATGGCATGCGCGTCGATCTCCTCGCCACGTGGGCCTACATCCTAGGACCAATTTCCGGTGCGTGCTACGATCTCCGCTTTTCTACGCTCGCCGTTTGATAGAACCGAATCCATATAATAGCGTTTTTTCTTCTAATCGTGGAGACTCACAACGACTTTATCCGATTCCACGGTGTGCCAATTCGGACATACCTTCCTGTGCCGCTCAACTTAATTGCATGTAGCGTACCAGTCAGCGCTACTGACTACTCCTCTTCTACTATTGAGGATACTTGCGTCACTCTTGCAGCTATCCCTCTTTTTGCGGACTACCCTTACACTGCTCCTGCTTTCTTCCATAGGATTTATGGCGTATGTCCCCTCCACTGATCTAAAATGTTGTGCTGATGACGCTGTATTAGGTTCCGGGCCCACGCTGATGCTTCCCGCAACGGGCTATCAAGATTTCATGTACCATACATCGGGCTACTGGCCGAGCGATGGCTGGATGAAGAGTAGTCGGCGCATGTAACATTACGCATCTTTCTGGCCTAACTAGCGTATGCAAGACGTGGGCAGCAGCCAGTCCTACAAGCAGTTTCCAGGTGATTTTTTATACGCCATGGTGGTCAAGACGGGATTAGAAACGGTGATTAGACATTGAGTCCCGCCATAGCAATGCCATAATAATACAAAACGAATTACACATCAGGTAGGGCTACATGAACGCGCGCCTGCGTGAAGTACGATAGGTATGAGATATCAATGAGACTAGTCTGAAGAACGTAAAACGGCCCCTTTTCCAAAGCAGATACCTGCGACATCTATACCTGACTTGCATGCCACCATGCTATACTCCCCAACGAGCGCCTTGAGGGAAGGCTCGCAATCCCCGATGGTGGCGTCTGTTAAATTCTCCAAGGCATCAAGTATCTCATCTAGAATGCACTTGATGTCGTAGACGACTGATGAGAGTCAGTAAGACAAGTGGAGTCGTGAAAGTGGTGACGTACTCGGCCCGAGGTCGAGACACGAGTGCGGTATGTAGTCACATATCTTGGTAATATAGCTGAGTACTTGCTTGCAAAGGTCGATTATGTCCTTGACAAGTTTTTCAACGGGGTCGTCTTTATCGTAGTGGGCCAGACCTTTGTGAGCACCTAGTTGACGGAGCGTCGTCGTAAAGCCCTGGGAGTTAGTGTGGAAGGCTGTGAGCTCAGAGGCACATTTCCGTTCATATTTGTTTGTGTCCTTCTGCCTCGAAGCTGAAGCCTGAGAAGAATACATCTCTATGCGCGCAGATCTTCTTAGTGCATCATTACGAGGAGATGGGATACTCACTGAGCGTTTGGGCGTTGTCGTACGCCCCCGAGTAGTATTTATTGAGGATGTCGATACTTTGCACAAAAGAATTAATATTGATGTCGCCACTACGACCATATGCACGCGCAAGTACACGTGACCCAGTAGAATGGGTGTGATGATACGATTCATTGGCAGGGCTTGAATGTGACTCATGGGGTATACCGGACTTGGCTTTAGAACTTTTAGACTTGAGTACACGGACTGAACGCTCTTTGACATGAGGTATAACCATGGACCGGGACAATGAAGAGCGTGCAGTGGGCCTAGCAAGAGCGGATGACAGTAGAACCTGTGGGAACGCTATCAAAGCGACGGAGGCGGCGTGCATAGCGATGAGAAATTGATAGAGGGGGGCCATATTATATACAGAACTGCGAGTTGCCTTTAGACCGCGGGATGGAGAAACAACGCGTCAAGCGCTAAAGTGAAATCAGGCGAACCCAGAAGTGAGCGGGTGAGAGTGAGAGTCAAGAAGAATAATAGATGGAATTTGAACAGGCGGAAAGGGCTTTAAAGGCACACTAGCTGTATTTGTCTAATCGACCAAATAAACATTGCGCTCAGCGCGTCTTGTCAGGTGACTAACAACAGTAACAACGCGCACGCGCAGACCCAAACTCCAACTGATGAACAACCATACAGACCCGGACAATAAATATAAAAAATTATCAGAAAAACATCCCGAGTACGTCGGTCACTAGACAGCTTTCGGAATTGTTGGTATGAAGGGTATAACACGTCCTAATCCAAGTGATCGAGGAAGAAAATTGTTCACCGATTCTAGGCATCGTCCCAACACCATCCATTTAGTAGAATGGATACACGACCTCGCTCCTCTTCCTCCGATGGTCGCTACCGTAGCGATGAGAAGGTTGAGGAGGTGAGACCGGGGGTGAGTAAGAGCCGGGGCGACCAGGATGGTCATTCTCATGGTCGTAAGAGTGACTGGGATTGTTATATCCATGGTTGTCATTTCCGTAGTTGTCATACGAGTGACCATAGTTGTCGTATGAGTGGCCATGGTTATCGTTTCCGGAGTTGTACCCGTGGCCATAGTTGTCATCCCCATAGTTGTACCCGTGGCCATGGTTGTCATTCCCATAGTTGTACCCGTGACCGTGGTTGTCATCCCCATAGCTGTACCCGTGACCATGGTTGTCGTTTTGGGGCCCGTACGAATAACCGTGGTTGTCATCCCCAGAGTTGTACCCGTGACCATGGTTGTCGTTTTGGGGCTTGTACGAATGACCGTGGTTATCGTTTCCAGAGTTATAAGAGGGGCCGGAATGAGAAGGCTGAGAATTGCGCGAAGGAGGGGCAGAACAGGAGTGATCACGGTCGTTCCAAGAATGGCCACTTGGGCAACTCGGACCATGGCTGCTCGAGCGAGGAGGAGAAGATGGGAGGCAGCAAGACTTTTCTGTCAGAGAACGTAAGGAAAATTTTGATCAAATCAAGGTGGCGCAAGAACATACTGGTTTCCCAGTACCAGTTGGAGGGGCAACTTTTCCCACGACTAAGAGCAGAAGGGAAAAATCAATAATGGTCATAACACCAATACACTATCGACTGACGGAGGGTCAGAGTTTCTGCTGGGGGCCTTGTTGGGGAGACAGGTGTCCTTTTTGTCATAGTAGAATTCATTGGACTTGCACTTGCGGGAGCTGTGGCCAGTGGCCAAGACGGCAGGGAGGAGGGAGAGGAGAATGGCCAGTGGAACGATAAAGCGATTAATGAGCGTCATCGTGAAAAGAGCGAAGGGGGGGAAACAGAGCGACTGGTGGAATGCAAAAGCAAAGAACGAGATGAGGAACTTTTTGGGACAGCCTGCGTTTTATAAGGGTCGGCATGGCAGATCTTTGACACAAGGTACCCAGGATTGACAGCTTGGCATGACTCGGCACATTCAAAAACAAGGCACGAGAGTTGTCGTTCATCAAGGTCTGATGGATACGGCGCCAGGCACTAATCCCATGCAGTGACGTGAAAGACGCCCTGGCGGATCAAGCCTCCCCGTAGCCTTGGCATTGTATCTGTCCCAGCTGAGAAAGAGCAACAAAGTCAGGAAGATAAATCTCGAGCGCGCATGATAGAACCAGTCAGTATGCGATTGTGATTACAGGAAAAGTGAAAGTACAAGTCGTAAGTCGTGAGTCGTGACTTGTGGCGCCCATTGGTCTGCCTGCAATTTTCACACGGTCGGTCTTATCCACATATAGGGCGAACCGTGACAGCCGCGCTGCTGCCCTTCACGGGCCCCGGTGTCGCCAACGAGATGCGTCCATTGACAGAGGATGAAAGTAAGGCGGTCTTCGAAAAGCTCGCCAACTACATCGTAAGTGGTTCCCACCTTCTCCAGTACTGTAATACTTACACGGGCAAAGGGAAAAAATCTCGTCCATTTGGTAGACAGACAAGATGAAGCTCATTGCTTTCGCTTGCACAAGGGTCGCGTTTATTATGCTTCTGAGGCATCAATGCGACTCAGCATCTCGGTTGCCCGGACAAGCCTTCTCAGCCTTGGTACCTGCCTAGGAAAGTTTAGCAAGTCGGGGAAGTTTAAACTTCACATAACCGCTCTGGATTGCCTCGCACAATATGCAAAATATAAAGTAAGTTTCGAGCCAAACCCCGTATACCTTCATACAAACCGGTCGTGTTGAGGTATGGGTCAAACCGAACGGCGAAATGCCCTTTCTATACGGCAATCACGTCCTGAAGGCACATCTGGGTCGCGTTACTGAAGACACACCCGAGCATCAGGGTGTTGTTGTGTTCAGTATGAATGACACTCCATTGGTACTAGCTCCAAATTCTACAGTCCGCTGTTTTTTAACCACTCTTGTACAGGGATTCGGAGTCACGGCCAGGCCGACAGGGGACACACGAAAATTGGACCCGACCGCGATCGTCGTATTTCACCAGGCGTACGTACTCGCGAACGCTCCCTCTTTTTCTCAATCTCTCACCCACATTCGCGTGCCTCAGGGACGTCGGGGAGTACCTTCGTGACGAGGTAAAATAAATAAATGCCACTCCGTCATCATTCACTAATCCAAATTGGTCAATGTAGGATACATTGTTCTGATCTTGCCGCTACCGCAATGCCGCATGCCGTAGACTGTAGTAGTTATTCTATTACGTAATTCGAAATTGAACGCAACCGCGCGCGCTCACTGGCAGCGCTCATCTGCCATAACGCGGCTTCTTTACCTTCCCTATGACAACTGGCAAACAAGACCTCTGTCAAAAGTGGCTAGACCTCCCAAATGACGAGCTCAATGCGTCCACGATCAATGACGTTCTCAGTGCCATGTTAGATGACCTTTGGGTTGTAACAGCCGTTGCAGACAGAATCGTCGACAACCCCACCACACTATACGACCTCGTTGGAGTAGCAATCCAGAGGTCTGAAGGCACAGTGGAACGATTGCGACACTCATTTTCATTGCAAGACTGCCAAGATGGCGGACAAGATTCGTCATCTGTCGATGCCAGCGACGACTTGGTGTCCTACTTTCGTGAGAACCCATCCGACGCTCGAATATGCCTGCTTCGATCAGTTCTCTTGGACAGAAAAGATAGAGCTGATACATTCGTGGAAATGTTCGGCAAAAGTGTCTCAGCAGAGGGTGAATCAGAGCCCCCAGCGGATTGGGACGACGACCCTTGGCTCGACACTGGAGACGCAGAAACTGGTCAACGACCATCCGAAACAGCTCCTCCACTATCTCTATTCACCTTCCTCTCACAGAGCCTTGTAGATTCGGCCCGTCTACTTGCCGCAAGAGAATCATTGAACCCCCTCCAAGTCTTACTCAAGCGACATGGCACTTCCATCTGGCCTCACCGGTTCACCATCCTTGAGTGTATTCCTGCACACGTCTCTCCTTCGTATTACGAGCAACTCCTACCCAAACTTGACCTCTCCCGAGACGAGGAGTACCGATCACCCGTAGAAATTTGGAGAACGGAGTTGGATTGGACCGAATATGCAAGTGTGCAAGCCGCCCTGAGTACCGCCGGCTACCACGTTCCGCAGAGCCAACAACCCTCGATACCCTCCACATATGGAGCTCCCCTTCCATTGTCCTCTGGGGATCTCGCCTCCTGGTATCGACAACGAATCCAATCCATCCTTGATTCAACTGGAATGGTGGACGTTGCCCTTTCTATGGCGCAGCACGCGACCTCACAAGGCATTGTCGGGCTCGATGAACTCGGAGAAGAGCTGAGTCTCTTCTCTCGGCTTGTCTACGATGCCCAGGCCGCCGCTGAGGATGGACCCGAGGATGATTGGACTCTCGATCAGTGGAAGAGCATGGATTCGCTATCTGTCGTTCGCGCGATGCTGGCCCTTTCCACTCCTGAGACCTTAGTCGCCGATATCCGGAAGTTCGTCCTACCGTACCTCCTTGTCCTAGAATCCCGCGCAGAACGTGCCGGCGATCCCAATCCCAACAGCTCACTGCAGCTGCTTATCGACTTCTTTCTGGGAGCTCCACTAGAGATGGTCGCCCGCATATTTGAAGAGTCCAAACCCACCCTACCGTCGAGCCAGCGATTGATCACTGATAGCGAGGACATGGCACGACTTGCCCTTGCCTGCTTGTATGGCAGCGACAGCACCGATGAATGGGATATCATGAGCCGAATCTTTGAGTGTCTTCCGGCTTGGAACGGCGCCTCCGGTGACGAGAATTCTAATGGCGTAGAAATGACAGTCACGTCATTAGGGACGTATGTTACACCAACGACAACCCGACCTAACTGCACGCCCTCAGACCTCTTCCTGTTCTTCCGGCCTTTACCATTGCCCTCTTTATCTCGTGCCTTGGACATCCTGGATGCGCATCTTGAATCGGGGGAGATTCTCTCGAGATGGGATTCCCCCGCTCCCCTGCGCTGGTTCCTACAAAGCAGCACCGACAAGAGTAGCCAGCGCGCACGAGCCGTCCGTATGGCTCGGCGTATTGGCGCTAATCGTGCTGCGCATAGCCAGGACGACTGGGAGTGGCTGTTAGAAGATATGTTGAAGCTGTGTCGCACCAACGACAATGGCCAACAAAGTGCTTTTGGCCTTTTATCAAGAACGGATATTCTCAGCATCTTTCTTAGTGGACTTCTCAGCACAGGACGCAAGTTTCTCTTTCCCTTCCATTCTCGGGCTTTTGAATGACTTTGTTTTCTTTCAGAGTTGAATATTGCCAAGAATTTGCTACGGTCGAAAAAGTCTGGGCTGTCCTTAGACGATCAGGCGGTCGAAGAAATATGTTTGACTTCTTCCAGAGAATTTTATGACAACGCCAGTTCAGGGAACTACAAATTCGGCGATATGAAGCTTGCTTACGACTGGTGCGTAAGGTATATATTTTGACCTTTCGGGACTTGCCTGACCCTCCCTCAGCCTATCGATTCCACCACGTTCCGAAACGATCATTCGTGAACAAGAGTTCATCGAGGCCACCTCTCGCATCACGTCATTCAACGTGGAGTCACGTCACGGTGTCCCTCTATCCCCTATCGAAATCCGTCTCACAAAAGACCGCTTGTCCCTGGTCTCTCGTGTCCTGTCGAGCAACAGTGACGCATACAAATACAAAGAAGTCATCCTCGAGCTCGTCGACAAACTCGGTTTTCGAGGTGACGCGGTTCCCCGCGTGAAAGCCTTGGCAATGATCGCGGACACCGCCCTCCAAACAGAGGATTTTACGCAAGCCTTTGCTACCAGCGAGACCATGATCAATACGGTATCGCAACTCTGCTCGTCGCCAGACATCTCGCAAGCAGAGCTCAACGACGCCAAGGAGGTCTGCTGGGTGTCCTGCTTCCAACTTGGACGCCAAACCGAGTTCATCGATGTGCCCAAAAAACTCCGCCTCTTGGGCCACGCGCTCGAATTTTGTCCCGCAGACCGACTGCCGGAGATCCTCACCGCCTGGCGCAAACTTGAAAAGGAAGACATTGCTCAGCACGCCGAGGGCGAGAAGGGACGGGGACTCTCCTCTGCCCGGCACGGCTTCTCCGTCGCCTCTGCCGCCTCTCGGTCACGTCAGCCGCCGTCCCTCGCATCCAGGTTGCAGAACATACACCTCCCCGCGTCTCCACTCGTAATGGCAGATGGCGCGGCGATCGCGGACACCTTCAGCCGCGTCGCTTCGAAATTCCCCTTCTCCAAGAGCCGCACGCAAGCACATCGCTCCCAGTCCCCCGAGGGCGACGGCCAACAACGCCACGCCCGCGGAGAGGATGCCAGCTGGCCGTCGTTGGATCGAGAAGAGGTTTCTGCGCAGGCATCGAGGGCGTTACAGCGGGGGATCGGATGGCTCATTGGCGCGGATGAATGATTAAGTTCTAGGGTCATATTCCCTCTTGTGGGGTAGCACAATTTGCATGCTGTAGTTGACATCGGTAATTTCATGGAAGTACTTTCGATAGGGTTCCAAGTACATTTTTTATGGAACCAACTCTTATCTATGGCGCAGCCATGTACACATCATGTGCAGTTGCATGGACGCAAATAATGGGGCGCACACCATACGAATCGGGAGACAGAGGGTACTCCATTATCCGGTTGAGTGTACAGTACATCACAATAATGAGTAGAGCTCCGAGTTGGAGCGCAGACTTTCTCAAAAAAAAAGGGGGGGAGAACAATACAAACGAAAGGTATCCCCGTTACAAAACAAATAAAAGAAGGACAGGTGGTTCGCTGTCGCGTAAGACAGTATCAAGGGAAAATGACAGAGGACAACACTAGAAAAATAGCCATAAGATTAGGGTGGAGTGGAGGGTAAGCCACTGTCCGGAAAACGAGTGGGGCTGAAAATTAACCAAAAAAAATAAATCAGGTGGCCGCACCAAAGCGCGTACCAACGCCAGTACGCGCCCTTGGACGGTCAACGACCCCGGGTCGCGGTTCCGTAGATCTCGGAGCTTCTGCTACAACGTCTTCGTCCTGCTCATCGGAGCGACCGCAAAGGAGACAGCGTTCCCCACGCAACTCCTTGAACCGCAGGTCGTCGATCTCGGCGCGCAAATCCCGGACCTGCCCTTCGAGCTCCCATATTTGATGCTGCCACGCCTTGCGGGTGGCCTTCATCTGCTCCTGCAGCTGCTGAATGATCACGTACGGATCATTCTCGGCTGCGGGCCTCCTCTCATCTGCTGAGTTCAAAGTCGAGCGACTACTGCCGATGGTGGGGGTGTCCGAACTCGCCGTCGGAGGAGAATCGACGGACACGATATGATCGGCAAAGTGAGCACTGAAGAGGGTGGACATGGGGCGCAAGCTAAGTCCTGGGAACGCCGTAGTCGAGGGCGGTGCGCTGGCAGGCGAAAGCCCCAGGTTGATGCCTGAAACCAGGGGTGTGCTCTCAACTGTAGGACGCGCGCTCTGTGTGCCATTCGGACGGCCAGTGGGAGGAGAGTCTTGCGTACAAAT
>Ga0209488_10002817_pt1 | contig 14179 bp, 12 predicted proteins | sample Rivendell_Oct201_8_FD_188349 | JGI IMG/M metagenome (GOLD analysis project Ga0209488, IMG submission 188349) | Vadose zone soil microbial communities from the Eel River Critical Zone Observatory, Northern California, USA -... | ecosystem: Environmental > Terrestrial > Soil > Vadose zone >... | reverse complement strand
CGATGTGTCGATGGAGACGATCGAGAAGTATCTGCACAATCTTTACCGCGTCCGGCCCGACTTCGTGTACAGCGTTTCGCGCGACTTCGTGCGCAACTGCCAGACGCCGATGCTTGTCCTGCCGGACGACACTGCGGCGCACGCCTATCAGACAGCCGTCGATGTCGCATCGCTGGCGCCGAAGGCCGACGTGTCGGTCTATCCCTGGAAGGACCCGCCGGAACTCAAGGCCCGGACCATCAACCGCGTGCGAACATTCCTGAAGGCGCACCAACCTTCGACAGCGGCCCGGTAATGCCGCGCGTCCCTTGAATTGGCGCGTGCGAATAGGGGCGGGTCACATCAGCGTTAGGACCGTAGCCCGGATGAGCGTCTCAACATCTGCGCGTTTACGCGCATGATGTGGGCGCGATATCCGGGGCCAACGGTTCCCGCATGTCGCCATCTGGCTCATCCGCCGAAGCCCGCCCGCGGCGTCAACCCGCCGTTCGGGCAATGGTGGCTGCGGGCTACGAGGACTGCGGCCTAACGCCAATGGGGGACTTACGCCCGTCCGTCGGGCGATGTGCGCAGAAAGACGGGCGGCGAAGGCCCAACATTTGCAGGACAGCTGAGATGACAAACTCAGAGGACAAGCCGCCTCCGGCGGTCGGAGCCTATTGGATCAAGGAAGAAGATTACCCTGCGCTGCTGAACATTTTCGATGATGGCGCCAAGATGCCGCGCACCTGGACGGAGTGGCTGAAGATGGCCGAGGAAATGGAGCGGGGCCTCAAGGCATACGGACACGTCGTCATGCGCGTTCGCATCGACCCGAATACATTTCCGGATTGGTGCGCTTCCCAAGGAACGAGTCCGGGCCGCGAAGGACGCAAGCGGTTCGTCGCAGCAGCTGTCTTCGATCGATACGGCGACCAGGCGTGACCGGGTTCATGCGCAGTCGCGCGGATGGAGCGGGAACACGCGCATTTACGCGCATGTTCAAACATAATCCGGGAGCGGTCGTGCCGCACCGATAGCATGGGCAAGTAATGCGGGCAGGGCGCACAGGTGCGCCGGCCCTGCCATTCGGCAGCTCTCTACCGAAAAGGCGTCAAGCCTTCATGCAGTCGTAGAGAAACGTCCAGCTCGCTTTGCCTTTAAGCTTCTTATCCGTACCCTGCTTACGGCAATCGGCCCATTTGGCCTTGTCCTTTGCAAATTCAGCTTTGGTCGCGTTCCATTTCTTCAAAGTCCAGGTCTTGACCTGCTCCGTGGTAGACGGTGTCGGCGCCTGCGCCTGAACGGGGCCGGTCGCCGTGATCATGGCTGCAACCATGGCAGCCGAGACGACGTAACGAATGGTCATTGTTTCACTCCTAATTGAAGGTCAATTTTTTCGGACCTTTTCGCATATAGAACCGTTCGTTTCTCCGTGTCCATATCATAGCGCCGCTTTGGAAACTTCTCCGCGGGTTCCCGAAGGCGGCGCCGTGGTGCAAATGCACCCGAGACGGAATTGTATGCGCACTACCGGAGAACTTAACAATTCCACGGACCCGATTTTCGTCCGGCACGTGGATTGCCAAGATTACATCGTGCGCATACCGAACTGGATTAAAGCATGGCGGAGGACTTAAGCTTGCCCTCCGCCACTGCTCTGTTGCCTTCCGACTAGTCGAGCACCTCAATGTAGCCCAGGTGGCTCGAGGTATCGCCCGACCACCAAATGCGCTTCGGATTGGTTGGATCGATGTCAATCCTTCTTGCGTCCGACTCCACGATCGGCAGCGTGAACTCCGTCCAAATTTCCGTCTTGGGATCGAAGCGGGCGATCTTGTCCGACGTCTGCAGGGTCACCCAGACCACCTTGTTCTTGTTATCGGCAACTGCGTGATAGGTGCCGCTGTGCTTGGTCGGAGGCTCGTAGGAGGTCATCTGCCGGGTCTTGTGATCGATCTTCACGAGCTTTCCGGTCTCATGGAAGCCGACCCAGATATTGCCTTCCCAATCCGCTCCCATCCGGCGTGGAATGTCTTCGCCGGGCGTCGGATACTCGTCGATCTTTCCCGTAGCGGGGTCGAGTCGACCGATCTTGTTGGCTTCCCGCTCGGCAAACCAAACTCCGCCGTCGCCCGCGACATCGATGCCGTAACCGCCGGGGTTTTCCTTCTTCGCAACCCAGTGAGGCATTTCGTACGCGACGAACTGCTTGGTTTGGATATTCAAGCCCACGATCCGGTTTCGGGTCGTCGACCAGACCATCTTCCCGTTCGGGTCGACGGTGATGCTGTTGCCGGTCATCTGGCCAGTAAAGCTGGCCGGCGCCGGGAACGGGGTGAATTCCTGGTACTTGGTGTCGAACTGCAACCAACGACGGTTGGCGCCGACCTCTGTCATCCAAATCGTATCATTGGCGCCGCGTACCGGCGGACCTGCGTGATCCAGGACGCCGATTTTCCGTGGCCCGGGGGGCAGAGGAATCGTGCTGTATTCATATGTCTTGGGATCGAATTTTCCTATGCTGTATTCGTTGAGCTGGTTCACCCAGGCAACGCCCCGCCCATCCACCGCCACGTCGTGAAGTGCCGCGTCGGAGTTCGGTATCGCAAAATCAACCGCGATATACTTGGCAGCCGGCCCCTGCAGCAGGGTGCGGGACAAGCGGCCATTGGGATCCGGCTTTGGCGTGGTGTTGGAAAAATTCGCCGCCAGGTAAGCGACTACGGTCTTTTCTTCCTGGTCCGTCAAGTCAATGGCGCCGGGTCTTTCAGCGACACGTTCCCGCATCCAGGCGATCTTCTTTTCCCAGTTCTTTTGCGTCCACCTCATTTGTGTCAGCCGGTGCAGGAAATGGCATTGGCCGCACTTGGTTTCCACAATCGTCTTGCCTTCGCCTGCCGGCAGATTGGGCGGCGGCAATTCGCGATCGAGTTCGTTGCCGGCGACGCGGCCGGGCGACCTGATCCAGCCATTCGGAATGGCATCACCCTGCTTGTCGGTCAGCGACACATCGGCCATCGCCTGCTTGCCGGGCGTCACAGCCACCGATGCGAGCTTGCTCTGGAAACCATCTCCGATACCCTGCACCGAGTAATTCCCCGGAGGCAGGTTATTCATCGTGTAGCGGCCTTGCGCCTGGCTGACGACCATGAACGTCAGCGCCTTCTCCGAATTGATCAATTTGACATAGGCTCCGGACAGCGCTTGCCCGGATGCACTCTTGACTACTCCCTGAACGCTGCCGTCAAAATCTGCCGCTCCAATCGAGTGGCCGCTGACAAACAGGCCGACAGTCGCAATTACTGCTAGGTTCCGACTCCCATAGCTCAACATTGTTGTCTCCTCCTTGGGCTGGAATTGACTCTTTGGCCATTCGGCCGCTCGGGAGTATACACCCATTTTTGCGCACAATAGAGCCCTCCAAAGGTGTTTTTCTCCGATACGACGGGGTGGGGGCCCGCTAGCTGCCCGCTTCGATTAATTTGAAGGGGTCGTTGCGACGGGTCATTACGCGCGTCCATCGCATTTCTGGAGTGCCTCGTCAGCCGCCTTGGGCCGCTTGCGTGTGCCTCGGCGGCTGTTTATCGATAGAACACGGCATCGAGCCGATAACAGGAGTGTCCTTCCATGCGCCTGCAATTACTTGTTCTTGCGTTACTCGCATCCGCTGCGGCTACCGGTGCCTCGGCCCAAAATGCCACGACCTTCATGAACAACAAAGAGATCATGGGCTTGATCGACAAGGCCAAAGCCGATCGCAAGGGTGATGCACCTTTGGTGGCGAAGCCGATCCTGTCGATGGCCCCTTATCGCGCCCAGCTCGAATACCGTCCCGGAACGTCACCCGCGGCCGTGCACGAAAAAGATGCTGAGCTGATGGTTGTGCTCGAAGGGACCGGCAACGTTGTCACCGGCGGCAAAGTCGTCGATGAAAAGCGTACCAATGCGAACAATCTCGGCGGCCCGTCGATTACCGGCGGCAACTCGCAAGCTGTCGCCAAGGGCGATATGCTGATCGTCCCGGCAAATACGCCGCACCAGGTTATCCCAACTGGTGGCGCCCCGATCGTGCTGATGACCATGCATGTGCCGCATCCGCCGATCAATTGGCCGCCGGCAAATTAAGGGACGTTCCGCTCCCGTTGAACTTTCAACTATGCGTCAAGTTGAAATATGCGAGCCGGACAGGACGCTCGACTGCCACTTCGTTGAGCCGCAGGGCGAAACCGGAAAAATTCCTGCATCCGTCATCCCTGTCGCGTTCGGTTGACACGGCTCGCGCTTTCATTTCGAGCGATGGTCACCCGGCAACGTGCATGTGGCGAGCGATTGGCGCGGGCGTGCAGGATCGCTGCCGCCCAGCTTGATCTTGTACGGATGCGTCAAGTTAAACGCCGCCTTCAAACGGCGGCCAATTTCGGCTTCGCGTCGGATGATTACGAACGCACTGATCGAAAGTCTCCAAACGCAACCGCTAAAATGCAATAAGAGGTTGAGGGGGTCGTCATTAGAGCCGGCGCAATTGGCTCACCAAGTCAAATCGCTGCATTGCACAAAACCCTGAATTTGAATCGGCTGCCGGGGCGCTGCATTCGCAGCCGTGAAGACCGCGAGGGAAGGCTTCACATCACCGCGCCTTGTTCCCATTCACATTTGTACCAGCGTGCTGTAGCCTGGGGGCCGCAAGGGCACGTGCCAAGCTCCCAAATTGCGTGGCAGCAGTTGCCGTCGGCCGGTATTGACGCATCAACGGCACTTTCCGACCGCTGCCTTTTGTTCTGCCGCGCAAAGTGCGCGCCGCGATCACAAGGAACGAAGCCATGCTTTACCGAAATGCAATTGCCGCCATGGCGCTGGCCTCGGTGCTGCTCGCTGTATCTGCCTCCGCGCATGACGAGAGCAAGTATCCCGACTGGAGCGGTGCGTGGAGCCGGATCGGCAACCCCCGCTGGGACACGAGCAGGCCGCAATGGGCGCAGCAACCGCCGCTCACGCCCGAATATCAAAGGATCTATGAGGCCAACGTTGCGGACATGAATGCGGGCGGGCAGGGCACCGACCCGACTTATACGTGCCTCGCGCCGGGCATGCCGCGAAGCATGATCGTCTATCACCCGATGGAAGTCGTCATCACGCCGAAGACCACCTACTTTTTGATCGATCACATCCACGACTCGCGCCGCATAGTCACCGACGGGCGCGACTGGCCAGCGGACGTCGAACCGTCCTTCGCCGGCTATTCGATTGGCCGATGGATCGATGAGGATGGCGACGGCCGCTATGACGTGCTCGAAGTCGAGACCCGCCACATGAAGGGCCCACGCTCGTTCGACGCTACCGGCATTCCGCTGCACAGCGACAACAAGACTGTCGTCAAGGAACGGATCTACCCGGACAAGGCCAATCCGCAGTTCCTCGTCGACGAGATCACGACCTTTGACAATGCACTGACAAGCCCCTGGAGGGTGGTCAAGCGCTACCAGCACAGTGCCGACATGCGCGAAGCACACCGCGAAAGCGTCTGCGCCGAGAACAACAATCATCTCAAGATCGGCGGCGACGACTTCATGCTGGGCGCGGACGGCCGATTGATGCCGGTTCGCAAGGGTCAGGCGCCGCCGGACTTGCGGCATTTCGATCAAACCAGAAGGTAGCGCAACCACACGGCAAGTTCGAAGACAGCGCCGGTTGGCGGCGCAAAGACAGGAGGGAACCATATGCCGATTTCTCTCGTCGTTAATGGAATGCCGCACACCGTGGACGTGGAGCCGGAGACCCCGCTGTTGTGGGTCTTGCGCGACACGCTCAAGCTCACCGGCACAAAATACGGCTGCGGCATCGCGCAGTGCGGTGCCTGCACGGTCATGATCGACGGTTACGCCGCACGCTCGTGCAGTGTCCCGGTGTCGGCGCTCGCCGGCAAGGCGGTCACCACCATCGAGGGGCTCCCGGGCGATGCGACGCATCCGTTGCAAGTGGCATGGATCGAGCATGACGTGCCCCAATGTGGCTACTGTCAGTCGGGACAGATCATGGCGGCGATGGCGCTGCTCAAGCGCTCACCGAAACCGACCGACGCCGAGATCAACGCCGAAATGAGCAACATCTGCCGCTGCGGCACCTATCCGCGCATCCGCGCCGCCATTCACCGCGCCGCCGAGCTGCAGGCGTAGAGGAGAACTTGCGATGAACGAAACCGTCGAGACGACATCTAATGTCGACGTCAATCGCCGCGATTTCCTCGCGAGTGCCGCCGCTGTCGGCGGCGCCATGGTGCTCGGCTTCCATCTGCCGTCGAGCGGCGCCAAGGCCGCGCCGATCCCGGGCCAGCCCTGGTATCGCGACGCCATGGTGCCCGAGATCAATGCCTGGATCACCATCGCGCCCGACGACACCGTGACCATCCGCGTCGCCCAGACCGAGATGGGCACCGGCGTGTTCACGTCGTGCCCGATGATGGTGGCCGAGGAGTTGCAATGCGATTGGAGCAAAGTGCGGGCCGAATACGCATCGCCTCATCGCAATGCCACCGAGCGAGCGCCGGCGTGGACGTTACGGGTGCCGGGCGGCGGCAACCCGCTTGACCCCCATGGAGGTGGTGAGGCGGCCCAGAGCGAGACCAGCACCGGCGTCTATCGCCGTATGGGCACCGGTTCGAGCGGATCGGTGCGCGAAGGCCGCTACTACCTGCAGATGGCGGGTGCGGAGGCGCGCGAGCGGCTTCTCCTTGCCGCCGCCGCGATGTGGCAGGTGCCGACATCCGAGCTCGTGGCGAAGAACAGCGTCATCACCCATACGCCAAGCGGACGGCGGACAACATATGGCGCGCTCGCTGCCCGCGCCGCACAGATGCCGCTGCCGGATCCCGGCAGGATCAAGATCAAGGGGCCAGACCAGTTCACGCTGATCGGCACGGAGCAGAAGAATCTCGACGTGCCGCTCAAGATCACCGGCAAGGCAATCTATGGCATCGACGTCGAACTGCCGGGCATGCTCTATGCCGCCGCCAAGGCGTGCCCGGTCTACGGTGGAAGCGTGAAGAGTCATGACTTCAACGCCATCAGGGATCGCCCGGGCGTGCACTCCGCCGTCGTGTTTGGTGGCCGCGGCTATGTCGGCGGCGGCATTGCGGTCGTCGCCGACAGTTGGTGGCGCGCCAAGACGGCGCTCGATCTCATGCCGGTCGAATGGGATTTCGGCGGCAACACTCATCGCAACAGCGAGGAAATGTGGCGGGCCGATTTCGCCTCGCTCAAGGAGCCCGGCACTGTCGTGCTCGATGAAGGCGGCAGCTACACCGCCGCCAAGGCCAAGGCCGCCAAGGTGGTTGAGGCGACCTATACGGTGCCCTATCTGGCGCACGCCCGCATGGAGCCGGGTAACGCCACCGCCATGGCGACGCCCGGCCGGGTCGACATTTGGACCGGCGATCAGTCGCCCGATCGCGCGCTGGAGCGGGCGGCGCAGGAGGCCGGGGTGCCGCCCGACCAGGTGTTCGTACACACGACGTTCCTCGGCGGCGGCTTCGGGGGTGGCGGCGGCGCCGATCAGGTGAGCCAGGCTGTTGCCATTGCCAAGACGCTCAACGGGCGGCCGGTCAAGCTCTTGTGGACGCGCGAAGAGGAGATGCGCCACGGCGAGAAATATCGCCCCATGGGCATCGGCTCCTTCGAAGCCGCGCTCGACGCTGACGGGTGGCCGATCGCGATCGCCATGCGCACGACCGGCGACCGCTACGACACCAGCAGTACGCCTGCCGGCACTTATCGACACGCCGTCGCCGAGCAGGCGGTGCGCGGCCTGCACGAGCTTCCGTATTTCGTGCCCGTGCGCCAATACGACGTGCGCACGCGGAACAGCCACGTGCCGGTCGGCTTCCGGCGCGCGACCGGCAGTTCGGTCAACGTTTTCTATCTTGAAAGCTTCATTGACGAACTCGCCCACGCTGCCGGACGCGACCCTTATCAATACCGGCGCGAGCTGATTGCGCGGAACAGCAAATTCCGCGACCGCGACGATTGGCTCAAGGCGCTCGACCAGGTCGCCGAAATGTCGGGCTGGGGCAAGCCGCTGCCCGAAGGCTGGGCGCGCGGCATCGCGATCGACGACCGCCGGCGTCCGTCGCGGCAGACCGTTGCGATCTGTGCCGAAGTGGTCACGGTCTCGGTCAGCAAGCAGGGCTTGCCGCGGCTCGAGCGCGTCGACTGCGTGTTCGACGAAGGCTTCACCTTGGTCAATCCGCTCTCGGTACGCAAGCAGATCGAAGGCCAGATCGCCTGGGCGCTGGGCGATGCCTTGTGGCAGGAGATCACCGTCAAGGACGGGCGCGTGGTCGAGGGCAATTTCGACCAGTTCAGGATCGCGCGCATGGCCGACTATCCGATTGAGGTCAACATCCAATTCCTCAAGACCAACAACAAATGGATCACCGGCGTGGGCGAGGAGGCCATCCCGCAGATCGCCCCCGCGATCGCGCAGGCGGTCTTCAAGATAACAGGCAAGCGGATCCGCTCGCTGCCGCTGGGCAAGCACGACCTTAGCTGGGCGTGAGTTACCGGCATTACCTGATGTTCAGGCGTTGCGCCGTATCGACCGCGGCAGCGGGGCGGCCGGAACGCTGCGCATCCTCGCGCAGCACCCGGACGTTATTGTGAGACAAGACCTTCATCTTCTCTGCGGCCTGCAACTCGAAAAATCGTCTCCCCTGCGCCAGTACAGCATCAAGCTTGTTCTGCGTGAAACCATGACCTGTGAGAAAGAAGAACCTGATATCGACGCAAGCGGAGCGGAGCTCCCGCGCCGTGCGCATGCGGTCATCGCGTGAACTACTACTGAGGAAAGGCGAGATATCGATGACCGGAAGGCTGACCAGCGCTGCCCGTTGGGGATGACGCGAGAGGTTTCGATTGTCGAAATCAGCGTAAGCGCCAAATTGACCGCCTTGAACACCTCAACCATTGTACAGTCTCCTGGCAAAGACAGTATCTATCGTTGCGTCAGCCATTGCGCAAAATCACCCCATTCGTGAGCCATGGACAAGCCGATGTGGGTTTGCGGAGGGACGCCCGGGCAACGGCGGACGCAACTCCGGCTGCAGGCCCGCGCCTTGTGCTAATGGTTCCCACCCACGGCCAGATGCAGGAAACTCCGGCGGGAATTTTCAATTCATCATGATGCGTTCCGAGGCGTCGCGGTCGGTGCCCGGGACTTAAAATGGGTATGAGAGTGCGATGAGGCTCAAATGCCCCCGACAGTATGTTGGCTGTGTTTTGCAATAATCGAGATATTGGCACGTCCAGGTAACCCTGTTGCATCGCAAAATAACGTCCGGTTTCTGGGGTACTGCGGCCGCGCTTTGCCCACATTGGGCATTTCGGGTTATGACCCATTGCAGACGTTAGCTTCGCCAGTCACTTGATCCCGACGACCATCGAAATCTCAGGCGTCAGTGGCTCCGTGCGCGGGCCGTGAAAGCCAGCGTCGCGTATCCAGCCTATGCAATCCGAGCCGGTGAAATCAAACCCCCCGCCGTCATGATCAGCATGTTCAGGCTGGCCAACAATGCGGGCGCATTGATTCGCCGGCCGTCGTCGATGAGCCGTTCATAGACAATGAGCGCGCCGCCCGACGGCAGCGCTTCATAGGCCTTCTTTAGGAGCATTCGTTTCGTGGCGATATCCCAATTATGCAAGATGCGCCCGAGCACCATCACATCCGCCGCCGGCAGTGGGTCCTCGAGGAAACTCCCTGGATGGAAGCGTAGGCGATGAGACAACCCGTGTCGTTTTACGTATGTATCGAAATGCGGCTGCACGGGCGGCAGATCGAACCCGCCGCCCGCCAGGTGCGGATGTGCAAGGGCGACCTGCACGGGCAAGCAGCCTTGCGCGGTTCCGACGTCAAGGAGGGTCTTGTAATCCTGCCAGGGAAAGTTTGCCGCGAGGGTCTTCGCGACCGGCAAGCTTCCGCCCGTCATTCCCTCGACAAGCGTTTCCAGAGTCGCCGGGTCGGCATAAAGGGCCGAATAGTGTCCAGCTGATCTTGTTCCGCTTTGCGGTTCGCCTGTTTGTAGCGCCAGGGTGAGCAGGCTCCAGTGAGGGAATACGTATTTTCCGAAATGCTCCAATTCGCCTCCTATATAGCTGGGCTTGAGGCGATCAAGGTAGAGGTCAGTGTCCGGCATATTGGCGTAACGACCGCTGGCATCCCGATCAAGCATGCCCAGGGCAACAAGTGCATCCAAGAAGTCGCGCGCGCCACGTTCATGGATGCCAACGCGTTTGCTCGCAGCTTGGAGGTCAAGCGGTCCGTCTGCGAGCGCGGTAAAGACTCCTAGCTCGACCGCGCTCAGCAGCGTCTTTGCCGCCCGAAAAGTATAGCCCAGCTTGAGAATTCGATCAGGCTTGGCGACCGGTGCTTCCACGAAACGTCACCCTCTTTTGCCGTACGGACCGTCACTGCGTCGGCTTCATGGTCCGGGCGATTGTTGCAGTGCATATGTCCGAATCTGGCCCTCAAGCGAAGGCCGAGCACGTCCGCTTTCCCGACGCTATTGGGGGAGGAGCGGAAGTGTTCCAAAGACCGTCAATCCGACGCGAATGACCCAGAGCGGACTTGGCCGAATGGCCAATGGTGCAGTGCAAACGATTCATTCTCCCTTGATGTTAGCCGCCTTGATGATCGGCCACCATTTCTCAATCTCGGCCTTCTGGAATGCCCCCAGCGCCTCCGGCGTCTGCCGGTCACGCGGAAAAATCTCCTGCCCGAGGTCAGCGAGCCGGGCTCGCACCGCCGGGTCGGCCAAGGCGTTCATGACTGCGGCATTGAGTTTAGCGATGATACTCTTTGGCGTGCCCTTGGGCAGCCAAAGCCCATGCCACTGCGAGATGTCGAACCCCGGCAATCCCGCCTCGTGCAGCGTCGGGATGTCAGGCGCGGAGGTAAGCCGCGTCTTTGCCGTGACCCCATAGGCCTTGATCGTGCCGGCACGTACCTGCGGCAGGGAGGCGACCGGATCGGAAATCGCCATGTCAATCTGACCTGCCACCAAGTCCTGGATGGCCGGAGCGATGCCGCGATAAGGCACGAACCCAAACCGCGTGCCGGTTTCTCTTTGGAAGAAGACGCCGGCGATATGCGCCAGGCCGCCTGTGCCGGCGTGGCCCTGTGTCGCCTTGTCGGGATTAGCCTTCAACCAGGCGATGAGACCCTTGAGGTCATTTGCCGGCATCGTCTTTCTTGCGGTGAGGACGAACGGACCCGTTGAAAGCAGGGCAACCGGCTCCAAGTCATTGAGCAAGTCATACGGGAGCGCGTAGGTAGCACCCCTCACGACGTGTGAGCCGTTCTGGCCTATGCTGAGCATGTAACCGTCGGGTGCCGCGCGTGCGACCCGGCCAACCGCGAGGGTCCCTGCCGCTCCAGTCACGTTCTCCACAATGACGGGTTGACCAAGCGAGCTTTTCAGTCGCTCGGCCATCACGCGCCCGATCACATCCGTCGCCCCACCGGGCGGGAACGCCACGACAATCGTGATGGGACGCGACGGATAGGCTTGCGCCCATGCGATGCGCGAGACGGTCGGCAGCGCGGTAGCGCCTGCGGCCAGATGCAGGAATTGCCTTCGGCCGAGACGTTTCATGGCGTTCCCTTTTCAGAAATGCCGAGCACAATCTGGATTTATGGAATATTGGGCGGCGAGCATCATTCCGCTTTGATGCCCGCGAACTTGGCCACCTTGGCCCACTTCTCGGTTTCGTCGGCAAGGAGCTTGCCGAAATCGGCAGGAGAGCCGGGAAGTACCGTGCCGCCGGTCAATTCAAGGTGCGCCTTGATCTTCGGATCGACGAGAGCGGCGTTGATCTCTTTGTTGAGCTTATCGACAATCTCGGCGGGCGTGTTCTTGGGGGCGCCGAGGCCATAGAACACACTTGCCTCAAAGTCGGGGACGAATTCGCGCATGGTCGGGATGTCCGGAAGTGCGTCCGAACGCGCCGCCGTGGTGACCGCGAGCGCACGCAGCTTGCCGGCCTTGATGTACTCGATTGACGAAGCTATGACGCCGAAAATGAGTTGCACCTGTCCGCTGAGCAGATCAGGGAATAGGGAGCTGCGATAAGGCACATGCACCATGCTGACGCCGGCCATCATGTTGAACAACTCGCCGACTACGTGTGTCCCCGTCCCGTTCCCGGCCGACGCCATATTGAGCTTACTCGGATTGGCCTTTGCATAGGCGATAAACTCGGGAATCGTCTTTGCGGGAACCGACGGGTGTACGAGCATGACGAAGGGCTCGTGATCTATTCCCGCGACCGGCGCGATGTCGCGGATGAAATTGAAATTGAGTTTGTCGTAGAACGTCATGTTGATTGCGTTCGCAGTCTGGACCAATAGAAGCGTATGGCCGTCTGGGGGCGCACGCACTACCGCCTCGGTGCCAATGCTATTGCCGGCGCCCGGCCGGTTCTCAATGACGAATGGCTGGCCAAGCCGTTCCGACAGCCATTGACCGATCAAGCGCGCGAGGATGTCGGCTGCGCCGCCCGGGGCACTAGCGACGATGATGCGCACCGGTCGCGACGGATAGGTCTGCGCCCATCCGATGCGCGAGACGACCGAGAGTGCGGCAGCACCCGCTGTCAGATGCAGAAATTGACGGCGCGGAAGTTTCATGGCGTTATGTCCCGGATAGTCTGACCACGAGGCGTCGTGGACCCTAGCCCGGGCGCATATAAACCAGTAATTCTATTATCGAATAGAGCCATAACTTCCTCTCATATCATGAGCGAGTCCCGCCCCCTGGATCAACGTGTAATGCAGCGAATCAAGCTGCGCGAATTGCGCATGCTCATGGCGGTGGTGCACGAGGGCAGCATGAGCAAGGCGGCGGCCAAGCTCGCTTTGTCCCAGCCGGCAATCTCGAAAGCGATCGCCGAAATGGAACATACACTCGGTGTTTCGCTGCTCGATCGCACCGCGCAAGGGGTCGAACCGACTCTCTATGGTCGCGCCCTGCTCAAATGGGCCAATACGGTGTTCGACGACCTGCTCCAGGGGGTGCGGGAGATCGAATTTCTAGCCGATCCGACGCAAGGTGAAATCCGCCTCGGCTGCGTCGAGAACATGAATGCGGGGCTGGTTCCTGCCGTCATCGAGCGGTTGGCACGGCAGTATCCGCGAGTGGTCTTCACCGTAACCACGGCCTCGGGCATCAACGCGCAAATCCGTGACCTGCGCGAGCGCCGGGTCGATTTCGTATTCGGGCGCATTGTGAGCCCAATGCAGGATCAGGACGATCTGAGCATCGAAATCCTGTGCGAGGACCCCCTGATCGTGGTAGCCCGCGAAGGCAGCAAATGGCTTCGACGCCGTAAGATCGTGCTCGCCGACCTGGTGAACGATCCGTGGTGCCTCTCGCCCGCCGATCCCGACTACCCGATCGGGACATTCGTGGCCCAGGCATTCAAGGCACAAGGACTGGATCCGCCCCGCCTGACCGTCAGGACCAATTCCCCAAATCTCTGCTACTCCATGGTGGGCCACTTTCTGTCTGTGGCACCTGCGTCGGTTCTGCGGATGAGTGGCAAGCGTTTCGGCTTGAAGGCGGTGCCGATTGACTTTCTGATCCGGCCCGGCCCTATCGGTATTATCACCTTGAAGAATCGTACCATCAGCCCGGTAGCGCAGCTCTTCATCGATTACGCCCGCAAGCTCACAAAATCCCTTGCGAAGAAAGAATGATCTGCTGCTGCATGTCTCCTTATGGCCCTGTGCAGAACCGTGCTGCATCGCAACGTCACGTCCGGTTTCCGAGGTACAGCGGTCGCGTTTTTCTCACATGGAGTATTACAGGTTATGACCCGAAACAATTGTCATGGCGCAGCGGGCGATTTTCACGATCCGTCCGCCGACCCGAACATGAGTGCGCAACTCCGCGTCAGATGGCAAGCCGTCCGCGCGTTCCGTGATAGTCCTTCATTGACTTAAATGGTTGGAGGTGCTTCTGGCTCGGCCGCACCGGTGCATACAAGTCGGCAAAGCCACGCAAGCGGGTGTTGGCTTTCATACCCTCAAGCATCCGTCGCGAATTTCCCTGGCTTCGTGCCTGGGCGAGAAGGCTGATTTCCAGCGCGCTGACCGCCGTGGGCTGACGGTGCAGGTTGAGGTCCTCGTGCGCCCATCGAATTACATCATC
>Ga0209488_10002816_pt1 | contig 14184 bp, 14 predicted proteins | sample Rivendell_Oct201_8_FD_188349 | JGI IMG/M metagenome (GOLD analysis project Ga0209488, IMG submission 188349) | Vadose zone soil microbial communities from the Eel River Critical Zone Observatory, Northern California, USA -... | ecosystem: Environmental > Terrestrial > Soil > Vadose zone >... | reverse complement strand
TGTGTCATCACTTGTATTGACTTCAGCCCCATGTTCTAGAAGGACCCGAACGACTTCCACATGACCGCCTCTGGATGCCTGTTGCAACGGCATCGAGTTTGCGTTATCTTTGGCATTGACATCGGCCCCACATTTGAGAAGGAGCTTGACAACCTCCACAAATCCATCTGCGCAGGCCCGGCACAATGGTGTCAAGTTTGTGTCATCAGTTTTATTGACTTCAGCCCCACGTTCTAGAAGAAGCTGGACGACCTCCACATGTCCGCCTCTGGATGCCCGTTGCAACGGTGTCGAGTTTGCGTTATCTCTGGCATTGACATCGGCCCCATGTTTGAGAAGGAGCTTGACAACCTCCACATATCCATCTGCGCAGGCCCGGAACAATGGCGTCGAGTTTATGTCATCACTTGTATTAACTTCAGCCCCATGTTCCAGAAGGACCCGAACGACCTCCACATGGCGACCTCTTAATGCCCATTGCAACGGCATCGAGTTTGCGTTATCTCTGGCGACGACGTCAGCCCCATGTTTGAGAAGAAGCTCGACGAGTTCCACATGTCCATTTGCAGACGCCCAACGCAATGGTGTCGAATAATTGTCGTCTCTAACATTGACATCCGCCCCATGCTCTAAGAGGAGCTTGGCGGCCTCCACATGCCCACCTGTGGACGCCCAGTGTAATGGCGTCGAGTTTGTGTCGTCTATAGCATCGGCGTCACCCCCATGGGTTAGAAGATGCTTGACGATCTCCGCATTTCCGTCTGTGGACGCCCAGCGCAGTGGCGTCGAATTTCTGTCATCTCTGGAATTGACATCCGCCCCATGTTCTAAAAGGAACTTGACAAGCTCCCCATGTCCACCTCTGGATGCATAATGCAACGGCGTCCACTTTCTCTTGTCTGTAGGATTCACACCGGCATTGTGGCATAGTAGCAGGCCTACAATGTCAATTTTTCCTTGCGATGATGCATCATGGAACAATAGCCAACCACCATCATTCTCCACTTCTGGATTTGCCCCCCACTCTAGCAATAGTTCCATGACATCCAGATGTCCGGCAATATACGCTGACGCCAGGGGTGTTTTCCCGAATGCGTTTGTATCCATATCAGCCCCATGGCCAATTAATACACGCGCAGCGTCAGCGTGTCCCATATGCGCTGCCACATGCAATGGGGTTCCACGCCGGCCACCCTTGGCATTGACATCTTCTGCATGCATAATGATCAGGTGCTTTGCTAGACTAGCGAAACCACATAACGCCGCATAGTACAACGCAGTTGTCTTGGGTGGTGACGGGACATCGGCGAGAGCGTCAATGGGCTGTGAAACCCAAGGCCAATCAATATCGTGTATCCAAGCCCATGCCGCAAGATATGGTTTATTTGGGTCGAATAGCCGTTCCATGGCATCTGTAATTTGTGATGCAACATCCCCGAGCTTGGCATGGTTGACCCAATGATGGGCAGCATATGACGCCAGAGGGAACATAAGGAGGCGGTTCTTGTCGATGGTTTCATCCAACTGCAGCAGCACTGCGAGGCACGCTCGCACGAGAATAGTGTGGGCGGCAGCGAGGGGAATGTAGTAGTGGCGGATGCTCTCGACATCTGACGTCCAGAGACGATCGGAGGTCAAGAATTCTTTGACAGAAAAATGCGAGAATTGAACGATCTTGAAATCCCCATCATCGATGACGGCGACTAATGTCGAACATGCATCAAGGATTTCCTTGTCTGGGTGTTCGGGACGCCATCCCTCCACCAGACTAGGTGTCGGTGTCGTGTCAAAATCGATAGTGAGTATTTCCCCGAGTTCTTCGACCCGAAGCGGACGGATGGCTGAAATCAAACACTGAAATAGACGATGGGTGTGTTCTTTCTTCTCCCTGGGAATCTCTTGTAATGCCCGTTCGTATGTCTCATCCAGAGTGATTGGTAGTTCGTCCAGGGCCTTGCGAATACTCGACGGCAAACACCGACGCAATGTGTCCAACTGGCAGACTACCCATCGAAACCTGTCATATCTCATCAGTCACAATAGTCCGTTCTGTAACTGAGGCGCCTTACATCCCGCAAGCCCGTTCCGAGAGCATATTGATCACCAACTCTCTTTCCTCACCTCTCCATCTCCGCATGGATCTATCTCGGTAAACGAATGAGCGGATATAAACGATAATATCCTCCTGTTGGCCGACTTCCTCGTGGAGAGAGATGCAAAGGGACGGGGATGTCAAGGGGTTAAGGACAAACTGTATGTCTTGCTCAGGGCGACTCGTAATACAGATGAACAGATTAGGATGATATGACCCAACAAGGTCTTCCATAAAGTCTAGGACCTTTTCGCGTGCAGAAGGAGTTCCACGGGTACTGGGACACTCGTCTAGTGCATCCAATATGAGAAAAATAGGAGCTTGTCCAGGGACTTTGAGCATGTTTTTGAGAGACTCTGAGAGTGTAGAGTTACTGGGCTTTTCTGAGCCAGCATGGCATGCAGTGTACAAGTCATGAAGGATCTCCCAGCAACTATCAGAGTCGTCACTGAGTTGGAGGAGAAGAGACGCCAATAAGCCGCGTAGGTCGCGTTTCGAGGCATCCTTAAAGTCGAAATAATAATATGCGATCAAGCAGGACCGAGCCTCTCGCATCTTTTTGATATCCTCGATAATGGCGGAGCTTATCGAAAGCATAAATTCCCTGTCATAGATTCCAGAGGAGAAACCACCTACCAAAGGATCGTTTTTCCCGCACCCGCTGCGAAACCGGAGAATGAATTGATAATCGTAGTGGTAGTAGAAGGGGTGGAAGGTGCGTACGGCTACCACGAATCCATAATAGCGAACCGCACTTCTTCCAATCTTGGAATGTGCTGCTCTGAATAAACCAACTTGCGGTCCCACGGTGGTGAGCTTCGCGTGCAGTATTATGATTGATGGAATGATCCGGAGGTGAGAGCCATGCTCTGAATTCATGTCGCAACTGATTCCCTTTGGGTGGGTGTGTCAGCCTTGATGGTCAAGGATGGCAGGAGGCAACGAACGTTTAAATTCGTAGATTGCTGTGCTGACGTCATGTGTCACTTGCAAGTTTCTCGCTGCCATCGTTAGGCTCTCTTCTTTCGTCAGCGAATCCAACCTTAAAAACGCATCCTCAATATCTTTTTTCCCTGCTAACCTCCTCGCAAACGATCCTAGGTCATGGTGAGCCAGGGATTCCACAGGATAGAATGAACTCACGAATCCGACTGTCCGTCATTACCCGAGTCGAAAGTGCGAGCAAAAAGAAGTGGATTCGCTCGAAGAGGTGGATCAACATTTCGTAGCTCGATATCTCATCCTTCACAGCCTGAGAGTTGGATGTGACACCGATGCAAGACGAAGAATATGATGAGAGACTTACCGCAAGAAGGGCACCGATACCGGTGAAAATTGGTTTGGCAGGTGAGAATGGCTGTGAACAAGATGTCTGAGAACCGTCATATAGAGTCAATGAGCCGCAGCCTACAAGGCCAACCCCTTCTCCTAGTGTTGATGAAAACATATATAGAATATGAACAGTCGGATCCAACCATGCCATTAATTTCTTATCGCCATCACGAAATTTTCTGAATGCGTGCGCCTGCGTTTGAAGTAGCTTGGAGACGTCCTCGGGACTATGGCAGGTGTCGAACAGGCTTGCAAGGGAGTGGGTATCTAGATGTAATCCGGTCACTTTCTGGTACTCGGCTGAGGCTGCATTGAATATTTCGATAAAGTTCCCGGCTACTTGATCGCTCGAAGACATTGGGGGTGGTGGAGGAGAGCAAGGAGAGCAGTCAATCGCTAGGATGCTCTGGGCGTAGCGTATATCCTACTATGGCTGTACCCTCATCGCCATCAGGCGAGGCAGAGCGAAACATCCTTTCCTATTGTAAAGGTGACAACAATTAACAATTATAGATGCGAGCCCAAAAAAAATGTGATGGTAGCACCCGAAACGCTAGTATCGTATCCTTTTCGTCCTGGCAGAACTCGGGAATTTTGCTCTCTCCGCAACCCGCAACCGCTATCATAATCAGCCCAATCAGGTAGAACGCACCTGCTCGCACGCCCCCGCACTACCTCTCGCCTCTCCACATCCTCTTGACAACATCTCCCATCGCGTCTTAAACTCTTCCGCCTCCGCCCAGTCCCTCCAGACACTCCGAAGAATCCTCGGGCCCCTTCCCTCCTTCGGGGTGCGGCCCCACCCCAGCCCCAAACCGGTCTTGTCCTTCATTAGGCCCAATCCACCTTTTGTGCCGTCTTCCATCCGTCGTCGCCCCTTGCCCAGTGGGGAACCCACCAATGACCCCTCAATCTATACGCATCCTTATGTCTCATAAGTTCTTCGTGAACTGCATGAGCAATCAGGGGCTCGGCTTCGCCCGCGAGTCCCAGGTCCAAGCAGAGCTGGTGGGTGAACTCTTCTGGTGTGAGACCGCATAATTAAACCACCTTTCCTTTTTCGTAATTTTACTCCCGAACGCATGCACTAAGAATGACGCGACACTCGGGATTTCCTGAGGCGCCTGAAAGTATACTCAGCCTGGGTGACGTTGACACTCTTGCCCGCCGTGTCACGTGAGAGGTACCAACCAAGCCAGGCTGAGACGGAGCCGCTAGTGCAGTCCACAGCGAGTTTTGGAAGAACACCATCCCTGTAATAGACATGACTCATATAAGACTTCCTTTCACTCAATGATAACATCCCGAGAGTGTGATTATGGCGGCGGTCGATATTTCCTATATCTGAAAGTCCGGAGAGGGTCAAATGACCTTGCACGGAAAGTAATAAATTTCGTGGAAAGCGGGACATACTGTACTGTCCCTTCAGGCATTCCTGGGAGACGAGATAGGGTGTCATTCTCGGCGGTCTCTGGTCAAATACGACTGGAAATCGAACGGAGAGTTCTTCGACACGCAGCGGCCGGTGACTTCAAGTTTTCTTTAAATACACGTTACAAATTTATTTGCGCCTGATCGACTCGGAGAATCGGACATGCTCAAATATATTAGTGTTCTTCTTGTGTTACCTAGTCTCGTTCAGCGCCATACTCCAACAGCAGTTCTGCAACCTCGATGTGTCCATAAACTGTAGCCATCTGGAATCCAGTCAGACTGTCTTCTCCCCAAATGTGCACATCTGCCCCATAAGCAAGCAGTAACCGCACAATCTCTAGATATCCCTCCCTAGACGCTAAACACAAAGGAGTGCCGTGGTCCATAGAACACGCATTGACATCGGCGTTGTGTTCTAGGAGTAGGTCGACAACCTCCAAATGTCCATATCTCGATGCCCAGTGCAACGGCGTCAAGTTTGTGTCGTCACTGGCGTTGACATCAGCCTGGTATTGTAGGAGAAGCTCGATGGCCTCCAAAAAACCACCTCTTGATGCCCAATGCATTGGCGTTGAGTTTGTGTCGTCTCTGGAGTTGATGTCGGCCCCGTATTCTAGGAGGGGCCCGATGATCCCTAGATGACCATCTTTTATTGCGTATTGCAATGGGGTCCAAGTTGTGCTGTCTCTGATATTGACATGGGCTCCATGTTCTAGAAGGAGCTTGACTGCCTCCACATGTCCGATTCTGGACGCCTGATGTAGTGGCATCAAGTCTGAGTTGTCTCTGGCATGGACATCGGCCCCATACCCTAAGAGGAGCTTAACGACTTCCACATGTCCATCTGTGGATGCCCAGTGCAATGGCATCGAGTTTGTATCGTCTGTGGCATCGACGTCAGCCCCATGCGTTAGGAGGTGCTTGACGACCTCCGCATTTCCAACCGTGGACGCCCAGTGCAATGGCGCCAAATTTCTGTCATCTCGGGCATTGACGTTCGCCCCATGTTCTAGGAGCAACTTGACGAGCTCCCCATGTCCACCGCTGGAGGCACAGTGCAATGGCGTCGACTTTCTCCAGTCTTTAGAATTTACGCTGGCATTGTAACATAGTAGCAGGCGTACAACGTCGATTTTTCCTCGCGATGATGCATGGTGGAATATTAGCCAGCCGGCGTCATAATTCTCCACTGCTGGGTTTGCCCCGCACTTCAGCAATAGTTGCATGACATCCAGATGTCCAGTAAGATACGCTGATACCAAGGGTGTTTCCCCGAATACGTTTGTATCCACATCAGCCCCATGGTCGAGTAATACACGCGCGGCGTCAACGTGTCCCATATACGCTGCCACATGTAATGGGGTCCCATGTCGACCACAAATCGCATTGACATCTTCCGCATGCATAATTATCAGGTGCTCTGCCAGACCCGCGAAACCACATAACGCGGCATAGTACAACGCAGTTGTCTCGGGCGGGGACGGGAGATCGGCGAGAGCGCCGATGGATTGTGGAACCCGAGGCGAGTCTATATTGTGTATCCCAGTCCATGCCGCAAGATATGGTTTCTTTGGGTTGAATAGGAGTTCCATGATATCGGCAATCTGTGGTGCAACATCCTCGAACTGGGCATGGTCGACCCAATGCTGCGCAGCGTAAGACGCTAGAGGAAACATGGAGAGGCGGTTCTTGTCAATGCGTTCATCCAATTGTAGCAGCATCGCGAGGCACGCTCGCGCGAGAAAAGTGTGGGCGGCATGGAGCGGAACGTAGTAGTGGCGGATGCTCTCGACATCTGACGTCCGGAGACGATCGGAAGTCAAGAATTCTTTGACAGAAAAGTGCGAGAACTGAACGATTTTGAAATTCCCATCATCGACGACGGCGATTAATGTCGAACATGCACAAAGGATTTCCTCTTCTGGGTGTTCGGGACGCGGTCCCTCCACCAGATTAAGTGTCGGGTTCGTGTCAAAATTGATAGTGAGTATTGTCCCAAGTTCTTCGACTCGAAGCGGACGGATGGCTGAAGTCAAACACTGGAATAGACGATGGGTGTGTTCTTTCTTCTCCCTGGGAATCTCTTGCAATGTCCTTTCATATGTCTCATCCAGAGTGATTGGTAGTTCTCCCAGGGCTTTATGAATTTCCCACGACACACACCGACGCAAGGTGTCCAGCTGGCAAACTACCCATCGAAACCTATCACATTTCATCAGTCACAACAGCAATAGTCCGTTATTTGACTGAGGTGCCTTACATCCCACAGGCTCGTTTCGAGAGCGTGTTGATCACCAGTTCTTTATCCTCTTCTGTCCATCTCCGCATGGATCTGTCCTGGTGAACGAAAGAGCGGATATAATTGGTAATATCCTCCTGTTGGCCGGCTTCCTCGTGGAGAGAGATGCAAAGGAATGGGGATGTCAAGGGGTTAAGGACAGATTGTATCTCTTGCTCAGGGCGACTCGTAATACAGATGAATAGATTAGGGTGATGTGACCCAACAAGGTCTTCCACAAAACCCAGGACTTTTTCGCGTGCAGAAGGAGTTCCATGAGTACTGGGACACTCATCTAGTGCATCCAGTATGAGAAAGATAGGAGCTTGTCCAGGGACTTTGAGCATGTTTTTGAGAGATTCTGAGAGCGCAGGGATACTGGGCATTTCTGAGCCATCATGACATGCAATATACAAGTCATGAAGAATCTCCCAGCAACTATCAGAGTCACCACTGAGTTGGAGGAGAAGAGACGCCAATAAGCCGCGTAGGTCGCGCTTCGAGGCATCATTAAAGTCAAAATAATAATATGCGATCAAGGAGGACTCTCGCATCTTCTTAATATCCTCGATGATGGCGGAGCTTATCGAAAGCATAAATTCCCTGTCGTAGAATCCAGACGAGGAATCACGTACCAAAGGATTGTTTTTCCCACACCCGCTGCGAAACCGGAGAATGAGTTAATAATCGTGGTGGCAGAAAAGGTGGGAGGAACGTACGATTACCACGAATCCATAATAGCGAACCGCATTTCTTCCAGACTTGGAATGTGCTGCTCTGAATAAACCAATTTGCGGTCCCACGGTGCTGAGCCTCGTGTGCAGTAATATGGTTGATGGAAGGATTTGGAGGTGAGAGCCATGCTCTAAATTCTTGTCGCAATTGATTCCCTGGATGGGAGTGTCAGGCTTGATGGACAAAGATAAGAGCGTCGGGAGGAAACGAACGTTTGAATCCGTCAATGGCTGTTTGGGAACACGAGGAGAAATGGCGAAAGGGTCAGTAGTGTATGAAAACGAACGGGAAAAGGTTGCATACAATGTTTGGTCGCCTTAACATCTGTGCTGACGTCGTGTGTCACTTCCAAGTTTCTCACCGCCATCATCAAGCTCTCTTCTTTAGTCAGCGAATCCAATCGTAGAAACGCATCCTCAATATCTTTTCTTCCTGCCAACCTCCTCGCAAACGATCCTATGCCATAGTGAGCCAGAGATTCCACAGCATAGAATGAACTCACGAATCCGACTGTCCGTCATTACCCGAGTCGAAAGTGCGAGAACCGAAAGTAATTGTGCCATGATTTTCCCCAATAGGTTGGTCATGTTGTCCGTCAATGGCATCCCAGTGTAACTTTCCAGGCGTTGCAAAAAGAAGTGGATTCGCTCGAAGAGGTCGATCAACATTTCGTAGCTCGATATCTCATCCTTCACAGCCTGAGAGTTGGACGTGATACCGATACAAGACGGGGAATATGATGAGAGACTTACCCCTAGAAGGACACCAATACCTGTGAAAATTGGTCTGGCAGGTGAGAATGGCTGTGAACAAGATATCTGAGAACCGTCATATAGAGTGAATAACTTGAAGCAGCCTACAAGGCCAGCCCCTTCTCCCAGTGTCGATGAAAACATATATAGAATATGAACAGTCGGATCCAGCCATGCCATTAATTTCTTCACGCCATCACGAAATTTACTGAATGCCTGCGCCTGGGTTTGAAGTAGGTTGGAGACATCCTCGGGACTATGGCAGGTGTCGAGCAGGGTTGCAAGAGAATGGGTGTCTAGGTGTAACCCGGTCACGTTCTGGTACTCGGCTGAGGCAGCATTGAATATTTTGATAAAGTTCCGAGTTACTTGATTGCTTGAAGACATTAGGAGTGGTGGAGGAGAGCAAGCAGAGCAGTCAATCGCTGGAGAAATTCTCACCCAAGTTGCTCTGGGCGTAGCGTATATCCTATTACGGTATGGCTGTGCCCTCATAGCCATACAGGCGATGCAGAGCTAAACATCCTTTCGCATTGTAAAAGTGACAACAAGCATTTATAGATGTGAGCCCCCCAAAAAATATGATGAAAGTACCCGAAAGGCTAGTATCGTATCCTTTTCGTCCTGGCCGAACTCTGGAATTTTGATGTCTCTCTCCGCAACCGTCTATCAAATTCAGCCCAATCAGCCAACCGCACAACGTCGAAAGGAAACACATATGATAGAAACGCACCTGCTCGCACGCTCCCGCTCGATCTCTCGCCTCTCCACCTCCTCCTGAGACAACATCTCCCATCGCGTCTTAAACTCTTCCGCCTCCGCCCAGTCCCTCCAGACACTCCGAAGAATCCTCGGGCCTCTTCCCTCCTTTGGTGTGCGGCCCCAACCCAGTCCCAAACCGGTCTTGTCCTTCATTAGGCCCAATCCGCTCTTGTCTTTCGTGCCGTCTTCCGTCGTCGCCGCTTGCTCAGTAGGGAACCCACCAATGACCCCCCACTCTATCGCATCCTTCTTATGTCTCATAAGCTCTTCATGAACTGCATGAGCGATCAGAGGCTCGGCTTCGCCCGCGAGTCCCAGGTCCAAGCAGAGCTGGTGGGTGAACTCTTCTGGTGTGAGACCCGAGCGCAAGTCCCACTCGATGTGATCCAATAAATGATGGTTATCCACTTGTACATCGATCTGTAGCGTACAAGTCAGAGGGAGACCGCGGTTAGTTTGTACGACATACACTAAGAATGACGCGACATTCGGGGACCTCGTCGCCCCCTGAGCCCCCTCCGTCTACGGCGAGCTCCATACTACCCACGCCATCCTGGTCTTCCAGTTGGGCGCGGATTTGTGCTGCGACCGTGTCAGCCCATGGTGTCGCCGGTAAATCGAGATCTGCGCAGAACGTGCGCGCAAATTGTTCTGGTGTGACCAGCTTTTCGTGTAAATTCCAGACAAAGCAGTCGCGAATTCGGTGTGTGTCCGTCTCGAACTCGACACGAATCGGAACAAGCGCGACCGGGCGCATCGCATGATCCTCGACCTGCTCTTCCGAGCTGGGACGCACGGAGCCAACATGTACCGAGTCACCAACATCCGCAATACGTAAGAAGGGAAAGGAACTCACAAATCCCCGTGCTTCGTCGGTGCGAACGGCTTTGCGGTTATGAAATGTGATGGCGGGATCATGCCAAGATAGCTTTGATCCAATTCCGTGCGAGACGACGCCGCCGCCCCGGAGGAACCTGGCGTCCCCACAGCAAACAGGCCGCCTCCATTGACAGCACGAACCACACCGCGTGCGGCGCGTATCGCCGTCCTGGTCCCGCCGCTCGCGACAAAGTCAGATCCGTCCGAGTCGACTTCGCCTGCATCAGGGATGTCGTCGCCCGAGCCTGGGTCCGCGTAGCTCACAACACCGCCACGCCTCGGCCGCGTAGAGGTAGTCGTGGTAGTCGCGGCAGCGGTGACCGTGGACGAAGCGGAGAGGATGGGCTGTACGAGAAGGGTCGCGCCGGTTTGGAGGCGCGACGCATAGGTCGATTGGATCGCTTGAGGCGTCGAGGGTAAGGGCGCGCGCGGCCTGGTGTTGCGAGGATCAGCGGGTAGTGTCGGCGCTATAGGCATTGGGGGAATTGGCGGTGGAGGCTGGTACGCGAGTGGGTGGATATGTGGGATGGAGGCGGGTGCGGGCGTCAAAGGGGTCGCAGGCGCAGGCGCGAGATTGCTGCTTTTCGCAGCGCGGCTGCGCCGTGAGGCCGTGCGTGGCGGGGGCGTCGAAGATGTCGACCAGTTGGTGATGTTTTTCTGGTAAGCTGTTTGCGGCGCAGTGATGAACAATATGGATAAAATGCATGAAACTCGGCGCACCGGATGTTCGCTGAGGTGTTGGCGCGGCATAGCCCTGATAGTGGGCCCCGCTAGCTGCATGAGAAAGCTGGCTGATGGTCTGCCTTAGTTGACTGTCTGACATGGCCCCGAACTGGAGGGTGTTGAAGGCAGGAACGGGCGCTGAGCGCTGGTTGGAGTCTCCGGACGAGGCCATTGCTGACACAGGGAACGAAGACAAAAAGGGCTACTATTCGTCAGCCGGCAGAAGTCTTCGTTTCGTTCGTATTCGTCGTTGACACGGAGCAGTGATTGCGTCTCAGAAAACGGAGGTGGTGGCGGTGGTCAAAGTCAAGGCGCGTTCTCTGCTCTCTCAGACGCGTCTTTATGATCTCTCGACTCTCTTCCACCCTCGCTCGTTCAACAAGTCCTAACAAGCCGATTATCGACCTCTTGACTCGATGTAAGCTTCCGTTTTCCAGTTCTCATCAAAGGCCCTCATCTACCTATCCCTAGGTTTAAAGGAGGAGGACTCCAGTCCTACACGGAACGCGTACAAAATTCGCTCTTTCCAGGTAGCAATTGCTGCCATCTACCAACATAACAAGCCCATCAGCTCCGGAAAAGATGCTACCAAGGTACGCTGTTGGTACATCTGCTCCAGACCCCTCTTTCCACGCCGCTGTAGATACGTGGTATTGGACTTGGCATCGCAAACCGGATAGACTTTTTCCTCCAGGGCAAAGAACATGTCTGTAGGCGTGCCCAATCTGCATGCCTACTATCTGCTCGTTTACTGATACTCCCTATTCATGTAGGATGAAGGATTAACCGCGCAAGCAAGGGCGCGTCTCTTGGCGATCGAAACCTTCCAAAAGATTCCTAGTGTAGGGTAGGTCTTCCCTTTCTACTACCTGTTATCTCAGCTAAGTCCTTAGGGAGCGAACGGCGACCAACCTCGTCAATGCCGGCGCCGCATCTATGTCAGACCTTCGGCTACCTAAATACGCGGCTCTCCTCACGCCTACCCAAAAAATCGGTGTCTTGTATGGCGACCATCTAACAAGGCCAGTATCTCGCGCAGAGGCAGAGGAAATCGCGGTGCGTACTCTCTGCACCGCACCTCCCTTGTCGCTTAACGTACCGTGTTTTATCAAGACCTTCATCCGAGATCACATCTCCTGTAACTTTGAGGTGCACCTTACAGGGGCATAGTGAGTCCTTGAAATCGCTTCTGACTTCACCACAAGTACAAATGTTACGCCTCCAAGCCGGCGTGAATCCCCAGATCTCCCTCAAGTGAATATCCTCCTTCACCACCCCCAATACATCCATGTCCTCATCCCACCGCCACCACCGCCCCCTTCAACGGCGGCTGCGGCAAAGAAACCCCTTGTCCGGACGAGAGGAAGACAGCCTGTGCCCTTCCTTCAGGTATATACGTCTGTCGCACAGCGCAGAGCCTCACCGCTTCTCCAGGACGTCGTGCGCCCACTCAAGGGCGCGGGTCTGCTCGCCGCCATGATCGCTAGCGGCCCTCTCAAATGGCGTGGCGTTTCGCTTCTCCCGCTACGGGCCCACGCTGGCGCCAATGGCAACGGTGCACCGGGGGGCGCGTGGCAGGAAGTCGGAGACAGGTTGATGGACATCCGCGCCACGCGCGGCAAGTATGTTCGCCTTGATCTCAGGTAAACAGGTTTTTTTTCCTCACACCCTCGGATTCCTGACTATTGTGGGTCATCTATCTGATTAGCCTTGCCCCTCTCAAGTCCCGTGGCGCAGCGCAGATCATCATGACGGGCGACGAAGAATTTGTCCGCATCGCGCGTCTCGCAGCCGCGCGACATGGCATGTACTTGGATGAGTATGGTCTCTGGCGTTGGCACTCCTCCGAAGAAGCCGCGCTCGAATCCCAATCCCAACTTCAATCCAACGCCAACACAACAGCGGAAGTGCAAGGGCAGCAGAACAGCTCAGGGGCGGGTGCGGCAGGCTATTGGGAACTCGTCGAGGGCGAGAGCGAGGACCGGATCCTGGATGAGCTCGAGCTCGCCTCTATCGCCCCGCACCGGCGCAACTTTCGCTTCCTCAATAACAGAAGGCGCGCTTCGGCGCGCGCGGGCACTCTCGACTACAGTTCGGCCATGGCGCTCGAGGAGGAGGTCCTGCGTTGGAGACGGCGGGAAAACGGGGATCGCCAGCGCCAGCACCAGGATGAGGATGGGGATGGGGATATCCTCGGCCCCGCCTCATCACCGTCTGATGACTGACGGGACTAGGGAGGACAGGTGACGAGGTCTCACGCTGAGCTCCCGCTCCTGCAACTGCATTCTGGTTGAATATACTTATCCTTTTGCTTGTCGTTCACGCTATCCATTTGCATCATAATATTCCGTAGCATTTACTTCCCCATATTTCTGCATCAGTGTAGAGGAGCGAGGAACGCATAGAGCGGTGGCAGGATCGTCGTCGCAATCGCCATCGCCATCAGCAACAGCAACAGCATGACTTCTGCTCCTCACAAGCCTTCTTGACTTGCGCGCGCGCGAGTACGAGGAACGTGCAATTTGAGTTTGAGTTTGGTGGCGGCTGCATGACGGCACAGATACTAACACGAGACAAGCCAAGCCGATTTGTAGTGGGAGTCTTAGTGGCCCTGGCACGAAGTACAGTACTGACCCAATAAAGAGGCTAGAGATGATCAAGGGAAGGGGAGCTCCCTGAGCCTCCCGCCCTTACATGCATTTGTCTATCAACACGCACCATTGCCGGCTATTGTCGTACTTCTAGGATGTTCACAACCATTATCATGCCATTCATATCATATCCTCTCCCTCTCTTTTTCAGTTAGTACCAGATACTCCGCGTCCGGTGCGCCGGCAGCATAGGCTGCGTTTTGATCCCCTCGATCCGATCTTCGCCCATCTCGAGCCTCTTAGCGAGGTCCCAGAGGAAAAAGTCGATCAGCACGCTGCTCACCGCGCCGGCGCGGCCGTCGCTGCGGAGGGCGGCGGCGACGCGCTCGACGGCGACGATGGACGCGGCACGTATGGCGACCTCCTCGCGGGCGCCGCTCGCGAATTCCTCGTGCGCTTCGAGCGCACGGACGAGCGCGGGCGTGTAGGCGAGCAGGCGCAGGTGGTGCAGGATTTGTGGGACGCGGTAGTCCGCGAACATCGTTAGCTGGCTGATGCCGCGCGGGAAGAGCGGGTGCGGGTCAGCCGGTGAGGAGGGGGAGAAGG
>Ga0209488_10002814_pt1 | contig 14186 bp, 12 predicted proteins | sample Rivendell_Oct201_8_FD_188349 | JGI IMG/M metagenome (GOLD analysis project Ga0209488, IMG submission 188349) | Vadose zone soil microbial communities from the Eel River Critical Zone Observatory, Northern California, USA -... | ecosystem: Environmental > Terrestrial > Soil > Vadose zone >... | reverse complement strand
GGCCACTTGGCACGAAAAGGAGAACATTTCCTTGCGCCGCAGGCCCGCGCGCAGCTGCTCCCAGTAAGCCCGATTTTGGCTTGCTGGGGCGTAGCGCAGCGGAGCGCGCAGAATGTCTGGGAGCCTTCCTTCGGAGCGTAAAATGCTAACATGGAGGTCACTATGGCCCAGTTTTATGATGTCCCCGTTATATGGAGAGACAAAACCACCAGCGACGGGCGCGGTATTGGAAACAATGCAGCTTGGCAATGTTTATGCGGACGCGTGCTTCTTGGTCCACATGAAGGCCTCTACAAAATCCCACCCTGCTCCTGTAATCGGCAATTCAGAATTGTCCGAGGCATACGTCCGCAATTCGTCGCCAAAGTGTTGGAGCGCTAGCGACGTTCGGTTCTCCAGTTGGCCCCCATTCCGGATTCACCAATCTGCACCATAATGGTGTATGATCTATCCATGGCACAACCCAAGCAAATCCGACGTAGCGTGACACTCCCTCCCCAAGTCGATAAACAGATTGAGAAGATTGCCAAGCATCGCCGGCTCAGCGGCAACCGCGTGTTGGTGGAGCTGGTTGAATTGGGACTCGAGGCCCGCAAGCAGAAAGAAAAAGCCTTCTTTGAACTTGCCGAGCGTTTCCGTGGCTCCAACGATTCCGAAGAGGTGAAGCAACTCGGGGACGAATTGGGTCGTTTCGTTTTTGGTGAATAATGCCACAGATCGAAACATGGTCCCGGCTTCCTCGGGCCGTTCGCGACCATTTGATCGAGCGCATGCATGATCGGAAGATCAGCTTGGACGACCTCAACCGGCTCCGTCTCTGGATGGAATCCAAACCGGAGGTTCCGGAAAGCCCCTGGTACAAGGATTTCGGCTCCTTTAAGCTCTGTGGCGAAGGTGCGTACCCGAAAACATTTCTCTTAGCTGGTCAGATTGCAACCGGAACCAAAGTTTAGATTTCAATTTGCTACTGCTGCCGGGTGCCTTATCCTTCGCGCCTTTTGCGAAGGGTGGAATTCAACGTCCAAATGCTTGTTCAGGCCTTCCCTGGAACCGCCGTGCTAGAATATTTTTCGCCGTGAGTAACGATCAGCGATCTGAGGAGACAGTGGATCTCGCGCGCACGCCGCCTATCGTCATAGTCGTGGATCGCGACAAATACGTCTGCAAGTTATTGACGCATTTTGTTGGGGAACTCGGTTGCGCAGTGTTCTGCGCCCATGATTCAACTTCCGCGCTTCAGCTCATCCGCGAAAAGCGGCCCGCAATCGTTATCACGGAAGTGCTGCTGCCCGGCCAGGATGGCCTTGCTCTTTGTCAACAGATCAAGACCGATCCAACTTTCGAAAATACAGACGTAATCGTATTCAGTGCGGTCTACTCCCCATTACGTGCTCGCAGCGCTGGCGCAAGCGCTTTTCTCTCAAAACCGCTGGAGCCGGCAAAAATGGTGGAGATAATCTCTCGGCTTACAAAGACCACCAACAGGAGTGTTACGCCCTTATGAGCTCCCATGAATTCACGAAAGACGCCATTGCGGCAATTGCCCGGCTCTCCACTGGGAATGCGGAGATTGATGAAATCCTTGCCGGCGGATTTCCCGCCAATTCGATCAACATCGTGATGGGTCAACCGGGAACGGGCAAGAGCATCATGGTCGAATCGCTTGTGTTTCACAACGCCGGCGATGATCGGCCAATTCTCTATCTCACGACTATGTCGGAGCCACAGGCAAAAGTTATCCGGTACTTACAGCTCTTCTCCTTCTATGACGAGTCGAAGGTTGGCACATCCATCATTTTCGATGATTTGGGTCCAGGCCTGGCCGAACACGGGGTGGGGACCCTTCTGTCCCACCTTGAAGATGCCATCAAGAAGCTCTCGCCGAAGATCATCGTTATCGACTCCTTTAAAGCCATTCACGACTTGGACGAGCCCTCGGCGAACATTCGGCGCCTGCTGTACGAAATGGCGGGATTGTTGACCGCCTACAATGCGACCGCATTTCTTGTTGGCGAATACACGGAGGAGCACGCGCGGCAGTACCCGGAATTCGGCATCGCAGATGGAATCATCCAGGTGAAACGTTCTGAGCTCAGCACGCGCGATGAGCGCTTCTTGCGGGTACTGAAGCTGCGCGGAAGCCAGTACATCGAGGGTTTGCATGCATTTCAGATAACGCCGGACGGTCTGGAAGTTTATCCGCGCCTGGTGTCACCAACGATCTCTCCGGGCTATAAGCAGGCCCAGAACCGCATTTCAACCGGGGTATCTGGACTTGATGAAGCGCTTGGCGGAGGTCTCTGGCAGGGCAGCAGCACCTTGCTAACCGGTCCCAGCGGCTCGGGAAAAACCACGATCGCAATGCAATTCGCGCTGGCAGGAGTGCAAAGGGGTGAGGACGTACTTTACGTTCACTTCCAGGAAAACCCCGTGCAGTTTGCCACGCGGTTTTTGGCACTGGACGCAGCCAAGAGCGACCATCTGCCTGACCGGTTGCACGTGCTCTACAAATCACCGGTTGAATTACAGATTGACAGCATCATCATCGAAATTTTTCGCCGGGTTCGAGCTCAAAGCATCCACCGTGTGGTAATCGACTCCATTGCTGATCTTGCGATGGCGGCAAGCGACCCGCAGCGTCTACATAACTTCCTGTATGCCCTCACCCAGCATCTGGCGGTCGCTGGTGTCACTTGTTACCTGACGTTCGAGAGTGAGGGGGCAGTATTGGACCAGGAAGGCCGATTCAGCTACATGTCTGACAATGTCGTCCTGCTCGGCATGGCTGCAGACAGGCAAATTAGCAGAACCATCACGGTCACTAAGGCGCGCAGCACCGCTCATGATCTCAAAGTACACCAACTCGAACTCGCAGAAAATGGCGCGAGAGTTATCTAGGGCGATCCCGCCAACCTTACTCCTGGTTTTGGCGATTACGGCGATCCCACCGGGGTCCCGGAAAAGCGCCGCTTTTTGCGCGTTTCTGGGGTGGAAGACAACCTCCTCTCGCCCAAGTGCTTCGGAATTAACGAGCCACCCGTCGTAGCACTGGAGGGGAACTATGATGAAAATTTTCAAAATCGCAGCGTTGCTGCTGCTCTGCGCCTGCTTTGCCGCGGCACAGACTCCCGCAACCACTCAGACTGCCACCACCAACCAGCAAGCCGGCACAACGCAGGTCACCAAGCCTATGCTGGAATTTGCCAATGCCAACTCCGCCAAGATCGCCTGGACCTCAAAACAGGGCGCGGACCTGGTTCTGCAATACAGCACCGATCCCAACAACTTTAACCAGGCGGCGGATGCCATCGAGCATTCCGGCGGCGACAATCACCGCGCGACGATCTCCAGCCTGCAGCCCAACACCACCTACTACGTCCGGATGACCGACAAAAACGGACAGCCGGTTGGCCCGGTCTTTTCATTCAAAACTCCGGCCCAGGGCCAGCCACCCATACACGAGCAGCCGTTGCAAGCGAAGTAAACTGAGCCGTTTACCTGCTTTCACCCTGCCTTGGAATGGCAGGGTGCCCCATCCTTTCGCAGAAGCTGGCCGTTGATTTTCAGCTTCTGCGGAAGAGTGGGATTCGACATACCACCCTTCTTCACTTTCGGCACACGAGACAAGTGTCAGGGCACGACTTAAGCGGTTGGCCCGACGCGAGCCCGCGAGCGAGGGCTGCGGAGTCGTGACGTAAAACGCTGCAAAAAACAGTTCCTTGCGCCGCAGGCTCGCGCGCAGTTGCTCCCACAAGCCCGGGTTTGGCTTGCTTGGGCCTAGCGCAGCGGAGCGCGAATAAAAATTCTGTACTGCAAACTGACATCAGGCATGACAAGCCATCCTCAAGGCTGCTTCCCTGCCGCCAGCTTCGCCGCCATCTGCTTGAACCCCTCATCGTCCCGTATCCGATCAAACGCGCCGTCTTCCAGCGCTTTTGGGTTCGTCATTCCCTTCTCCAGGGCCTTCTTCAGCTCCTCGAGCGCCGGTTTCTTCTGGCCCAGTTCAGCTTCCGCCGTGGCCACCAGATAGCTGGCCCACGCGCTTTCCGGCTCGATGACTTCACCGGCCTGGAACATGGTACGGGCGGGGATCGGGGTCTTCCTGAGCATCAATTGCTGGCCATTTTCTATGGCATAAGAAAAAGCGGAAGCCATGCCACGGGCAATGGCCTGCTTGAGCGCCGGACTGGGAGCTTTGCGCTGTTCGTCATTTGCCTCATTCACCGCGGCATGAAGCGCAACCATAAACTGGCCGCGGACATCCTGCCCCTGAGTAAGGCCTGCAACCGTATCCCCGACCCTGTGAGCTGTTTCATCCTGCAACTTCAGCGCTTCCTTCTCCGCCTTCTTTGCTTTGCGCGTCTCTTCTGAAGCCGCCAAAGTTTTGGCCAGCGATTCCTGCTCTTTCACGTCGCGAACCTTGCTGAAATCCTGGACGATCTCACGGTACGCGCGCGTTGCGCCCAGAACGTCTCCGGCTTTCTGCTCGGCCTGAGCTTCCGCCAGCCGGCTTGCAAACTGTGCTTCGATGAATTCCTTGTCCATGGGAGCAACGCCTTTGAGCATGGCGCGCAACTGAAGCCACGCGAGCGCGCGTTCCGCAAATTCCGGAGGCATCCATCCATGCGGGCCGTCGAACACCACAAGGCTGCTCGACACGTTGCGCGCTTCGAAAGTTTCTTTCAGATGCAACTGCTCGACATAGTTGAAATCGGTTGTGCCCGCAACCAGGAACCACTCTGTAACTTCAGGCGCGGGAGGCGCGGCGCCGTTCGGCAACCCCGCTGAATTGGCGATCACTCCGGCAATACACGTCTTGCACGCCAGAGCCACGGACGAGGCCACGCGGGCGCCGCCGGAAAGCCCTGCGGTATAAATGCGGCGCGGATCGATCGCATAGTGCTCCCTCACGTCCGCCCAGAGCAACCGGATTGCGGTGGAAGGGTCCTTGAAATTGCTCGAATTGTTGCTGCCGACCAGGATGAATCCATACTTCTCCGCCGCATCATGAAACAGCTTGACTGAGACTTCTCCGCGCGCGAAAGGATCGAAGATCAGCAAAAGAGGCCAGTGTTTTGCCGGCGAATAAGCCGACGGAAGATAGAGCGCATAACTGTTTGAAGGATCAGCCGCAACCGGGACGGAGGCGTGCATCGTACCGGGCGTTGGTGTTTGCGGGTACGCGAGAACACATCCGCAAAGAATGATAAGGAGAAACAGACAATGCCTCATGTCACTTATTCTGACCGAGATGAACGGGAATTGCCATCCCATGTTCCCGGAAGAACGGTTCCCGGAAGAACCGCTCCCGGAAGAACATGAGCGGGCGAGTAGGATGCCGGCTGCGTTCGACGATATAATCTGCTGTAATCGACCCCACCCGCGACTGATCACGAAGGAGATTTTGCATGCTCAAGCGGCGCCATATCCATGCGGTTTTGATTGTGCTCCTGGCTTTCCTGGGAGCAGCCCAGGCACAGCAAGCCGCACCAGCGCAGCCCAAACCACGCCGGTTCCTGATGTGGAAAGCCACTTCGCCCACCGCCACGGTGTATCTGGTGGGCTCCATACACCTGGGCGACAGCAGCATGTATCCACTTCCCAAAGAAGTGGAATCGGCCTTCGCTGCGGCCAAGGTGCTGGCAGTAGAAATCAATATCAAGAATGCCGACCAGGCCAAGATGATGGGCTTGCTGCAAAAAGCGGGCTTCTATACCGGTGACGATTCACTGACCAAACATCTTTCCAAAGAAACACAGGCTGCGCTTGAGGATTACTGCACCCGGCACAATGTGCCACGGATGGGCATGGAGCAACTGAAGCCGTGGGTGGTGGCTATAACCATCGCCGCAATGGCCTGGCAACAGGCGGGTGAAGATCCGTCGCTGGGAATCGACTTGCACTTCCTGAATGAGATCAAGCCGCCGCAACGGATAGATGAATTGGAAACCATGGAGTCCCAGCTCGCGATCTTCGCTGAAGCGTCAGAAGAGGAGCAGCAAAGCATGCTGGCGTCGATCCTGAAAAAAGGAGACAAGATCAAAGACATGATCAAACGCACTCAGGCCGCGTATATGGCCGGCGATCCAGATGCGCTGCAAAAGGTCATGGATGAGCAAGACGACGTGGGCTCAAAAAACCTTGAGAAAAAACTTCTTGATGATCGCAACGTGGTTATGACCGGCAAAATGGAAGAGTACCTGAAAGGCAAAGACCCTATTTTTGTGGTGGTGGGCGCGGCACACATCATCGGCGATAAGGGGATCGCGAAACAACTCCGCGACAAAGGTTACAAGGTTGACCAGGTGACGTTGGAAGCGAAGTAGAGTGGAACGCTCATGGTTCTTTAAATACGCCTGAAGCACACGTAGCTCTTTCAGGATTTGTTTGCTTTTGAAATCCGACGCACCTCTCTTACTTGCGTCCCTGCTTTTCCAGCCCGACTCCAGACGACGCTGCTTCTTTGCTGCTTGGCTCGTATTCGACGATATACCCAGCCACGGCGCTCGCTGCCACACTGTATGGGCTGGCCAGGTACATCAGGCCGGGGCCGCTGCGTCCCGGGAAATTGCGGTTCTGGGCGCTGATCACCACCTGGTCAGGGCGCGTGGAAACTCCCGGCCCGGCATTGATGCACGCGCCGCAGCTAGGCTCAATCACAATCGCGCCAACTTTCTTGAAAACGTCGACGTAGCCTTTCCGCACGCAATATTCCCGTGTCTCCTGTGAGCCGAATTGGAGATAGAGCTTGCAGGAATCGGCCACGCGCTTGCCCTGCTGCAACGCGTTGGAAAGCACCTCAGCGTACATATCCATGTCCGCGTTCTTGCCTGCCGTGCAGGTCCCGCCGTAAGCGATCTCCACCGGAACAGGCGTGTTCAAGTCGCGAATGAACTTGCCATTGCCGGGATCACCCGGTGTGGCGACCATGGGAGTAATGTCGTCGGCATTTAATTCGATCACGTGCGCATATTGCGCGTCGGGATCACTGAAAAGTCCCTCGCAGTACTTCTCTGCGTCCGCGCGTGACATGCCGCGACGCTCCATCAGAAACTCAACCGTCTTCTGATCGGGCGCGACAATGCCGGTAAAGCCGCCGATCTCCGCCGCCATGTTTGTCATGGTGGCGCGTTCGTCCACGCTCAGCGCTTCAATGGCTTCGCCGGAATATTCCATCACTTTAGCCAGCGCCTTGCCACTGCGGATGTATTCCATACTCAGCAGCAGCAGAATGTAATCTTTCGCCGTAACGTTTGGCTTGCGTCGGCCGCGAACAATCACTTTCACTGACTCCGGCACTTTCACGCGGACATCTTTCGTGATCCAGGCATTAAAAACGTCAGTGGTTCCGATGCCAAAGGCAATACAGCCCACGGCGCCCACGTGCGGCGTATGTGAATCTGATCCGACATTCATCTGGCCCGGTAGCGCATACGTTTCCGCCACAATGGAATGGCAGATTCCCTCCGAACCCTTGCGATCTTTTAACTCTCCATGCAGCCTGATGCCCTGCTTGGCCGCAAAATCTTCCTGCTTGTACTTGAGCTGGCCTGCCAGATCGAGCAAACCCATCTTCTTCTTTTCTTCAGAGATCACTTCGTCGAGAAAAGTCAGGTGATCGCGGAAGAACAAGATCGTCGCCGGATCATTGACCTTGGCATCTTTGCCCACAAAATGTTCAAAAAAGATTGCCGACATCGGCGTCACATATTCGTGGCTGAAGCGCAGATCAGTGCGGGCAAAGCCTGAGTCTGAGGGCTTCACGTAAGCTACGCCCTGTTCGTTCTCCGCATTCAGCATGTGCCGGGCAAAAATTTTCTCCGCGATGGTCATGGGGCGGTTGGCCGTAGTGATCGGCGGCAGAAAAACTTTCTTCTGCATGCGCGCCACGTTGAACGGAAACAGGCCACCGTACTCCACGATCTGTCGCGTAATGTCGTCTTCGCCCTCAGTAAACTTGTTCAGCGGAATCACTTCGCCCGCGCGGACCTTGTCGATCAAACTGAAATCGGTGGACGTGAGCACGCCCAGATTCTGGCAGTTCTGCTTGTAAATGCGCTCAATGTTTTCTGCGATCACCAGCTTGATGCCGGCGCACAACTCAGCATACGGAGACTGTTCGCGGCTCGATCCCTTACCCCGGCGCTTCCCGCTGACGGCGGCCACAAAGCCGCCCTTCTTCACGTCGCCGCGCTTGATCGGGACTTCATTGCCGCATTTCAGGCCGGTATAAGGCCACTCGCCCAGCTTCTCGTCGAAAAAGAAACAGATATGCGCGGGCGTGATCTCGTCGGTTGAGATGTCGTCGCGCAGCTTGGGATTGTTCTGCGGATTTTTCGTGTCCCAGGGCAAGTCCTCCCCCGCCAGCTGGCGCCGGATCAGCTCTGGATCTTCAGTCAGAAAAAGGATACGTCCCTCAAATTTGCAGGTATCAGGGCGCTTCTGGATGCTGCGGGTAAGTAAAGAAGGTTCCACAACAAAATTCTAACAAGATTGGCGGCACTTTGCAGGAGGGCCTATCAATCGTCCGTCATCTCATCCCTGAAGTCGCGGCCAAAGCCGCTGGGCTGTTATTCTGTAGTTCGATGCCTAGCTGCCTGAAATGCGGAACAGCACTTGCTGTAAACGAAGAAGGAGTCGCACCGGTTTTGTGCGACCGCTGTGCTGGCGTAGCCACCGGCCGCGCGCGCCGGGCTATGACCATGGGGACCGCTTATAAGTTCCCTGCTACCACTGCTCTCTTGGCAATCAACACTCTGGTTTTCATCGGAATGGTGCTGACAGGCGGTTCACTGCAATCGTTCAGTGGGGAGCTTCTGATTCGCTGGGGCGGCAACTATGGCCCCCTGACGATCAGCGGCGAATACTGGCGACTGGTGACTGCTGGATTCGTCCATGCCAACTTTTTTCATTTCGCGTTCAACATGTGGGGATTGTGGAACCTGGGACGGCTCGCTGAACGACTCTTCGGGAAGTGGCAGACTGCCCTTATTTACCTGCTGACCGGCGTAGGCGGGGCTCTGTTGAGCATCGCATACAACCACCACCGCCTTTCGGTTGGAGCTTCGGGAGCAATTTTTGGAATAGCAGGCGCCATCCTGGTGGGTATAAAGTTTGGCGAAGTGCCCATCTCCGCGGCCGAAAAGAAGGCCACGTTGAGCAGTTTGATTTTTGTCGTGATACTAAACTTCAGCATGGGCATAAGCGGCAGGATTGATAACATGTGTCATCTTGGGGGATTTGTTACGGGCCTGCTCGTGGGACTGCCGCTTGGCGCCTTCTTCCGCAACAAGCTCTTGCAAGTGACTACGCTCGTGGTCACCGCAGCAGTGCTGGCTGCAGGCGGCCTGGAGTTGGTACAAAAGAATGGCGCGGAAGCTGACAAGGCTGCCGCCATCATCGCGTGGCAACAACAAAACTATGCTAAAACGGTGCTTTTATTGGAAAAATACACGGTCGCGCGCCCCGATGACGATGAAGGACTGGTGATGCTGAGTGAAGCGTATTTGAACAACAATGAACCCGATAAGGCAATTAGTGCACTGGAACAGGCTCTCCGTGTGAACCCTAACTCTGAAGCTGCGAAACAGGATCTTGAAGAACTGCAAAGCCGGCAGCCGCCTTCCAAGAACAAATAGTCCATCTGACCCGATTACTGAAGAATTTCAAACTGCGGACGCCAAACGAACTTCATTAAACGCTTTGTCGCTTTCGACTCTCCCACGCCGAGCTGATGCGCGGAGTCGGGGGCAACGTGCTGAAAAAGAGATTCGGGCCGAATCTCTCAACTGAATGTTCGAACGGAGCTACTGTGGACCCGGCGATGCCGGCCCGGAAGGCACGCCTCCGCTACTGTTGAAGTTATTGAGATAAGACTGAACAGTTCCATTGGAGGCCGCTACGATGCCGGCGACCGTGTTGCCAAACAGCGACACGTTAGCAATGCGAATGGTGGCTGTGCCGGCCGCGCCACCGGAAAAGATTCCAACGTTGGTGTTGAGCGAAGCTGTCGAGTTATGAATGTCAATTTCACCAGTGCCGGCGGCCGGCTGCGCCACGAAACCGAATACGTTCGATGACACCGAGCTATTAGTCACCGTTACCTTGCTGTTGCTTCCAGCCAGCACACCGAAATTATTCAATTCGAAGTGCCCGCGGTCGATGCTCACCGTCGTAGCGACGGTCGATACCACTGAGACTCCGTGCCCGCCGTTGTTGGTCACATCCGTATTCGTAATCCAAACACGCCCCCCAGCGCTGGCAATATTGATCCCGTTCTGGGTGAAGCCGAAGACCGCGCAGTTCTCAACGCCCAGCGCTTTGCCGCTCAGGAATTGGATTCCGTTGAGTCCCGATCCAATACCGTTGATGCGGAGATTTCTCAGGATGACAACGTCAGTAGCTGCATTGGCATTGATCACGATTCCATTGGTACCGCTGACCAGGACGGAAGCCACCTGGCCGCCGCCACCGTCAATGGTGATGGCTTTTGTGATGGTCACCGCTCCGAACCCGGCGGGGTCGAGCGCGTCAATTTCGCCGCCGGCTGCGGTCTTGGAAATCGCACCGGCAAATGTCTTGCATGGGGCGGTCCGGCTGCAGGGGTTAGCGTCGTCGCCGACACCTGAAACCCAGGTTCTGGAAGCCTGGGCGCTCATCATGGTTGTTCCTGCCAGGACGAGAACAAAAACGTGCACTTTCATTTTCAGCATTTCTCTCTTTCCTTTCAATTAGCTGCAAAACATGTGGACTGTTTTGCGGCGATTGTACCATGATGTAAAACGTAAGGGGGTTCCTAGTCCTCTTCTGCCGCACCCTCATTCACTCCGAACTCGTAGCCCACGCCCCGCACGGTACGAATCAATTTGACCTTTGCGCCTTCGTCAATTTTCTTGCGCAGATAATTAACGTAAACGTCCACCACGTTCGTCATGGTATCGGGTGAAAGCTTCCAGACGTGTTCAATGATCATGTTGCGGGTAATATGTTGTCCGGGATTGCGCATGAAGTATTCCAGCAGACCGAACTCCTTTGGGGTCAGCTCAATAGTTCTGCCCGCGCGATGTACAGTTCTTTGCATGTAGTCCAATTCCAGGTCTGCTACTTTAAGAAACGCCTGCCCTGGCTGCTTTTTACGACGCAGCACGGCGCGAATTCGCGCCGAAAGCTCAGAGAATGAGAACGGTTTTGTAAGATAATCATCGGCTCCGGCGTCAAGGCAAGCCACCCGTTCCGCCACTTCGTCGGTTGCCGTCAAAATCAGGATGGGAATATCCGCATTTGTCTTTCTCACTTTGCGAAGTACTTCGCTGCCTGATATCACAGGGAGATTCAAATCAAGGATCAGTAAATCGAATGTGTCTTTCTTTATGCGTTGCAGCGCGTCATCCCCGCTGGCAGCAACTTCGGTTACGTGGTCTTCAGCTTTAAAGGCCTTAGCGATGAGCGTCGCGAGAGGAGCATCATCTTCTGCGATCAGGATCCGCATCCGGGATTCGTTCTCCAGATATTTGAGGGCCGCTTCCCTTACTAAGTGAAGCAATTCTAAATCACGTGATAACAATTACAAGGGTAATAGTCAATGAAAACAATAAGAAATGTCTTATAGACACTGAGAGGCCATCGAACATAGAAACTATGATCACTCTCACCTATTTAATTTTGTCGAATTTGTAGTTCGGCGAGCTAAAGTTGGGTGCTTTACCTTACTTCTTAGCCGTCCCTTGGCGTTTTGATACGGCCACACTGAATGAACTTGGTTCAGTGAAACTTTCCCTTAATCCTATTTGAGCGGCTCGACCATTGCGACCGAATCCCTTTTTGGGAGTATTGGCATGCTTAAGCAGTTTCAAATTGGATTTCGCTGGCCTGGAAGAGCTGCATTGCGCGTATGGCGCGCGATCATTAGGTCTTCATCTGTTTGAATCACCCGTACCGTGCACTGGCAGGCTGGCAGGCTGATCACCTCTGCATTTCGTCCATTAGCGGACGTATCCAATACCACGCCCAGATATTCCAGACCGGTGCAGATATTTGCGCGCACCAGTGCGGCTCGCTCTCCGATCCCGCCGGTAAACACCAACGTATCCAGGCCATTCAGCACTGCCGCAAATGCGCCAATGAACTTACGCACCTGGTATGTAAACATTTGCACAGCCAGCATCGCGGCAGGATCAGTTTGCTGCAAAAGGACTTTCATATCACTGGTTTGTCCTGAAACTCCAAGCAATCCTGCCTGTCGATCAACAAGGGCTTCCAACTGTTCAGCGGTGTAACCTGCTTTCATCAGGTGAATGAGGACGCCGGGATCAAGATCGCCACTGCGCGTTCCCATAATGAATCCGCCGGTAGGCGTCAGGCCCATACTGGTATCGATGGACATGCCATCCTTCAGTGCGACCATGCTCGCCCCGTTCCCAAGATGGGCAATAATGGCGCGCCGCCCAAGGTGTGGTCCCAGTTTTCCCACTACATATTCATAAGACAATCCGTGGAAGCCATAGCGCTTGATTCCCTGCTGCCAAAGGTCGCGCGGCAAGGCAAACCGCTGGGCCACTTCCGGCATTCGACTGTGAAATGCCGTATCAAAGCAGGCCACCTGAGGCAAATCAGGAAAATGCGCAGCCACCGCCTCGATCATTGCCACCTGGCTGGGCAGATGCAGAGGAGCAAAAGGGGTAAGATCCTTCAATGCCTCCTTCATTTTTTCGTCGATCAGCTGCGGCGCCGTGAACTTTGGGCCCCCATGCACAATGCGATGTCCGGCCGCCGCCAGTTGTTCAGCACCTTGTTTCTGCAGCGCGGCAAACATTGTCTTGATGGCGGCTGTATGGTCAGGAAATTTGCCGCTTTCTTCGGACCGCGCTCCATCCCCAGCGCGCAACCATGCTTTACCGGTAGCTTCCCCAATGGCTTCAACGGCCCCGGAAAAAATTCGTTCTTCCGCCGCATCGGACAGGCGATACACGGCAAACTTTAGCGAAGACGATCCGCCATTTAGGCTCAGGATCATTGGCCCCATCTAGCGGACTCCGCGACAGAAGCGCATCTTAGCCCCGGCTCCAGCGCCAGTTCACCACTTCAGGCATGTCCTCGCCATGCGACGCGACATATTCTTTGTGTTCCGCCAGCTTGCTTTGGAACAGCGCCACCGCATCGTCGGCCTTTAGGCCGGGAATGCGGTGAATCGTATCAATGGCAAGCTGAAAGCGGTCCATGTTGTTCCGCACTACCATGTCAAACGGAGTAGTAGTGGTTCCCTCTTCTTTATAGCCGCGAACATGCATATTTTCGTGGTTCCGGCGGCGGTAACACAGCCGGTGAATCAGCCAGGGATATCCGTGGTATGCAAAGATCACGGGCTTGTTCGCGGTAAACAGCGCATCAAACGCTTTATCGCTCAAACTATGCGGATGCTCGCCGGCAACTTGTAGCGTCATCAGGTCAACCACGTTGATCACCCTGATCTTCAGGCTGGGAACATGTTTCCGCAGCAATGAAACTGCCGCCAGAATTTCCAGCGTCGGGACATCTCCGGCGCAGGCCAGCACTGCGTCCGGCTCGCCGCCATCATCATTGCTCGCCCATTTCCATACTCCGATTCCGGCCGCGCTGTGCTTTACCGCCGACTCCATATCCAGCCACTGCAATTCCGGCTGCTTGCCCGCGACAATAATGTTGACATAATTTCTGCTGCGCAGGCAGTGGTCAGCCACGGAAAGCAGCGTGTTCGCGTCCGGCGGAAAGTAAGCGCGTACGATTTCCGGCTTTTTGTTGACTGCATTGTCCAGAAACCCCGGGTCCTGATGGCTAAAGCCATTATGGTCCTGCCGCCACACATGCGACGTAAGCAAATAATTGAGGGACGCGACAGGCTTGCGCCAGGGAATATGACGCACTGCTTCCAGCCACTTGGCGTGCTGGTTGTACATGGAAGTTACAATGTGAATGAACGCCTCATACGACGAGAAAAATCCATGACGTCCCGTGAGCAAATAGCCTTCCAGCCACCCCTGGCACATGTGCTCGCTCAGGATTTCCATCACCCGGCCGTCACGAGCAACATGCACGTCCGTGGGAAGTATCTCAGCGGTCGAAACTCGATCCGTCACTTCGAACACCGCAGACAGCCGGTTTGAATCAGTCTCGTCCGGCCCCATGATGCGGAAGTTAGCTTTGTCCTGATT
>Ga0209488_10002813_pt1 | contig 14187 bp, 15 predicted proteins | sample Rivendell_Oct201_8_FD_188349 | JGI IMG/M metagenome (GOLD analysis project Ga0209488, IMG submission 188349) | Vadose zone soil microbial communities from the Eel River Critical Zone Observatory, Northern California, USA -... | ecosystem: Environmental > Terrestrial > Soil > Vadose zone >... | reverse complement strand
CGGCCGGTTTGCCGAAGCCGACGATGACGGGCCCCGCCCGGCGCGAGGCGACGTTCTCTTCTTCCGTGACCGCGGCGGTGATCAGCGCCGCGACCGTGGACGGACCGATCTTGGTGACGATGGCCCTGATGCCCTCCCAGCCCGCGTCATCGACGTCGCCGATGAGCGCCGCGGTTTCGCGCATGGCCAGCGAGTCGCCGAGCCGGTCGAGGGCCGCCCGCGAGGCATCGCGGCCGATCGCATTGGGCGTCGTGGCGCGCGCCGTCAACGCCATCACCACCGACTTCGTGTCGTCGTACGCGCCTGACATCAGCAGATCTTCGCCGAGCGCGGCCAGGTCGTCGGCGATTTCGGCGGCGCGCTTCGCGTCGGTTTCGATGGTCATCAGATCGACGAGCATCTGCACCGACAGCGCGCGCACGCTGTCCTGGCCGAGGCTGCTCATCCACACCGGCAGTTCCGGCGGCAGGTCCACGGTCGCCATCCGCTCCGCGCGCCCGCCGACGCCGTCGAGCGCCGACCGGTACGACTCGGACACGAACGGCTTGTCGTTGTACGTGACGAGCAGTTCTTCCATCGACGACCAGAGCGTCTGAAACTGTCCGGCCTTGCCGAAGTCAGTCTCGCTCAGCATGCTGCGCGTCAACGTCATGACGCGCTGCTTGCGATCTTCGTCGGGCGCGATCGTGTTGAAGATCGTCGCGAGCCGATCCGACGCCTGGCCGTCGATGGCCAGCGCCGTCGCGAGGAGCTGGGCGACCTTGGCGTCGTCAAAGGCCCCCGCGAGGCCCTTCACGATCTGGGTTGTCGCCTTCGGGTCGTCCTCGGTCTGGAGGACTTGCATCACGACGTGCGGATCGAGCTGCAACGACGCCGTCGCGAGGTTGTTCATGACCTCGGGCATCCGGTCCGAGGCTTTGGCGGAGACGATGCCGGTGAGATGGCGGTAGGCCGCCAGGACGGCGGCGGCCTGCGACGTGATCATCGGAGAGCCGTCCACCGCGCAGCGCGGCGCGGCGACGGCGGTCGCGAGGTCGCCGATATCCGGCGCGCTGCCGGCGATGGCGAGGATGCGTTCCTGCGCGGCTTCGTCGAAGACGGTCAGCGCGTTGGTGATCGACAGCACGATCGACTTCCACAGGTCGTCGCGCTTGGCCGGCTCGGCGACGACGCCTACGTCGCGGGCGAGGAGGCTGGCGTAGTCGATCTGCTCGACCTGAATCGACGGATGCCCGTCGCTCTCCCAGATTTTGGCCGGGCCGCCGAGCCTGCGGCGGTCGGCGGTGTCGAGCGCGAGCACCTTCAACAGCGCGTGCACGGCCTCCGGGGGGACGGCGCCGATGAACGTCAGTCGGATCAGATCGCGATCGTGGAGCAGCGCGGCGGCTTCGCCGATGCCGCCTTGCGACGCGTCAGCCGACGCGCTTTCGATCATCAGCGTCTGCGGCGTGATGCCGATCGAGAAGACCGCGCCCGCTGTTGTCTCCTGAATGGCGTCTGACAGCCTGCCGACGGAGGCGCCGACGGTCGGATGTTCCGGCGGATAGAGCGTCCAGTTGCGCGCCGCGGCGAGCAGGGCGCGCGCAAATTGCAGCAGGCCCCGCGCGAGTTCCGGGGAGAGCTGAGTCGCCTCGGGCATGGATTCCCGCAGTATACTGCCCGCTCGAATGCGCGCAGTCGACATCATCATCAAGAAGCGGGACGGCGGCGCCCTCAGTCGCGAGGAGATTTCGTTTTTCGTCTCCGGCGTCACCGAGGGCTCGTGGCCGGAGTATCAGGCGTCGTCGCTGCTGATGGCCATCGTGCTGCGCGGCATGACCCCGCAGGAAACGGCGTGGCTGACCGACGCGATGGTGAAGTCGGGCATCCGCGTGGATCTCTCCGGCATCCCCGGTCTCAAGGTGGACAAGCACAGCACGGGCGGCGTCGGCGACAAGACCTCGCTGATTCTCGCGCCCGTGGCGGCGGCCTGCGGCCTGCCGGTGCCGATGATGTCGGGGCGCGGCCTCGGGCACACCGGCGGCACGCTCGACAAGCTCGAGGCGATCCCGGGATTCTCGGTGCGGCTGTCGCTCAAGGAAATGCTCAGCGCCCTCGAGAAGACCGGGTGCGCGATGATCGGGCAGACCGATCAGATCGCGCCGGCCGACAAGAAGCTCTACGCGCTGCGCGATGTCACGGGCACCATCGAGAGCATTCCGCTCATCAGCGCGTCGATCATGAGCAAGAAGATCGCCGAAGGCATCGACGCGCTCGTCCTCGACGTCAAGACGGGCAGCGGCGCGTTCATGAAAACGGAAGCCGACTCGCGCCGGCTCGCCGAATCGCTCGTGGCGATCGGCAACGCGTCGGGCGTGAAGACGCAGGCGATCATCACCGACATGGACGCGCCGCTCGGCCGCGCGGTCGGCAACGCCGTCGAGGTCGTCGAGTGCATCGAGTCGATGCGCGGGCAGGGCCCGGCCGATCTCATGGAAGTCACCATGGCGCTCACCGTGCCGCTGCTCATCCTCGGCCGGGTCGCGAAGACGCCCGCCGAGGCCCGGCAGCTGGCGCAGCGGGCCATCGACTCGGGCGCCGCCCTCGACAAGTTTCGCCGCATCGTGGAAGTGCAGGGCGGCGATCCCCGCGTCGTGGACGACGTGTCGCGGCTGCCGCAGGTCAAGCAACGCCATCTCGTGCAGGCCACGAGGAGCGGCTACGTGGCGCGGATGGATGCCGAACTCATCGGACGCGCGTCGGTGGCGCTCGGCGCCGGCCGCGATCGCGTGGAAGACGCGGTCGATCCGGCCGTCGGCATCCTCGTGAACGCGAAGCCGGGCGCGAAGGTCAGCGCGGGCGAAACCGTGCTCGACGTGATTTACCGGGACAAGGCGCGGCTCGATTCCGCGCTCGATCTCATCAAACGGGCCATCGTGATTGAAGACCGGCCGCCGGACCCGCGACCGTTGATTCTCGGGGAGGTGCGCTGATGCTTGGCCTGCTGCAACCGATCTTTGGCGCCGCCGTGATTCTGGCGATCGCCGTCGCCTTATCCAACAACCGCCGCGCGATCCGCTGGAGCACCGTCGCCTGGGGCCTCGGGCTCCAGGTGGTGTTCGCGGTCGTCGTGCTCAAGACCGACCTCGGGCAGCGCGTCTTCACCACGCTTGGCGCCTACATCACGAAGCTGCTTGGGTTTTCTGGCGTCGGATCGGCGTTCGTGTTCGGTGCGCTTGGCGATTCGAGCGTCTGGTCCCGCGTCATGACCGGCGCACTCGGTCCGGCCGGCGCCCAGCAGGCGAATCTCTTCGCCTTTCAGGTGCTGCCGACCATCATCTTTATCGCCGCCCTGTTTGCCATCCTTTATTACTTCGGCGTCATGCAGGTCGTGGTGCGGCTGTTCGCCGTCCTCATGCACCGCGTGATGGGCGCGAGCGGCGCCGAGTCGCTCAACGTCGCGGCCAGCATCTTCATGGGGCAGACCGAGGCGCCGCTGACCATCCGTCCGTTTCTCCCAGAGATGACGCAGTCGGAGCTCATGACGGTGATGACGTCCGGGATGGCGCACGTCTCCGGCGGCGTCATGGCCGCGTACATCCTGTTCGGCATCGAAGCCAAGCATCTGCTCGCCGCGGTCATCATGACCGCGCCCGGCACGATCATGATGGCGAAGATGATGGTGCCGGAAGTCGACGTACCGAAGACGTTGGGGAGCGTGACGCTGAAGGTCGAGAGGACCGACGTCAACGTCATCGACGCCGCCGGGCGCGGCACCGGCGAAGGCCTGCACCTCGCGTTGAACGTCGGCGCGATGCTGATTTCGTTTCTCGCGCTCATCGCGCTCCTGAACGCGCTGCTCGGACTCGTGCACCTCAGCCTGCCGCAGATATTCGGCTGGGTGTTTTCGCCCGTCGCGTGGAGCATGGGCGTGCCGTGGCGCGATGCGCCGACGGTCGGGAACCTGCTCGGCACGCGCATGGCCCTCAACGAGTTTGTCGCCTACTCTCAGCTCGGGCCGCTGAAAGCGTCGCTCGATCCGAAGTCCTTCACAATCTGCACCTATGCACTGTGCGGATTCGCCAACTTCAGTTCGATCGGCATTCAGATCGGCGGCATCGGCGCGCTGGCGCCGAATCGCCGCCACGATCTGGCGCGGCTGGGCCTGCGAGCGATGATTGCCGGCACGCTGGCCAACTTCATGACGGCGACGATCGCCGGATTCCTCCTGTAGATGGCGTATTTCGGAAACGTTCAGGCCGCCGCGGATGCGGTGCGCGCCCGCGTGCCGGCCCTTCCAGCCACGGCGATTGTGCTGGGGTCGGGGCTCGGCGACTTCGCCGGCTCGCTGACCGACGCAACATCTATTAAGTACGGCGAGCTCCCCAACTGGCCGGTCTCGAGCGTGCCGGGGCACGAGGGGCGGCTCGTGATCGGCAAGGCCAAAGGCCATCTGATCGCCGCGCTGGCTGGACGCAGTCATTTGTACGAGGGCTACGACGGCCAGACGGTCACGTTTGCCACGCGGGCGCTCGGTCTGCTGGGCATCAGGCAGCTGATCCTGACCAACGCGGCCGGCGGGGTGAACACGACGTTCTCTCAGGGCGCGCTGATGGTCATCGACGACCACATCAACCTGACGGGCATCAACCCGCTCGCCGGGCCCAACGACGACCGGTTTGGCCCGCGGTTCCCCGACATGTCGGCGGTCTATTCGTCCCGGCTCCGCGGGCTGGCCGACGCCTCGGCCAGGGCGGCCGGGGTCGCGCTGGCCCATGGCGTGTACGCCGCGCTCCTCGGTCCGAGCTACGAAACGCCGGCAGAAATCCGGTATCTTCGGACCATCGGCGCCGACGCTGTCGGCATGTCCACCGTGCCCGAAGCGATTGTGGCGCGCCACATGGGGATGGACGTGCTCGGCATCTCGTGCATCACGAATATGGCCGCGGGCGTGCTGCCGAAGCCGCTCGATCACGCCGAGGTCATGGACACCGCGCGGCGTGTCCGCGGACAGTTCATCGCGCTGCTGGAGGGCATCATTGACCGACTCGCTTGAGGGGCGTCTCTCGGTGGCGATGGTGGAGGTCGGCGCGGGCGAAGAAGAGGCGTTTGTCGCGATCGCCCGCGAGTTCTCGGCCATCATGGCGCGGAAGAAATACGGACGCGCGGACATCGTCCGCGACGAGTCCTCGCCGAGCACCTTCTACGCGGTGCGCCACTGGGCGAGTGCCGGCGCGGCTGAAGCCTGCCACGCCGATCCCGACATCCATGCGCTGACCTCGCGGCTCTATGAGATCGCGCGGGTCTTTCACGTCGTCAATGGCGTGCGGCGCCCTGATTCGCCAGGTCTGCTGCTCGGGGACCGCCGGTCGAGCGTCGAAGCTGATCGCCGCAGCGGCTTCGACCGCCGCGTGAAGGACCTCGGCCGGGCGGACGGCGATCGACGGACCGCGGATCGCCGGCTGGGGCCCCGGCGGACGCGCGGCCGGTCGGTGGAGTTGGATCTGGTGGCCGCTGCGCGGCGGGCCCGCGAAAACGCCGACGCCCGCTTCTCGAATTTCAAAGTGGGCGCGGCGCTCGAGACCGCCGACGGCGCGGTCATCACCGGCTGCAACATCGAGAACGCGACCTACGGCCTGACAATCTGCGCCGAGCGCGTCGCCATGTTCAAGGCGATCTCCGACGGGCATCGCGCGTTTACCCGCATCGCCATCGTGGCGGACACGCCGACGCCGACGCCGCCGTGCGGCGCGTGCCGGCAGATTCTGTGGGAGTTCGGCGGCAATCTCGAGATCGTCCTCGCCAACCTCGCCGAAGAGCAGGCCTCGCACCGGCTGAAGACGCTGCTTCCGCTTCCGTTCGACGCCCGGCTGCTCTAGGTTCGATACAATCGGAGTTCATGCTTCCCACCATCGCCCGCGAAGACGATGTCGTCGTGATGATCGACCAGCGCAAGCTGCCGGCGCAGGAGGTCTACGTCCGCTGCAAGACCGCGGCTGACGTCGCCAGGGCCATCAAGACGATGGTCATCCGCGGGGCGCCGGCGATTGGCGTCGCCGCGGCGATGGGTATCGCCCTCGGGATGCGCAAGAGCAAGGCGACGGGCACGCAGAAGTTCGCCGCCGAGTTTCAGAACGTCTGCGAGCTGATGGCGGGAACGCGGCCGACGGCGGTCAATCTGTTCTGGGCCATCGATCGGATGAAGCGGACCTTCGCCGCCGCTGCGCAGGCGGGTGAGTCGGTCGGACAGATTCAGGATCGGCTCGATCGCGAAGCGCAGCTGATCCACGACGAGGATGTCGCCAGCTGCCGCGCGATGGGCGCGTTCGGCGCGGAGGTGGTGCCCGCAGACGCGCGCATCCTCACGCATTGCAACGCCGGCGCGCTGGCGACCGCCGGGTACGGCACGGCGCTCGGCGTCATTCGCGGCGCCGTGGAACAAGGGAAGACCGTCGCCGTGTTTGCCGACGAGACGCGCCCGTTCCTGCAGGGCGCGCGGCTCACGGCGTGGGAGCTCGTCCGTGACGGCATCGACACCACCGTCATCACCGACAACATGGCGGGCGCGCTGATGCGCCAGGGCAAGGTCAACTTCGTCGTCGTCGGCGCCGATCGCATCGCGGCCAACGGCGACACGGCGAACAAGATCGGGACGTATAGCGTCGCCGTGCTGGCGCGCGAGCATCAGATTCCGTTCTACGTGGCGGCGCCGCTCTCGACGATCGATCTCAAGACGCCCGACGGCGAGCACATTCCGATCGAGGAGCGCAGCGCGAAGGAAGTGACGCACGTCGGCGGCTCGCGGCTCGCCCCCGAAGGCGCGCACGTCTGGAATCCCGCTTTCGACGTGACGCCGCATCGCTTCATCGCCGGCATCATTACCGAGCGCGGTATCTTCCGCGCGCCGTACACCGAATCGCTCGCCGGAGCGTTCGACCGCGAGACCGCTCCCGCCTGAGCACGGCCCGAACTGATGCGCATTCTCGGCATTGAGACCTCGTGCGACGAGACGTCGGCGGCCGTCGTCGAGGAGACCGGCGACGCGGCGCGGCCCTGGGCGATCCGATCCAACGTCGTCGCCTCGCAGGCGCTGATTCACCGCGAGTGGGGCGGCGTCGTGCCCGAGCTCGCGTCACGCCAGCACCTCCGCGACATCTGCGGGGTCGTCGAGCGCGCGCTCGATGACGCGAAGACGGCCTGGGCAGATCTCGGCGCGATTGCCGTCACGCAGGGGCCGGGCCTGGTCGGCTCGCTTCTTGTCGGCGTGTCGTTCGCGAAGGCCGCGGCTGCGGCAACCGGACTGCCACTGATCGCCGTGCACCACCTGGCGGGCCACATCGAGTCCCTCGTGTTGCAGAACGGCGAGCTGCCGTTGCCGGCGATCGTGCTCGTCGTCTCGGGCGGCCACACGAGCCTGTATCTCGTCGATCGTCCAGGACATTACACGCTGCTCAGCCGCACGCGCGACGACGCGGCGGGCGAGGCCTACGACAAAGTCGCGAAACTGCTTGGGCTCGGCTATCCGGGTGGACCGGTGATCGATCGGTTGTCGAAATCCGGAGACGATCGCGCCGTCCGCCTGCCCGGCACGAGGCTGACGCACGCGGATCGCAACGCGCCGCACCTGAAGGGCGACCTCGACTTCAGCTTCAGCGGCCTCAAGACCGCGGTCCTGCGGTTCGTGCGCGATCGCGAGCAGAGGGGCGCCGGTTCGTTATCCGACCGGGAGATCGCTGACATCTGCGCCAGCTTTCAGCGCACGGTCGTGACGACGCTGGTCGATCGCGCGTTCGAAGCGGCGCGCCGATTCAGGGCCGTGAGCATTGGCGTCGCCGGCGGCGTGTCGGCGAACAGCCGGCTCCGCGCCGATCTGGTGTTCCACGGCGAGCAGCGGGAGATGCCGACCTTCCTTCCGAGCCTCTCGCTGTCCACGGACAACGCCGCGATGATCGCCGCGGCGGGTCTTCGCCGGCTCCGCGCGGGCATGCTGGCGCCGCCGGATCTCAATGCCGACCCGGCGCTGGCGTTATGAAGGTTCACACCGACTATCTCTGGTTCAACACGAAGAAGCCGCAGGAATTCATCCGCATCACGGACGAGGTGGCGGCTATCGTGACGGCGAGCGGCGTGAAGGAGGGCACCGTCCTCGTGTCCGCCATGCACATCACGGCCGGCGTCTTCGTGAACGACTGGGAAAGCGGCCTGATCGACGACTTCCAGGTCTGGCTCGAGAAACTCGCGCCCGCCGGCCTGAACTACAAGCATCATCAGACCGGTGAAGACAACGCGGACGCGCACTTGAAGCGCACGATCATGGGACATCAGGTCGTGCTGCCGATCACCAGCGGAAAGCTCGACCTCGGGCCGTGGGAGCAGGTGTTCTACGCGGAGTTCGACGGCCGGCGCAAGAAGCGCGTCGTCGTGAAGGTGATGGGGCTGTGAAGGGCGCACTGGCCGTGCTCATCGCCGCGAGCGTCGTTGTCCTGACGGCGCAGAAAGACGCGGCGACGTATCTCGTCGAAGTGGACGCCGTCGTCACCGACGATGCCGGCAAGCCGGTTGCGGGGCTCAAGCAGGACGACTTCGAAGTCAAAGACGATGGGAAGCGCGTCGATGTGAAGACGTTCGATGCGGTGGCGGAGACCGACCGGCAGCTCGTGGCGCGGTCGATTGTGCTGCTGCTCGACGACAGCGGCGTCGGCGCCGGCAACACGCTGGCGATTCAACAGGTCGCGCGGACGTTCGTGGCGCGGATGGCGGCGGCTGACGAATTCAGCGTCGTCCGTCTGAACAACAGGAAAGACGAGGCGTACGGCGATCGGCTGGAAGCGCTGCTGCGGATCTCCGAGTACCGATCCGACGCGCTGCCGTTCTTCGGCCGTGAGTCGCTCGAGAACGCGCTGCAGGTGTTCGCCAAGGTGTCGCGGACGCTCGAACCGATCGAGCATCGGCGGAAGGCGCTGGTCTGCGTCGGCGTCGCCGACGTGTGCGGCATGCAGGAGCCGTCGGGGCGAACGAGCCTGATCTGGAAGTTCTGGATCGACGCCGCCAGGGCGATGAGCCGGGCGAACACGAGTCTGTACTCGCTCGAGCCGAACGGCGCGTCGCGGCGCGTCAACACGCCGGGTGCGTCGATGGCGGACGCCACGGGCGGGGAAGTCTTCCTCAATACGACAGACGTCACGCGGCCGATTGAAATTGTCCGGCGCGACACCGGGACGTACTACCTGCTCGGGTACTGGCCGGCGGCGTCCGACCGGCCCCTGCATTCCGTTGAAGTGAAAGTGAAGAAACGCAGTCTGCACGTCAGGGCGCGCCGCGTCCGCGGCGACGCGTCGTGAGGCCGTACCCGGATCGGCCCGTCATCGGCGTCGGCGCGGTTGTGCTGGACGGCGATCGGGTGCTGCTCATCAGGCGCGGTCATGCTCCGCTCAAGGGGCAGTGGAGTTTGCCGGGAGGCGGCGTCGAGGTGGGCGAGACGCTGGAGCAGGCGATCGCCAGAGAAGTGCTCGAGGAGACCGGGTTGACCGTCGAAGTCGGGCCCATGGTCGAGGTCCTCGATCGCATCAGCCGCGATGCGGACGGACGGGTCGAACATCATTTCGTGCTGGTGGATTTCATCTGTCGCCAGATCGGAGGTGTCCTCCGAGGGGCGTCGGATGCCGAGGACGCCGCATGGGTCGCGCTCGAGGAGATCGCGCGCTACGAGGTGGCGGCCGTCACGGTGAGCGTCATCCGGAAGGCCGTCGCGCGGGGGTTCGAGACCGGCGATCGCCCGCTCGTGTGGTGACTGGATTAAGATTCACCACACTTTCATGACGCGTGACGCAGCCTGGCAGCTGCTGACCGAATACACGAAAGGCGACAGCCTCCTGAAACATGCGATGGGCGTCGAAGCCGCAGTGCGCGGCTACGCCCGGACCTTCGGCGAGGACGAAGAGGCGTGGGGTATTGTCGGCCTGCTGCACGACTTCGACTATGAGCGCTGGCCGTCGCTCGACGACCATCCATTTCGTGGCTGCGAGATTCTCCGTGCGCAGGGCTATCCGGAGTGGGTGACGCGCGCGATCCTCTCGCATGCGGAATACAGCGGCGTCCCGCGTGAGAGCCGCCTCGAGAAGACGTTGTGGGCCTGTGACGAGATGGCCGGTTTTGTCACGGCCGCCTCGCTCGTGAGGCCGAGCAAGAGCATCCTCGACCTCGAGCCCGCGTCGGTCGCCAAGCGGATGAAGGACAAAGCCTTTGCCCGGGGCGTCAAGCGGGAGGACCTGCGGAAGGGCGCCGAGGAGCTCGGGCTGCCGCTCGACGAGCACATCGGCAACGTCATCGTATTCATGCGCGAGCGAGCCGACGCGCTCGGCTTGCGAGGAACGCTCTGAGCGACGTCCCCGTATATGTCACAGTCCATGGCTGATACCGATCCAGTCGTCGCGCTCGATAATGTCGTCGTCGAGTACGGCCGCAACCGTGCGTTGAACGGCGTCACGGCGTCTTTTTCCCGCGGGGCGATCGGACTGCTCGGTCCCAACGGCGCCGGCAAGAGCACGATGATCAAGGCGTTGCTGGGGTTTATCGTTCCAAAACAGGGACAGATGAAGGTGCTCGGGCTTGACGTCGCGACGTCCCCCATCGAGATTCGCGCGCGCATCGGCTACATGCCAGAGAACGACGGCCACATCCCGGGTTTAACGGCCGTCCAGTTTGTCTCGTATTGTGGCCAACTGGCCGGTCTGCCTCCGGCCGACGCGACGCAGCGCGCGCACGAGGTCCTCTATTACGTGGGCCTCGGCGAAGCGCGGTATCGCAAGGTCGAGACCTATTCGACCGGCATGAAGCAGCGCATCAAGCTGGCCCAGGCGCTGGTGCACGATCCCGATCTGGTTTTTCTCGACGAACCCACCAACGGCATGGATCCCAAGGGCCGCGACGAGATGCTCGAGCTCGTGCGCGATCTGGCCCGCAACAAGGGCATCAACCTGATCCTCTCGTCGCATCTGCTTCCCGACGTCGAATATGTCTGCGACGAAGTGATCGTGATGGACAAGGGCCGCATCGCGGCGTCCGGCCCGATTGCGGCGATGAAACAGCCGCGCGGCCAGGTCTACGAGCTGCGGGTCAAGACGCATGGTGACCTGGACGCGTTCTTCGCGCGCCTCACGGCGGCGGGCCTCGAGTGCCATGCGACCGACGATGACGTCATGCGCGTGTTTGTCCCCGGTGACGGGGGCGCGCGCCAGATCTTCTCGCTGGCGGCGGCCGACGGCGTGCAGGTGCGGCATCTGCGGCCGAGCGTGCCGACGCTCGAAGACGTCTTCGCGCACGCGGTGGGTGAGGACTAGATGCCTATCCATGACCAGGGATACAAGCGGTACGGCGGCGGCAAGACACGGGGCCGCGCCTGGCGCGTGATGTTCCGGGCCGGATTCATCGGAATGTTCAGCAACCGCAAGTGGATCGTGCTGCTGATCGCGTCGTGGATTCAGTTCATCGTCCGGGCCGTGCAGTTTTACATCGCGGCCAACTTCTCGCAGGCGGCGATTGTCGCGCCGTCGGCCGCCACGTTCCGCGACTTCTTCGACAAGCAGGACCTGTTCGTCTTCCTCGTGTCGGTGACGCTCGGCGCCGTGTCGATTGCCGACGATCGCCGCGCCAACGCGCTCCAGATCTACCTGTCGAAGCCGCTGACCCGGCTCGAGTACGTCTGCGGCAAGCTGTCCGTGCTGATGGCCTTCCTGCTCCTCATCACGTGGGTGCCCGCCATCCTGCTGCTGATTGTCGAGATCGTGTTCGCCGGCAACTTCACGTTCCTCCGCGCGAACCTGTTTCTGATTCCCGCGATTACCGTGTACTCGCTCGTCGAAGTGCTGACGTGGTCGATGTGCATTCTGGCGTTGTCGTCACTGTCGACCAACAGCCGGTTCGTCGGGATCCTGTTCACGGCGCTGATCTTCTTCAGCGAGGCGCTCTACGGCGTCATGCGGGGAGTCACTGGCGGCAGCAGCGTCTCGTGGATTTCGTTCAGCAACAACCTGGCGCAGATCGGCGACCTGATCTTCCGTGTGCCGCTGCGGTACGAGACGCCGTGGCCGGTGTCGCTGGTCGTAGTCGTCGCGCTCATCGGCCTCTCGGCGCTCATTCTCGAGCGCCGCATCCGGGGCGTGGAGATCGTCGCGTGAGCGTCGTCGTTGCCGACCATCTGTCGAAGTGGTACGGGCAGGTCATCGGTCTGAATGACGTCAGCCTGACCGTGCCCGCGGGCATTACGGGCCTGCTCGGTCCCAACGGCGCGGGCAAGTCCACGTTCATGAAGCTGATGACCGGGCAGCTCAAGCCCAGCAAGGGCCGCATCACGGTGCTCGGCGAGCCCGTCTGGGAGAACCCGTCGGCGTACTTCAACATCGGTTTCTGTCCCGAGCAGGACAAGTTCTACGAGCGGATGACCGGCCGCGAGTGGGTGATCGCGCTGGTCGGCCTGAACGGCGTCAGCGAATCGGCCGCGAAGGAAATGGCGGCGCGCTCGATCGAAACGGTCGGCCTGAGCGACGTCGCGGACAAGAAGATCGGCGCCTACAGCAAGGGCATGCGTCAGCGCATCAAGCTGGCGCAGGCGCTCGCGCACGACCCGCAGCTGCTCATTCTCGACGAGCCGCTGTCCGGCATGGACCCCTTAGTGCGCCGCAAGACGATCCGGATGATCAAGGAATGGGGCCGCGCCGGGAAGAGCATCATCGTCTCGAGCCACATCCTGCACGAGATCGAGTCCATGACGTCGAACATCCTCCTGATCAACCAGGGCCGGATCCTCGCGGAAGGCAACGTGCATCAGATTCGCGACCTGATCGACGAACATCCGCATACCGTCTTCATCCGCGCCGACCAGACGCGCCGGCTGGCCCGGGAATTTCTGACCGACGATCAGGTGTTGAGCATGAAGTTCGAGGACGGCGGCGTCGTCGTCCAGACCGGCCGCCCCGACGTGTTCTACGCGCGCCTGACCGAACTGGCCGCGTCGGGCGAACTGGGCGCCATTCACGAGGTCACGTCTCCCGATGACAACCTGCAGGCCGTCTTCCAGTATCTGGTGAAATCGTGAACGCGAAACCCGGCGTCCTGTCGTCCGCCATTCGTGTCTTCGATTTCTCGCTCGGCCAGATGCTGTGGTCACGGCGCTCCGTGTTTCTGGCACTCCTGGTCGGCGCGCCGATGGCGATCGCGTTTGCCATCCGCATGGTCGCGGCCACGCGCGGGCTGCCGGTCATCAACGGCGCGGGTCTCAGCGGGCCGACGCTGTTCGGCATCCTGATCTGGCTGCTGTTTGTCCGCTTCGTCGTGCCGGTGCTGGGCGTCTTCTACGGCACGTCGCTGATTGCCGACGAGGTGGACGACAAGACCATCACCTATCTGTTCACCCGTCCCGTGCCGCGGTCGGCCGTGCTCATCGGCAAGTACCTGTCGTACCTCGCGTGCGTGGTGATGTTGGTATTGCCGTCCGTGGTCGTCGTCTATTTCCTGATCGTGCCGATCGGCGGGCACATCGGAGAGGCGTTTCCGTCGCTGGCCGCGGATCTGGGCATGCTGATCGTCGGCCTGGCCTCGTACGGCGCAGTCTTCGCCCTGGTCGGGGCCTGGCTCAAGAGGCCGCTGATCATCGGCCTGGTGTTCGCCTTTGGCTGGGAAAACACCGTGCTGGTGATACCGGGCGAACCGAGCGCGGTCGATGCCGTGCGGGCGTTGCAGGACCAGTTCATCGGCGCGGTCGGCGCATCGGCCTGGAACGGCGTCGCGGCGGTCCGCCTGTGCGCCAGCGACGGGGCGGCGTTACGGCATGATCTCATCCATGTTATGACCGCCCTGCGCGGTTCGCTGCCGCGCATCTGGACCAACTGACGGAAGATAGCGCATGAATCTCACGCCGCGCGAGAAGGACAAGCTGCTGATCTCGGTTGCCGCCATGGTGGCGCGCCGGCGCCTCGAGCGCGGCGTTAAGCTCAACCACCCGGAGGCGATCGCGCTGATCACGGACTTCATCCTGGAGGGCGCGCGCGACGGTCGCACGGTGGCGGAGCTGATGCAGACCGGCGCGCAGGTGCTCACGCGTGCGCAGGTGATGGACGGCATCCCCGAGATGATACACGACGTGCAGGTCGAGGCGACGTTTCCGGACGGGACGAAGCTGGTGACCGTGCATTAACCGATAAGGTGCAACCA
>Ga0209488_10002812_pt1 | contig 14187 bp, 17 predicted proteins | sample Rivendell_Oct201_8_FD_188349 | JGI IMG/M metagenome (GOLD analysis project Ga0209488, IMG submission 188349) | Vadose zone soil microbial communities from the Eel River Critical Zone Observatory, Northern California, USA -... | ecosystem: Environmental > Terrestrial > Soil > Vadose zone >... | reverse complement strand
ACACGCTGCCGTTCTCAGGGTTGACAACGTCGATCACGCCGACGTAGCGCAGCACCGCGCCGCCGCCGGCTTGAGCTGCCACTTCGGCGCGCAGGGCGCCAAAGTGTGCGTCGTGGGCTTGGAGGGCGTCGAGGAAGGCGTCGCCTGTGGGGACTGAGGAGAGCGAGAGGGATGGCGGGATGAGGGAGTGCGTTTGGACGGATGCGTAGCCTTCTGGGAGGAGGGGATTCGGAGATGGGGTTGGGGTTGGGGTTGGGGTTGAGAGGAGACGGGTGAGGATGGTCAGTTTGCGAGCGACGTCTGCGCCGTTGAGATCGTCTGCTGGGTGGGGTTCCTGAGGGTCAGGGTCAGGGTTTCAGTTAGTGGGTTAGCGGGGTTGCGGTGTGTGATAGGTTGGTGATGGGTTGGTGATCGAGGGTTCCTGGGACGTACGGTGTAGCCCTTGTCGCGTGCTGTGCGCACGACGGTAGAGAAAGAGGGTCCTTGGGCGGAGCCGGTCGAGAATTCGTTGAAGATGTAGCTGAGCGTGCCAGAGAAGACGCCCTCGATCCGAGTGACCTTGTTGGTGAGGGCTTTTCCATTAATACGGAAAACACGTCCGATCGAAACCAAGTGAGACAGATAAAGATGAAAGGGGCAAAAAAGTTAACAAACAGACGCGTCGTCCGCACACGCGGTATATCCGATCGCGCCTCGGACGGAATAAAATACACCACAACCCACAACACGCAGGGCAGGAAAGACAGGGGAAAGGAGGGGGAAAAGTAATCGAACAGGTAGGACAATGCATGCACGCACCTTGTCGCCCGTCGCGACGAGGTCCTTCAGCGTCGACAGGACGGGAAGGCCAGCGCCGACGGTGGCCTCGTGAAGGAACCTAGCGCCGCCCTCGCGGCTAGCATCGACGATCTGGTCGTAGAGGGACTGGGCACCGGAGAACGCCTTTTTGTTCGGCGTGATGACGTGCACGCCTGCGCGCAGCAGCGCCGGGTACGTCTCTGCGACGGACGCGGAGGCCGTGTTGTCCACGAACACGACCGCGTTGTCGTTGCGCACGAGAGGGGCCAGCGCCGGCACGAGGTCGGCGGGGCCCCCTGGGCCAGGGCTGGTGCTGGTGGGAGAGGCTTGGAGGAGAGCGCGCCAGTCGGCGGAGGGCGGGATGCCGTCTGGGTTGAAGACGGTCGTTTTGGAATTGGAGAGCGAGACGAGGCGAAAGGGGTGTGGTGGTCGCAGTGCTTGGAGTTGGCGCACGAACTCGGAGCCGACGAGTCCAACGCCTACGACGGCAACAGAGACGCTTCTGGAGGACATCGTCTTCGCCGTAGAGTTCCTGCTGGGAGATCGAAAAGGATAGTAGAAACAGGCGGCGGTGGTCCGGCGCAGATGATCGAGAGTGACTGATCGTCCAAGTCTCGTTGATAAAATCATCGTGTGCTAATCGATTGAAAAAAGACACAGGCTGGATCCCTCACGGCAAATGCTGCAACGAATTACTGCCCTTCATTTCCAGGGCTTTTCACACGATGATGATACGATAAATGAACGCGTAATATTTGTAGTATCGTATATTAGACCCACGAATGACGCCTCAACACGACGTCGTCAAGCGGCCCAGATGACACTTCGAGTACCTCGCCCGACAGGTCATATTTTTCTGTGATATCAACGGAATCATGCTCGAGTGCTGGTATGTATCGGTGACCGTGTTCTCCCAGTGGCAGGACCGGACCAACGGCGCGCATGGCCCTCGGTCGAGCTAGTTGGGGCGCCGATGCTTCTGTGAGCGGTGTGGCGGGAGCAGGACGCGAACTTGAATTGCCTGGAGGCATCCTTGGAGTCGTCCAGATCTGCACCGTACCATCATGGCTGCCCGTCGCGAACATGAACGGGTCGGCAGCAGGATTCCAAGCGATGCACCTCATGTCGCCCCCCAATGCCGGCGGAGGGATGTGGTGTAGATAGGATGCAGATTCACGGTCCCATATGTGAATGTCCCCAGCTCGCAATTGCCGCTCAGCGCGGTCAGTGAGTGATCAAGAAATTCACGGCTCACCTTTCCCCGCACAAAGCACGAGTTCGTCGTCTCTTCCCCCGAAGGAACTCGACCCGGCAAAGTCGACCGCAGTCTTGGGGATGTAGGTGTGTCGAAGTGAGAGTGCCATCGTCTGGATTGGGTCAATCTTTTCCCAGTCATAGAACGCTACTAGTTTCCATAATTGGGGCGGAACCTGTTCACAGTTCAGAACTTCGGATCAAGATGGTTTCACAATGGTGCGCCAACCTTCTGCTCGTGACTGATGAGCGCGAACTGCCCACTTCTCGAAAGGGTGATGTCTCGGATGGTATGGAGCAGCGGGACGTGGCTGAAGTGGAAATACAATTAAAGGCCCTTTCAAACAACAAAGAGCTACGTACGTCTCGATAATCCTACGGTCCAGGTTGTAAACTGACATCACGAGCAATGCGTCAAGGGATGCCGACGGATGTGGTCCAGACCCAACACACGCACCAATGATCTGTTTCTCGGCACGACATTTATATGGTTTCAAGCCAGCGCCAGAGGACATGAGAGTACCAAATCCGAGCAAACGTTGGCCGTCGGGGGTGATACACACGCCATGGATTTCAAAACGCTCAAAATGATAGGTGTCCAGTACCTGAAACCATAAGAAAGTGGTTTCAGCAGTCGACAGAACGTACTTTTCCAGTCAGATCCTGGGGGAAAACATCAGAAGAGTACGATACATTTTCCCTTAAAGAGTTTGCTCACAAGTTTCACAATTCGGGTCCCTTCTACAGACATGAATGCTGCATGAAAATGTTGGTGACTCTCTGAGGTATTGTCCTGATCATGTATCGAACTGACCTTCGTTGCCTGGCAGCCAAAGAACAGAATGCACCGGATTGCCTCGTTCTATGCTTTGACGACAGACACCCATCTACAAACGCATGGGTCAAATGAACACTTTCAGACTTGGGATGAACGAACATCTGTCCAGAGTTTGATCGAGCGAGCAAGCTTCGTCAAGAGAAGACTACCAGACGGCGACCTATCATAGGTTATCAGCTTGCGATCACTGAAAGTACCACGAGGAGTTTAACAACCATGCAACTTGGCTCACATGGCTTGGATGCGCGAGCGTACGATGGGGAGAAAAAGGGTCCTGTAATTCAGACGTCAAAAGCCGGACGCCGTGAACTTAGCAGTCGAGGCAGAACTCACTCCAGTACTAAATATGGCCGAGGTATTATCCCAGCTTGAGAACGCGTTCCTGTCAGAGATGGCCTCATAGCAGATCCAAGGCAAAACACTGACCTCGATGTGGCCAAATAATTTCCGTCGGGAGAGAATTGCAGATGGCGCACCAGAGCCTGATGTGCAGCAAATTCCTGAGTGGGTGCAAAGTCCCTCAGCTTCGGTTCAAGCCTGGCCACGCGCGAGCTCCGTATGAGCCCGCGCAGCTCCTCCTGGCGCACGACTTCGGGGCTGAATATGTTCGGTGAGGTACCTTGTTGCGCTATGATCACGGAACGGATAGCTTGTACAAAGCGTGTCCGTCTCCCTGATCCAGCGACGGTCCGCGGCACAGCTCCACTAGTTACTTCTTCGGGAAACTGATAGCCCGGGTCGGTGTTGGCAGGGGTCACTGGCGACGGGGAACGGGTTCTCAGAGACCCACTAGCATTGTACGGTGACGTTCTCATAGTAGAAGAGGGGGCATGGGTTAACGAACTCCACGAGTCAGAAGGTGATATTATTTCGGTGGTGGGACGAAGTCGAATGAATCTGATCAGAAAGGCTCTTGCTCTGGTCCAAGCATCACTCGCGCAGTGCATGGCCGACAGCAGTCGACGACGAGAGACGACGTCAGTCGCGCCGACCCAGCAATCGTCTAACGAGTCCCGAAGCCACTTTGAGCCCCGGTGTCGAAGGAAGACCCAGCGTTCGAATGCGAACCATGTGGAAACGGCGATGAGACCAAAGCTGCTGAACGCGGTGAAAACCGTCGTGATCATAGACACGGAAGGATTCTGGAGTCACAATCGCGATTAGTGCTGCAGGAAGTGGGAGTTTCGAAGACTAACAGGACGTACTTGTCGTGAGGAGTAGCTGAAAAAAACCAGCCCGATGGAGAAACACGATACTGAGAGCACAAGAAACACCAAGGGGGAGCGTTTGAGCCAAATCAGGACCCACCAAGGGACGTGGTGCCCTGGTGAACGACTAAAGAAAAAACAATCAGAAGAGGACGTCACTCTCCTCCTCATCTTAACCTACTATACAGATTGCTTCCACGTCGACCCGAGGAGGCTATTGACGGCTGCCGCAATGCTGAAGACCATAGATGTAAACCAGAATCCGTTGACGGCGTCTGCGGTCCCTGTGCCAACATTTTGGTACGAGTATTGTAGAGTGGTCGCCGTAACGGCGGAGAAAAACGTCGCGATCGTTGAGAGATTCAAAAAGTTGCTCGCCCCGTGTTGCTGTGCGAACCGGATGGTTGGAATTCCTGCATCACGAATCAAGGGTAGAATTTCAGGGCAACGCAATGGACCTGTGGACGTGACCACTGACCAACTTCGATGAACATGGACAGCGCTGTGCTGACCGAGTTGAGATGTTCACCCACGTCTACCATCAACTCGTGTAGGTATCTCCTAACCGCAGGAGACTTAAGTTTGCCTTTTTGGTGATCAGCATGATAAGCATTTCGCTTTCATCTCGAGGAAGCTCCTTACCTTCATATGCTATCAAGCACGATGCCCAATACTAGAAACGTCTCTCAATGAAATAACTGATGCGAAGGAGCAGATAGCTTTACCTTAAGGTCATCTTCAAATGCGATTATGGGCGCATCTACTGCCTTGTCCGTGAATTCCGGGAATTCGTTGAGGCTATACAGAAACGTGGAGAGGTCTGACGCGAACAACTCGAGCTGCTGCGGGAAATCTTCCAGGTCAAGCTTATCGAGCTCCATGCGCGCCGGGCGTCTCCCGCGTTCCAAAGAGGCGCGCAACCTGGCGAGCCTCCGCCTCGGAAACTTGCTCCGGCCCACCAGAGACTCCCTCTGGACGCGCAGAACCTTGCGCGGGTACAAGTCGGCCGCGTTCTCACGGAACAGGAAGGAAATCTGAGTGAGGCGATCGCGGAGTTGGAATACGGAGGCGAGGATGGCGACAGAGCTTCCAAGCTGCCGGGCTGAGTTGACGCACGTTCGGAGCTGGTTAAACGTCATCGTCATGTGGGCACAGCGTGCGTGAAGGTTTGGTGAAGAGTAAAGTTAGGCACATACCTCTTTGTCAAAGTTATTTATTTTCCTGGAAGAGGAGGTAGAGTGGCCATGAGACACACACAAGTCGTCGATGACGTGCGGTCTATGAACATACCTTTGGAACCGATGAAATGCGTCTGCACCCGCTTGCTGAAGTTGCTCGTTCACGCCAGCTGTCCAACATCGTCGTTTTAGTTTCCATAACCGCGAACCTCCAACTTACGAACGTCTCCGTCATCCTCAAAGTTTGCGTGCTGCATGATGTCTACGACAAATGAACACCATGAACAGTCTGTCCGGCGCTGGAAACAGAATAGAACGAACCTATTGGGTCGACTTCGTCAGGACCGTGCCTTCCCAGCTCATGGAGCGCATCCAGAAGCTTCGACAGAGTGCGCTCCCTTCGGACATTTCGCTCTCCCTGTGGCTCAAAGACGCTGCCTACGTCAATGGGGGTGGGTTCCCGGTGGTGGCTGGATAACATTTTCGAGCGTGGACCCTGCGTTGACGTTGGCAATAAGTAATCAGATTCCTATTTCGTGTCAGCGTGCGCGTAGTCTCGTGGTGATCGTCTGCGGGCGGCGTAGCAGTGCTCGTGGAGGGGATCTCAGGCGTGGGCAAGTAGAGCAGTGCTGTGGTGGTCATGCAAGGGGATTTGTAGCAGGCACACCCTTTGGAAGAGGGTGCCCCGCGCATGCCTGTTGTATACATTATGTGGGAACACGTATGAGGTCACTTCATGTTTCTCCGGTTACGTCCTCTGACGCAAGGGAGGAACTAGTAGTCGATATTTTTCCTTTTGTTCCGCTTAGAGGAATGTGTGATTAGAGATATCGTGAGAGACACGCCCTCCCACACAGGGAACTCGAGGCGATAAGCTTGGGAACGGTGTTAATAAAAGGGTCATTCCACAACCTTTCTAGAGCGACAGCCAATGAGATACCGGATGACAGTCTCGACTGAGATTGACGCAGTCACTAACGGGGATCCTTATCACTGTCAAGCGCCATTTTATGGGCGCTTGGACTACTCATTTCGCACACAATCAGCAACGTTCACGTTGATACGCGTGATTCACGGAGGATTTTGCATCAACGTGCGATATGGATTCAATGTGATAACTAGTAAGTGCATTACCATGCCCTTAAAATGAAAATAGTCACACATTAATGCCACCCGCTTCGAGGTGAAGTCCGTGTATGTAGCGTGGATCACAACTACGTCGGTAGTTGGGATGGGATGGTCAATGATGCTGGCGGGGTGGAGAACGTAATCGTACGTTGCGAAGATGGGCCAGCAGCTTCCTCGCTAGCGTCGCTTTCGGGTGGGATTTCGACGCGAAGTGAGATAGGTTCGAACTGCTGCTGCCCAGTCGGTGACTCTGTGTAGGGCCGAAGGTCGAGGTGCAGCTGGGATGAAGTTTCGCTGAGAGGCGTTATGCTGCCTGATCTGCCGCGTCCATCCCGCGACGGCGCTGGTCCAGCAGTCCAAATGCGCACAGCACCATCGTGGGAGCCTGTCGCGAACATGAAAGGATCGGCAGCCGCATTCCAAGCGACGCATGTCAGGTCGCCGCCACCAAGAGACTGTGCACGGACATGATGCAGTCGTGTCCCTGATTCGCGGTCCCATATGTGAATGTCTCCCGCTGTAGAACGTATGTATAATTAGCAATAAGCGAGGGAAGTCGTGGAAAGGAGGTAAGCGGACCTTTACCAGCACAAAGCACGAGTTGATCATCCTTGCCTCCAAAATTACTAGGTCCGGCGAAGTCCACGAGAGACTTAGATATGTAGGTATGTCGAAGCGACAGCCGACTCGTTGAGTGTGACTCGGGCTTGCTTCTATCCTTCACCATTTCTAGCTTCCAAAGTTGGGGAGGAGCCTATCAGGAGTGTCAGTCAAACCTGTTGACTTTTGCTATTGAGAGTTTAGCCCACCTTTGACTCGCAGCTAACGAGAGCAAAGTTTCCACACCGTGCCAACGAAACGTGCCGGATATCCTGGAGTACTGGTACCTGACTGCGATATCACAATGGCATCAGCACAGCCCGCCACGGTAGGACCAGAAAGTCGTACTTTTCAACTTCCTTCTGATCCATATTATATGCTACGTTCCTAGTTCAGTGAGATGTAACGCTGATGTGCCTAGAGACGCCTACCAATGATGCGTTTTTCTGCTCGACATGTGCTGGGACGTAGGCCGTCACTGGAAGAGAGTAGAGTCCCAACGCCAATAAACCGCTCCTGATCCGAGGTCACAGCAACGTCATGTATCAGAAGGCGCTCGAGGTGATATGTGTCTAGTACTTTTCCGGTTAGGTCCTGAAAAAGTCCTCGTGAGGAATGAACAGGCAAGTGAAAGGGGTGGTTACAAGCTTAGTGACGTCACCGCCTTCCACGGACAAGAACGCTAGGCCACGGGGTAACTTGAGAAGTGTACCTTGATGGCGAGAACTTCAGAGGCTTACCTTCACCGCCTGGCATCCAGCAGATAGACTGCACCGAGCGGTATCGATCAATAGTTTTACTACACACGCCTGCCTAAACATGGGAGTGTTTGGTGGAGATAAAGAGGGATGCAATGTCGGACTAACCTCTGTCCAGACCTTGATCGAACGTGTAAGCTTCGTCAGGACTAGGTTTCCCCTCGGCGACCTATACCCGCACGGGTAAACGGAGTATCAAACAAACCAAGGTGAGACATACCATGCGACTTGACTGACAAATCCCGAGGGGTGAGCGAGTGTCCGATGGTGGGTAAAAGGTTCCTATTAAACACGGGTTTGCAACACACCAGCCACGAGGACGACACGTGCTTACCCCCGTGTGGAAGATAATGGACGTATGGTCCTAACTGTGTCAGTTAGCATCGTCAGCACCCCACACTCGTTTCCCGATCTGGCTGCAAGTAAACGAACCTTGACGTGGCCAAGAACTTGCCGTTAGGCGAGAACTGCAAGTGGCGAACCAATGCCTGATGCGCCTCGAGGTCCTGGGTCGGCGTGAGGCCACGCAACTTCGATGCAAGATTTGCCACTCTAGAACTCTGTACAGGCATGGGTTGGCTCCGATGCATTCCATCGGGTATTAGAAGGTTAGGAGTTAAAGACCGTGTAGGTTGAGTGGCCTGTTGCATTCTGATTACGTTGCGTACAGCTTGAACGAAGCGAACTCGAGAGGGGGGTGTCGAGGTAGGCATGCCTCTCATCCCCGGTGGCTTTTCTGATGGAAGAGTAAAGGAGACAGTGGAGCCATGTCTTGATTTACCCTCGGCGGTCGGGGATGCAGCGAAAGTGAGTACAGAGCCACGCCGGGAGCCTTGCGGGATAGCAACAACGGTGTCAGGAGATGACACGCCGGGAAGGGAATTCTCCGAAGAGGACGAGGACAATGTTTCTGTAGAGCGACGGTGAAAGACTGAGGCGACAGCCGAACTTATGTGTGTCGCTGCAGCGCGCATACGGTGGGACACTGAGGACACCCAAAATTCAAGGACATGTAGACAATCACCGAGCCGGTGGAACGGTGGAATGGACATCACCGCATCCCACCAGTCATCCAGTGAATCTTGTAACCACTTCTTGCCTTTGTGTCGAGCGAAGATCCAACGCTCTGACGCGAACCAGGTGGATACAGCAGCCAAACCGAAGGAGCTGAACGCAGTGAAGACGGTTGTGATTGTGGCAACGATGGGATTCTGGGGGAAAAGTGAGCAAGGTTGGCTTATAAAAGTGAGAATGGAGCCTACCTGATGGGATGAGTAGGCAAACAAAACTAACCCGACTGAAAAACAGGCCACTGAAAGGACAAGGAACACGAGAGGGGATCGCTTTATCCAGATCAGAACCCACCAAGGTACTCGATGACCCGGCGAGCGGCTAGAGTATCAAGTGAGAGAGGGTCGAGGAGACTAATACAAAGATGACCATACTACATGGCCTGCTTCCATGTCAAACCCAGAAGACTATTGACGGCGGCGGCGATGCTGAACACCATTGAAGTGAACCAGAAGGCATTGACGGCATCTTCAAGCGGAGTGCTATGGCTGTCAAAGGTGTACTGCAAGGTAGTCGCAGTGACAGCAGAGAAGAATGTCGCTACTGTCGTCAGATTGAGAAGGTTGGCGGCGCCGTGCTCCTGTGCGAAGCGGATGGTTGGGACGCCTGGAGTTGAAATGGCCAAGTTGGCCCTGATGAAAGGAAAAATGCAATAGGGGACCAAGACATACCGATCTCAATGAATACAGAGAGGGAAGAAGTGATGGATTCTATGTGTTCACCAATTTCTGATAGAAGGTCATGCAGATACCGCTGGACAGATGGATACCTGAATTGGCCTGTGCCATGTAAGTAAAACAAAGCAATCAGCAATCAAGATATGAGAGAAAAACTCGCCCTCATACGCCTTCAGGCAAGAAGCCCAGTACTGGTGATAGAGTTCATGACATGGACGCCAAAGAGATCATGAAAAGCGAACCTTAAGATCACCCTCGAAAGCAATGATGGAAGCATTGAGAGCCTCGTCTGAGAATTCCGGGAATTCGTTAAGGCAGTGCAGAAAGGTAATAACATCGTCGGCGAAAAGGCCAAGTTGGCCAGGAAAATTCTCAGGGTCAAGCTTGGCGAGGATGAGTGGCCTGCGCACGTGGGGGGGCGCTTTGGAGCGGGCTCGCCTGCGCTTAGGAAGAACGTCCGGGTTTACAGCTGGCTCCAAAGATTGATGCAAAACTTTTCGAGGGAAGAGGTCAGCTGCATTTTCACGGAAGAGCATTGCGATTTGGGCAAGGCGCTCCCGTAAATGAAAGGCGGATGACAGGATGGCGACAGAACTGCCGAGCTGGCGGGCGGCATTGGCAAAGTTTCGGAGCTAAAAGCACTAATATTGAGGCTGATCTTCACTTAGGCTAGTAAATCAAATTTGCTACCTCGTTGTCCAAGTTATTAACCCTCCTACATAGCAGCACGTGACAATGAGCACTCGACGCAACGCCACTGACGCACCTTTGAAAACGGTCAAACGACTCTGCGCCCAGTTGTTGAAGATGCTCGTCGACACTAGCTGTTCGCCAAGCAATTAGCACGAGAAAAGTGTGATATCAGTCTTTGATACACACGGACATCTCGGTCATCCTCGAATCCCCTTCTGTGGCCTAAGCCTCCTCGGCCACCTGTAGCCCTTGTCCTTAGAACGGGAACACGAAACAGACTGGAAGGACGCACCAACACGGGGGTCTTCATCTGTAGTGAGCTCGCCGAGAACATCCAGGAGCGCCATTAATGTTTTTCTTCTCTTGGAATTTTCTGCGAGCGCCGTTTTGGAACCAGGTGTCGGAATAGCATTGAAGTCGCTGGGGGCAGGATTTGCTACGAGAGGTGAGAGGGAACGATGGCAAACTTCAAGGTACGTGTGCCTTACGGGTGGGCATGACAATACTGAGGAGATCCTAGTTTGGAGTCGTGATGTTCATGCGAAACCTTGAGGTAGAAATATGATACCCCCACGACGGTGAGAGGGAGAACTGACTGTGAGACCCGGGTGAATAGGAGATGTAAAACGTGAAAATGACCAAAGAGAAGAAGATCACAAGTATGATTCGCCGCAGCGAGGCGATTGGGGAGAGCAGCGTGTCCTTTGAGTACGGGGTCGGTTATAATGATTTTATGTAAAAGCTCGTCCGATTTACGGAAATGGTACAATGTGGGATACATTTCGTTGAACTAGGATGGGATGTAAAGACGAGGGATGGGTGAATGAGAGTATGAGTATGTGTTGGGGATGAGTGTTAGGCGTCTATTAGCTGATCAGGTCAGGACGCTTGCTCGTCGAGTCGAACGCTGTCGCCGTCGCCAATCACCTCTTTCCTTGGCTACAGCACTGAACCCAAATGTTTTATGGCTACACTCACAAAGTCCCAACCTGTACCGTCTGATGATAGTCTAATCTCTCTCTCCTCCTCAATACCCGCTCCTTTCTCTTCTGCTGACCGTGCTTACGTCCTTCGATCTTCACACTCGGACGGCCTACCCAACCTCATCACGCCAACACGAGCAGCATACGAACACCCAGGACGAACCGAAGAAGATCATATTTCCGAAGAAACCCCTCTCATTACGGATGGAGAGACGTCCGCTACCGCAATCCAAGTAAGTAATTCACTCGGTCTTCGACCCGGCCTCACACGATATACCAGGATCAAGATGTCTTGCCTTCAATAACACGCGTTCAGGCATCTGTCTTGACCACACTCAGCGATATCCTCTCTCCGTTCTTCTCACCCATCCAAAAACATTCGGTCATCTTAGACCGCGCGCATTCTGATCTCGCACATCCCTCTTCTTCCTCTCAGGCCATACCGTCTGCTTCCTCCAACCCAACCGCGGCTTTGCGTCACCTCGTCATCAATCTGCGCCACCCTGCATCCCTTGATCCCGAAATGATTCAAGTGACCTCATCGGATAATGACACCGATTTCCTCCGGGAGCTTTCCAGACATGTTGACGCCCTAACTCCGTCGTTACACGCTCGAGATGCCCAGCTCGTACACACACTTGTCTTGCTCCTCGCTGATCTTAACCGGTTATCAGTTCTTGGCGTCTCTCTTCCTTCGTCTTCCGGTCTCGGGACACCCTACAACCATGACACGTCTATCCCTTACACCGGAAACCTCGATACTCTCGCCCGTCAACTTGTCGAGTTTCAGTCACAGGGCCACGGTCAGTCAGACCCTGAAGGATCCTTACCTCCTGTCGTCGCTGTAGAAAAAGCGCTGCTCTGGGTCCGGATAGATGAGAATCTCGAAACAGTACTCAATCTTTCTCGTCGCCACGAAGAGGATCTCCCCCGACTTAGCATTTCAGACCCTCCACAATACGACCTTCTATACCACGATGCGGAACTCCCACCTCACTATGACCTTGACCAGGAATCATTCGGGTCTGATACCAAGACGTTGGCGAGTTTCTCGGGACCAATATCCATGGATGAAAAAATGCGGCTCGACTTGGACGAGGTCACAATGGCTATTGATCGGCTATACCGTGTGGCGCCACAATTACACAATCAGCGTGTCGAACTCAAGAGGTCCAAACTCGAAGAGCTCGAAACTGCTCGCACCGCACAGGCGTCCCCTGCTTCTGCAGGAAAGCAGAAGGAGCGCGAGCTGGAACGAATTGCCGATATGATTGGGCGTGCTTCAGAACGAAAGCTAGTGCAACAAACAGTCACTTTGGGTGATATGGACGCGCGCATTGAGCGAGTGCGCCAACGTGACTTTCAAAGGGTGCGTATTACCCTGTTCCTTCCATGGCCCGGCCTCCGTTCCTGAACGCTCCCCTTTTCTCGAAAGCGACAAGAATTTGTTGACAAGCTCGCTGAGCATTCTGGTTCCCGCCGCATGCATGCACAGGATGCGGCCTTTTCGTCTGTCCGGTCCAAAGACCCAGACGCATTATTAACTCTCCCAGAGTTCATTCGCGAAGCTGTCCCTCCTGCACTTCAGCCTCCCCCAGACCCGAATGCACTCCTTACCCTAGATGAGGCCGCGAGAGAACATCCCCCTCAGCCAGCGACGCCTGGTCCGCTCCCGCTTCAACGAACCAAGTCGTCAAAGGGCCAGCGCAATCGTAGCATGTCCGCGCCTGCCCTTAGTTGGCTGTTGCCTGTGAGCTCGAAGTCAATTCGTGCAGAGAATGCAACGAGTTCCATCAGAGGGCAATTCTCACGTCGGTCCAGCTCAGCTGGGAAAAGTCGTGCGTTTCTTTTTCTTTCTTTCGTTTCACGCGTTAGTTTCGCCTGACCTGCGTTGCCTAGCACCTTTGAAATTGCAAGTGTCGTACGTGGCGGAGCACCATGAGGGTTTGCGCCACGTCCTCGCCTTCGTCAATGTTTCTGGCGTTACCCCTGGTGCCAACCTCGAAGCGTCCGTCGCTGGTAGTCCCAATAATACCTTAGACGGGGTAGAGTCTGCTCTCGTCTTGCGTAGTGGATCAGTCGAGTCCCCGGCTCTCGCGCTTCCCGCCCGCACACAACCCGGTCCACAGGAAGTGCGCGTGCAGGGGCTGCATTACGAGATCAAAATTGCCACGCTGGACCCACAGTCCCTCTCCCCCAGGGCTGAGCCCGTACCGCTTCTCGATGCAGAGCAGCTCCGTGCGCGCGCGCCGACGACCTTCATCTGCGCTTCGTGTTCGCTACCGCTGGTGCATGGGACGCGGATTACGCGATATGACGATCTACCGAGCGATCATTGGGCGGAACTTGTGGATGCGTGGATGTGTCATACGGATCAGGTGCTCAACGCGCAGGTCGCGCGGCACGCGAAAGGGTTTTTGCCGCAGAGTGGGCAGGCTTTGGTAGGCGGGAGTTATATCCTGTTTGATAAATCCGCGGCTGTGGTTGCCAACTTACGACTGGTGGAGAAACACAAGGTATGTGTCTCCTTCGAGTATATTCACTAGCAGTTTCTGTGAGCGCGGCTGTTGTTGGACGTAAAGAAGGCCGGCGCTGGCGAGTCTCCCCACCAGCGGTCACCTTTGCTGCTTTGATGACCTTTGCTCGCTGGTGCGTTTGAAGCCTATGCAGGTTTTGGACGCTACTGGTGGTAAGGGAAACATTGGGGTTCGCGGGGGTGACAAGCGTTGCTTCTGGCTGATACAACTCGTCCGAGAAGAACATAGGGTATACGTACCTGCTAGTTGCTCGTCTAACAACTCTCGTGTTGCTGAGGTCCACGTCTGCGGGAGCTACGCGCGAGGACACATCATTTACTTGCTTTTTACTTTCTTTTCTAAAGGACAATGTTGTGCTGATGCCATGCTTCACAGCTGGGGGAGGATTGGCGCTCGGTGCGGTGTATGTGCGGGGCATTGAGCGGGCGTTGTCAAGACTATGTCACAGAGTCAGGAGAAGCGAC
>Ga0209488_10002811_pt1 | contig 14188 bp, 15 predicted proteins | sample Rivendell_Oct201_8_FD_188349 | JGI IMG/M metagenome (GOLD analysis project Ga0209488, IMG submission 188349) | Vadose zone soil microbial communities from the Eel River Critical Zone Observatory, Northern California, USA -... | ecosystem: Environmental > Terrestrial > Soil > Vadose zone >... | reverse complement strand
AGATGGGGACGAGGGGTGTGGGAACGACATATGGTGAGGGCCGAAGCGGCTGCTGATAAAATTGGCCAGAGGTTGCGAACATCGCCGGGTAAGTGGCCATCGTTTGATGAGGATTGGACGCAGGGGGCGGGGCGGTCGTGACGGGGTGAGTCGATGAAAATTGGGGGGCGGAAGCGGGTCGTGGGTTGCTTGGCGTAGGTAGTCGTTGGGGTTCAGGTTGGGTGGAGTCAGGTGGGTACAAATTTCGTCCTTGTTGAGGATAAGGGGTCCCTGGAACGTGACGTGGCTGCGAAAAATGGGTGGACTCATGGCCAAGATCGAGATTGATTGGAAAGCCCTGGCTGATTGTTGAGCTCATCCCGAAGCTCCCGGAGCGAGGGCGCCGTGGGTGTGTTTGTGTGTCGTTCTCATTCTCCGGCTCATACTGGCGTATCTGCTCCCTTGCCTGAGAAACGACCGCGAGAACACCAGCGTATCGATCGTCGCTCTGCTGTTTCGAGGCATCAGAATTCCGCCGCATGGATAACCGAACACGAGCTGAGAGGGGGATTCCAACGACGTAAGCGGCTGCATAATAATTATGACATGACAGGCACGCACTCTGAGGGCGCCCCGGAGACTGACTTGATGGGTATGAGGTCGTTGTTGCGCGACGGAGTAAAATGGGTCTTGGTGGAAGGGCGTGTCGATGGTTTGGGTGATGTAGTTGGTGATGACGGTGGTGACGATGTACATCTTCATGAGCGGCAGCGTGGGACATCGCTCGTGAATTCTTCCGAGGTTCCTTCGGAGGTGCGACGATCTATGACAAGGAGGGTTGATGTAGCGCGTCAAAATAAGATAACCAGGGCCGAGTCTGAAAGAGATTCTTAAAGGTGAGGACGACGAAGAGACTTATAGTAGATAGACGAGCACCTCGAAAGTACTGCAATGGCCCTGCCCCAGCCGGTCCGAGCATGCCCTTAGGGAGAGGCAGTGAGGTACTTCCTCGAAGCAACCTGGAAATGGGAGAGAACAATACGAAGAAGGAAGGGAACGTCGAATGGCGTTGACTGTGAGGGGAGAGAAAAGGGGAAAAAGGGCGCCGTCGTCTCGCGCACTGAGAACAACGCAAACAGTGGCGTGCGAACATTACCGAATATGACGGCCAGTCACCGACTTGACCATTGACCACCATTTCGTCTTTTCCTGGGCGTTCTCTTTCCACACAATAGACTGTTCGATTTTGAGGTGCCACAGGTTGTGTTACTCCAACTAGAATAATAGAATTGCTCACCATCGAAACGATGGTACAAGTCCAAGGTGGCGGGAAAGGTTGACCATAATTGGACTGATGATGGGAAGCCGAGCAAGCTCAAGCTCATTAAGGCAAGGGCGGCTCGCTTTCAGACGCCGCACGGAATCGGGCGTTGTGGCAGTCGCAATATATCATCCTTGTCGTCCGCGGAATCTGAGACGAGAGACTGGGTCGATCACAAAAAGTGCCAACAAGCTAGAGTGGGTGGGCGGTCGAAGGACCCGGGTGAATGAAAGGCGGTAAGGCGATACCGGCCGTGACGGGTTCTCCTTCCATCATCGGCCATGTCAGAATGAGTACGACCATTCTGGGATAGTTGGGCGGTGATGCTCTCTCTGGCTTTGCCCCCCGACAAATCAGGTATAATTTCGATTCACGGCGGGGAATGCATGAGCACAAAGAAGGAAAATCTGGTCATAGGGCCCCACATGGATAGGCCATTTCAACTCGGGAAACTGACCGTACTGATGAGAGGCTACCCGTGCGTGGCTTATCTCTCACCTCATCGCCCTCCTTGCCTGGCTTGGAAGTGGCGGCGCAGCTTCGGACTTCCTCGACGGTGGCGACAACGGCATTTCTGTATCGCGATGAGTGGGTTATGGATGATAGACCACGTCATACGTACTAAGCCTGAATGGTATGCGCATACAAGGATATATCATATCACTCCTCAGGAGTTGTTCCGAGGGGCATCAGGGTCGACGTGGCTGTCCCTCGGCCTGGTCGGGGCCACATCGCGCCACTACAGTTGGATTCCTCCCATAGATAGAGGCCGACGGGCTCTCGTATCGCCCGACCCCTTGAGCGATGCCTCGAGAAGGAAGCACTACAATAAGGCACGGGAGGATTTCGGGTTGTGGAGTGACTCGATGGTTGTTGGTCATAGCTGACTGAGAGCACATCTTACGGAATAATGACCAAGCTGTTGAAAGACGTCGAGACGAGAGGAAAGGAGTTGTGCAACCTATGACTTGTTGTCCAAGGGTGAAATGAGGCGTTGCACCAGGGCACCCTCATGTTTCCTTGCCTCGTGCTGGCCTCGGGGCACAGATAGGTACTCTGAGTATTCCCACAATCATGTGGTCACCGTTGTGGTCGGACAGAGTCGTGTGATCATCTACTTCAATTAGACGACGACGAACGATGGGTGATGATGATCGAGTTGTGCGAAACTGGCACCCCCACCATCAAACGGATGGGATGACCCCCACAATCAAATGATGGCATTCCTGGGAAGTGCTTTTGTGACCTGATCAGAGAGAGGGCTTGGCGCCCTTCGTTTCGAGCAGTTGGAAGGGTAGAGTTGCTTAAGTTAGTAGGACAAAGGGACGACGTCCCAATGTGCTTCCATCTTCTTTACGGACATGACGTGTGGGTAGCGGAGTGGATACACCACTCCAGTTGCGCAGTCAGAAGGCACGGTGTCACGGTGAGGGTACACCTAGGTACTAATGGTGGGGGTACTCATGATGATATTCGATATCTATTCTTGCATCTGTGCTACCCCTGGCCACTTCGCCGTATCTCTATCCGGGTCCTAGCCCCTGTGGCATACACAAATGCGACAGAGACGTTTCACATCTCCCTGCTGCCGTGAAGAGGAGCGAGCGCTTTTCCGCGGAAGCCACGTCCACTACCAAATTGGCCTCTTCGGGCTCAGGTCTGTGGCCCATGGTGACTTATCGACATCATCCACGGGCGGTAAGTACGTATCACCTTCTATCTCTCGCCCGGTCGTAAGTGGGGCTGGCACGAGGCGGCGTCGAATGCCAACGCCGGCGGAGAGGTGCCAGTGAACGAAGTGATTTAGGGGGTCTCATTACGTCTCCAGCACACGACCGTGGACGACAACCTGGCTCAGCTTATGGCCCCTGGCCCTGTCGTCGGACATGCACAGCACAGCACGGGGATGAAGAGTGTGTACACACAAAAGTACGATGATGCCATCCCACGATGATAAGCTGACATGCGACGAGCGGGTATCACAGCCTGAGCCGGCCATAGTGACAAAACCGTGATGAAACTTGGCCCGAGACTCCTCGTGTAGACGACGTGAGGCAGCATTCGGATAGAGGAGAGGTGGTGATTAGTATACAGTAATACTAAGCCAGAGGCTAGACTTCCGGGTCCACCCGTTATGTATTACGAGAGGTCTGAGCCCCTTATCGCCCAAAGCTCAACAAGCGAAGCGAAGAGTTATTCTTGTAGCAGCGGCAGCGGCGTTGCGGCGAGAGGAACTTCTCTCGGCTTCTTCTTGCGAAAGACGGACGCGCAAGCCGTAACTTTTTTCGACGCAGGTGACAGACCAGCGGGCGCGGGCGCCAATCATCGTCGAAATTCGTGACGCACCTGACGTCGTGCACTGGCAGACCCGGCGGAAGAAGGAAGGAAACACCATAGCGGTCGTGCTTGGTGACAGCAGTGATGATGGTGACGAGCCGGAGTGAGGCGCGCGTGGCCGGGCAGAAGGATACTACCACTTGTCACGGTGGTAGCCATCACAAGCGAGCACATGACGAGCGTTAACCCCTAGTTGCCAGGCTCAGGCTCCGATCTCGATTTGCAGAACTGTAATTGTAAAATTTGAAGGAGACCTCGGTCACGGTACTCTAAACTTTTCACAAGCGCGCGTCATGATGATCATTTTTTCACAAGGTTCAGGAGATAGGGATGCGGGCATGATGGCAGGGACTGGGACTTCCTTCAAACCTTGTAACTCACATACACATAGGAGCTATATGATCATGGGCGGCGTGGCGTGGAGCTGTCAAACGGGGCATGCATGCAGGCATGGAAAACAACTGCTGTAGATGGATGACGGTGTCACTAGCCGAGGTGCACCACCTTTGGGGATGGGGATGGGGTGGGTCAGCCAGACCCGGCCTGCCTGAGGGGTCCACGGTCTGTCAGCCCAGCGGAACGGGAACGGGACTCCATGATTGGCATCATATGGCAGATAAGACGCACGGTCATGTGGTCGTGCATCCTGGACCTTGGCATCGATCGCGATGCGATAATGGCACTTACAGTACCCTCGGCGGTTCAAGTTCGCAAGCCCCATGAAGATGGTTTTGAGGACAGTCGACAGACAGACGCAGGAGGGTTTCTTTTTGTGTTCGTTCTCTTCTCTTCTCCGAGTCCGACACTCCGCCCAGCCCAGCCACCGCCTTGTCCCTCACGCGGCGGTGCCTCGCGGCCCTTCGGACCACAAACGCCAGTGCGACTGGGATGGGAATGGGACAGCCCATAACATCAAAGCACCCAATTGTGCCACCGTCGTCATCTCCGAGCTCATTGTTGGTCGTCGGCAACCTAGGACCGTCGTACACACCCAAGTGGCACGCGCCATCATGATAGCCGGCGCTATGTTGTTTTCGATGCACGCGTCGTCGGGGCCAGGGAAAATACGTATCATTCATTGGTAGCCAATGATGTCTGCTGCGAAGCGGTGCCGCCACACGACGATCGTCACGGTTCAACTTTGGCTGACAACGACCATCATGGCACTGGACTGTTGGCTATCCGCTCGCCTAGCTTCCAACTTACGGTTGCGGAGTACCTCCGCATAAGCCAGAAGAGAACAGTACAAATACAATGCAACGAGGGTGCGAGGGTACGTCGGTGGAAACGTATCGGTGATGATGAGATTGGGGGCGATAAGCGCCTCCCGGATTCTCTGTATGGGGTGCCATTGACAAAGGGCCACTGCAAGGTGAGGGCTTACTGCAGTCAGCACGGCATCGATGACAATGACAATGCCGTTCCACATGCGACTCTGAAACGCGCCGAGAGCTAGCGCTCGTTCCAAATGAGAACACGGGAGATGGGTTGGCCCTATGCCAATGAACAAAGGAGAAATGAATATGCCTCGCCTTCCAGTGAGGACCCAGAGACCCCTTTTCATTTGCTCGGGTGGCTAAGCTAAACCTTGGCTTGTCAGAAAATTTGTAGATGAATGGCGTCATGGGATGCCCCCTAGTCATCGCCAAGCGCCCTAGGTGTAGGACCTGGGAGAAACGATTGGTCCACAAAACAACACGAGGCCGAGGCCGGATGACGATACGTGATTTCCCCTCCCTTATTTGATGCCTGCCGCGGCACGGACCACAGAAACGAAACATCGAGGATGGGAAGATATAGAAGTGGAAGTCGTCCTTCCAAATACGAACGTCGGAGCTTTGCACAGCATTTGGCCCTTGCCACGGATCATGCCTGTATGGCCATACAGCCAAGCATGTCACTCCACACCGCCACACGTGCACATCAACCCAAAAATTTTACAACGCTGCGTTTTGTGGGGCGCGTGTAGTTGACTTGGATGGATCGCAGCGTTCCACGCTAATTCTAGTGTCAGACGATGCTAATACGAGGATATTATGGGCCACCTCCATAATCCCGAATCAAGGCGGAAGGGGCCGTGGATCATCCGTGCTCCGGGTGGGTACTTGTTCCACGCGTCCCACGTGACTTTTCGATAAATCTGGTACAAATGACTCCGCACCCCCATGTATCGCATTGGCAACTTTCGCTTGGAAAGGGTACATGGATGGATGGCCGAGGTGGCGTGTATTTGGATAGTTGTCTAGTAATTGCTCGCGGGGCAATTGTTCACCCGATGTGCCCGGCTGTCAGAGTTGATGGGTGCTTGGATTTAACAAAGCTCTTGATATCAAGAGTAGCCTGAATGGAGATTGGTCGACTGTTCTGAATGGCAAGTGCCCCGCGGGTGAGACCTTGATTCCCCTCTATTGATTGACCAAGGCAATGCTTGGGGAATATGACACAGAGTCGTTACGCGATGCGATAGCGTGATGTTCCGGGAGCAGTTACCAAATTACCGACTGGATGAATCAAGCAGATCCCTAATAGTGAATTACTTACAGAGAATCCACCTGCCTGGGAGTCTCGTTTCGGAGGCTTGCCGTGTCTACCGGCATCGCCAGCTCACAGATTCCTGTCCGAACGCCGGTTGTTCCGAAAGCACAAGAGCGGGCGGCTCGAGTGGAGCGGAAACAGAGTCTCAGGATCTGGGCCGTATTTTCGTCGTCGAGGCGAGGGGCAGAAGAATGCTGATCCAATCATTCGGATTTGATCAATGGTGCACCGGTCAGCGACCATTGTGTATCATTAGAGCTACCTAGCGTGACCGCGGAGGCACCCGGTACCGCGGCTATATGACCGCCCCGTCGTCGAGTGGGAATCGGAGTCGGAGAAAAGACGGCGTCAGCACATCAGAATATCAAGCGCACAGAGTTGGCAACAATTCACCCCACTATTCAAGACAAATATACCGAACGCGGGGTGAACGAGCTGGTTTTCAGATGCCGCGGGCGCAAGATTGGGGGCTCTGAAAGAGGGAACTAGAAGGAGCAGAAATACCGCCACATACGGTGGTATGCGCCAAGTTGGGCCTTGGTCAATATACGTTACGGCATCATGCAGACAGACTAACAATGATGGGTGATGTCTCTAACCTTGGCTGCGGACTTTGGTTGTCAACTGGCGGGGTAACAGGAACACTAAAGATCTCTGCGATCCATTGTCGCTTTCTAACCAACCAATTAGGGACGCCGTGTCACGTCGCGCGCGACAACACCTTGAATGCCCCAGGTGGTGGTCGCATAGCAATGCGATGCGATGATGTTTCAGAATTGGGGTGATGAGTTTGAGTGGAAAGTGGGCCCACGTGATACCAAGTCCGAGCGTCTGGACACACTGGACCCCTGAAATTAGAGAAAGGCGCCCTGAATTTCTCCACAACACAGGTTGTCAGCGAACGTGCCTATGCGAACAGCATAGTCCAGTCGACCATTTGTGGATGAGACAACGCTGAGGAGCTGCGCATGTCGGGATCTGACAGCAGTGGCCTGTGATTCTTAGAGTTGCTTAATTTTTACTGCGCAAAGATACAGTATGGATGGGGGGAGCCGTTACGTGTCAAAAACTAGGCCATATAAAGCTCACTGATTAGAATTTGGACGGCTACAAAAGGAAAGGAACATCGGGTCGGCTGCCGAACGTGTCGAAGGCGGCTTGGAGGGTTCATGCCGTGGGAGCCGAAGTGGAGCAATTGGGGATACGCGCAATGACTTTCCAGGAGATCCTAGGATACGATCCTGGGGTTATCTTTCCGCCACTGACAGCGTATGACTAGGGAGGAAAGAATTTACGTTAAACATCCCGTACGTGGAGCTGAAGTTCAATTGTGAAAGACAGGAAAGCGGCCTCCGCAAGGGTACGGCTTGCCGTCAGTTTCAATTCGAGTCATAAAGCGTCACCCCGGGAAGGCGGTCCAAAGGCTTCGCTTGGAAGGGTGGAAGGTACGAATCGAATAGAGCATCGGGGGGCGGGAATGGCTGTGTCATCGGGCTAGCGAAGGGACTTCTCTGGCGCCCGTGGGAGTAATTTATCATTTATTCGTGCTGATAAGACAGACAAGGCCCACTAGTACACTGACCGGGGTATAGGTACAGTATGGGAGTGAAAAAAAAAGAGGCTGTCCGCGGGTTGTAAATCCGGGCCAGCACGCGAGTAGACGTACGCATGGAAGGCACATGGGAAGGGAGAGAGAGATTGCTTGGCCCGAGACCCGAGATCTTGGCCCAAGAGGCGATGAAAACTATCAATCATATTGGGAATTCGCCGGCCGGTTGTGCCCAAGGCAGTGGTAATCCAAACGCTCGCTCGAATTATTTGTCCCTTTTCCCTCACTCTGGCAACTGGCAACGACCGAATTACTGCCACCCGTATAGATCCCTGACTGCGCTGTACACCTTCCTTCCAACTATTTAACTGTCTCCCTTCCTCTCATACTTCGTTTTTCGCCACCCCCAACTCGAACAGAACTCCTCCTCCTACATCCAACACCCAACTGAACTTTCCCACATCGACAACCGCGTTCCCATCGCATCCCATAACATGTCCACCAAGGACCGTCGTGCGCGTTTCAACCCAGACCCTGTCGCGGAGGTGCGCTCCATCCCATCTCCAACGTCGTCGACATCGTCGCTTGCCCCGTCACCGGGTCCCTCAACGCCCCCACCTCTGCCCAACGTGGCGTTCTCATCACCATCTCACTCCCCTCAAGTCTCCCTGTCCTCACCGTATCACTCCCCGCGTCAGCCCCAAGTCTACACCCCTTCGCCAATCCCCCAAGCACAACCCCTTCCGTATATCCCGCCAACGCCTCTCGTCGCCGACGTGTACATTCATCCGGCAATTGCCTCCCCAAGCCTCTTGTACGATATGCGTCACCAGCCTTCGCAGACGAATCCATACCTGTCCCCTGCTATCCTTTCCCACCCTGCTTCTAGCCCACCACTGTCCGCTCTGGCAATTCGCATCAGTGATCTTCCGTGGATGTTCACGGTTTACCCCGATCCTCACGTCTCTCCTGGGAACGCCGTGGTCACCGTTCAAGACGTCTTGTTTGCACTCCACATTCACCTGCGCACGGCTGTCAAAGCCAGGGAGTACGACCACATGAGCAACTCCAAGAAGGCGGAAATCTCCCAGCAGTTCGAGCGTCGCGTCGGTGCTGATCCCGTTCAGCGAGGGAAGGGGCTCCGGCGCATCGACTTCTTGAATGGACGCTTCCGCGCGCAGGGACTCGTCCGCGCCCGGTCGAAGGATAACGTGTGGAACGTCGTCATCAACTGAACGGCTCAGGATCCACCATAGCCGCCGTCGGCGCCATCATCATGTTGAAGAAAGAAAAAAAGAGAAGAAATTGTATTATTGATATTTGCTCACAACACCTCGGGTAACAGCGCCCGGCCAAGTATTGTACACCCTACGCGCATCATTTCCACAACACCGTTCGCCCATCATAATCCCCAACTTGCATCAATCTCCACACGCCACGTATACATTCACCGTCCCCTTTCCCCTTACCTTCTGCGCCAGCCTGCTTTCTTGTCCCCACCATGGACGCATACCCTTTCTATTCGTAACACTATTCGTTTATCTATGCCCCCCCACTCCCCGCTCCGCCATCATCCCCGCCTCCCTATCTTCCGCTATGAATAGTTTACGACTTGTTTTAGTTCGCGTTCGCTTCGGGCGTCCTTTGTTTTGTTTTCCCGTTTGGTTGGGATATTGTTACGGTCACATTACAAGCAAACATCATAAACACATAAACATACATTCAGATACCTGTTGGGGTTGTAGTACTAATCTTTTCACACGAAAACAAGAAAACCTTTTGGGTTCACCCAAAGACCGCGGGCGAGTAAGCATGTGCCAACAGCTGTCTCGGCTAGGAATCCTCATTTCCTCATATGGATGGTATATATACGGGCCGGGTGGGCCGTCCCGTCCTCGCCTGCCCTGAGCTAGCATCGGAAATGGGCCTCTCTCGCACAGTGCTCTCATAGCGTAAGTTTCCCTTTCCCCTACGCTGCGCCATCGCCATCATGATGGCACGTCATGTCAGAGCCTGGTACAAGTCTCAGCGGGGATCCAAGCGTGATACCCACGTAAGCCACGCCCAGCCGTTCACAACAACAATCCGATCCGAGAGAGACGCGATCACGCTTCACACATCTCCCGGCTCTCTTGGCCATCAGCGCGTCCGAGTAACAAAAACCAATTTCCCATGCTGTTCTCCTAGGTTCCCAGGCCGCGAACCGCGCCACAACACTTTGTAAGTTGTCGCTTCTCACGGCCTTGATGGGGGGGCGCGTCTACGCTACGTATCATTATTATTCACTGTACTGTTTACGATTACTGATTGATCGTTCAATTTTTTTTTTTTTAGTTCTGTAGGAGGGTTCTAGACCGCACTCGGTCTCCCGACCAATTTCCACCTGCTTGTTTTGACAAGTAGCATGCCAAGTGTGTATATTGGAGGATTTTCAACGTGCAACACTAATATAAGGATTGATAGTCATGGTGGTCCTGATGACGTGTGGCGTGAAGGTGCATATTCACATAACTCTAGATGCTTCCGTGTTGACTCTTGTTTCAGAGACCATGGGAAGAGAGGCCATCCCCTCAGTTCCGAGTCCCCCTCATAGGCTAACTGCCTCCGGAAAGTTTCGGCGCTTTGCCCCCGACAGGGCAGACGCACACGTGACTCGCGCTGGCTGTCGAGCTGATTGCCGTTTCCACCCACCAGCGCAGCACAGTGAGCGCCTTCAACGTGGAAGGTACCTGCCTTGTGAACCACGTGGAAGGCATTTCAGTTCCTCAAAGAATGGGACTCCGACCACTGCCACAGAGTATTCGTTTTATCAAACTTTTGCATTGTATTACGAAAATGTAATGCGATGCGCACACAAGGTAAGTCAAATGTGTGTGAGAACAAGGATTGCTTGACTTGGGTAACATAGTATAGTTTCGTTGCTGCCTTCAAATATTTTCGTATGGGTGACAAAGGTCCCTTCTTGAGGAACAGCAAAGTTCGTGATTCGATATTCCGAACGAGCACGACGCAACTTGCTTTCCATAGATCCACACGGCTTCCAGGGGCGGATGGCAGATGAGCGCGGGTTTTCTGACAACGTTCAGCTACTTACGAGACCCCTTACTTGCCTAGACAAGACGATCTCTCGGAGATGCACGGGTGTTTCCCTGGCACAGGTTTCCTGCGGCCTTTGTTCCACCCCGGCGCGATTTTGGCGTCTCTTCTCGGAATCGGTATCGTGGCTTTGCTTTTGTTACCCGTCGTCCACTGGGCAGACCCATGCGGACGTCCATGGCTTGCATTCGTTTCTTACAACAACCCTGCTAGGCTGCTTATTGCAGGTCGCCGTAATTCCCAAACGCGGATCGATGACTCGTCCCTCTTTCTAGAATCTTTTTCTTTTTCTTTTTTCTTCCCCGCCCTTGAAATTCGTTCGCGCTTTCCACTTTCAGACTGACTCGCGTGGAGCGTGTGTTCGTCCCGCGTCGATGGGTACCCCTTTCCTTATTGTCTTTTGTTTAAGGATCGTTTCCCGCAGGCTTCAACCTTCCAAATGTGCATTCGACGCGATCGTAATCGCGGTTTAATTTCCTAGTCAGTCGATGAAGCTGCGGTTCCCGTGCGCACGTGCGCACGCTCATATTTCCAGGGTAATCTCCCGTACTCCGCTGGCTGGTTGACCGAATTTCAAAAGTCAACCGCTAGGAACAACTACAAGGTACAGAGGGTAGCACATGGCCCTGTCACGCATCTGCCTTTTTTGCATAGCCTCTAAGTTAATTGAGAGGGGTGTGCCGATTGACGCCTGGTTTTCATTTCTGGTTTGGCTTGGGGAATATCCGTACTGTAGATACGGGGGTTGCACCGCACACTCCAGTAGAGCCCCCTCACATAATTATTGTCGTGATTAGCGATGGATGATTTTCGAATGCCTCAGAAGCACATGTTGCATGCTATACGGGCTATTATGCTACATATGGGCTTCCGGCAATCCGCAGAGGCCAAAAGCACCGGTACGTCTGTGGAGTTGGAGCGGTCTCGGCAAGCCGCGCTGCGTTCTCGCGCGCTTGAGTGTGTTGAGTCTGGGCCTCCCATCGCACAGGCCAAATTAAAATTACCCGGTAGAGACGAGCGTTTTCAGGTATTTGCATGGTGGGTTTTGTACGGGGGCGCAAATCCGGCAGATGCCTGTGGCCCCCTGGACCAGGCCCCGCAAAACGCCTGACGCACTGGCGCGACTGCGGTGGGGGACAATAGGCGTTCCTGGAAGTTGGCCCGCGCATATTGAGTGCTGCTTGGATACTGTACTTGTATTGTGAACAATGCACGAAGGAAATACGAACAAAAGGAATTTTGTTGTCAAAGGCAGGAAGGGCACTATTGTTCAATATTGAAGCGAAACTATGTGTTCGTGCCAGTGGCCCAGCCATCCGATCGATCAATGCGCCTACAGGATTTCAATATTGTTCATGACTCGAACGCACCCCAAGAGAATACATGTAACATGAAAATTATTTTTGTCGTTTCCTTGGTGTTTCGCGGCTGTTAGAGCCAGAGAGAGCTCGAGGCATCGGGTTCTGCCAGCTTGTCCAGTACCGGCTTCCGGGTCCTTGAAGGCAGATTCCGGCACGGCCCGTACCGGACAACCGAGCGGTGCAGCCGGCGCCGGCCGGTCGAAAAGGTGCCAGTGCCACACAGCCCTGCCTTCTGCCTTGAGGCTGTGGGTTTAGGATCGATCAAATTCGAAACGGCATCATGATACATGATAATTTACTCCAGCCGCCGATAGTGCAGCTCCCGTTCAGCATCACTATCCAAACATTGCAATATTGAACCGCAATCGACTCGGAGCTCCCCACTGGCACTTGCCATTGGGGAGTGTCACGGGGCGTGGCAGGCCCATGATCTTTCGCTTAGCGGCTGTCTTTCTTTGTTCAAGTTGGGACGATTTTTGGGTGTGTGGGTTCGTCGTTTGTCTGTTGACGGTGGGGAGTTCAAGTTGCCTCCGCTGCTGCCCCTAGGTTCACTGCCGGCGCGCCCGATACTCAACATTGAACACGGAAGAGTGCCCACACCGACTGCAACCAATAAAATTTTTATCATGAGGCTGTACGGTACCTGGCTGGGCACCCTCCCCTCTGTGCTCTGTGCCCCACTCGAACGAATTTTAATCAATCACCAGTACCTGCATTTCTCCAGACTCAGACGGACACTGCCAGTGGAGTTTTCACTACGTGTCCAGCGTCTTTATGGCTTAGCCGTGGCACTGTCGTTTCATCAGATGTACGGGGAATGGGATAACGCGCTTCGCGAACCCCGACATTCTTGGAGCTATCTGAAATTGACTTGTGACTCGCTGTTTTGCTCTTGATGTGGTGATCAGCGTCTTCTACTCCGTTGCACTGTCGTATTTCACCAGGTCCACGGGGGATAGTCAACGCGCTCCGCGAACGCCGACTCGGACATTCTTGGAGCTGTCTAGAATTGACTGTGAGTCGCTTTTTGCCATAGGCTAATATGATTGCGTGATGGCGCTCAGCGACCCTGTCCGTGGCACTGTCGTTTCACGAGTAAAGATGTACAGGTAAGTTAGGTAACGCGCTCCATGAACTCCGACGGGCTTGGGCCTTGAGATGTCCATGACTCGCTTTTTGCTATAGGTCAATACAGTTTGCGTGACGACTCGGATGCCCAGGTTCCTTGGTCCGATACGTGTTCAAGGTATACGGGAATGGAAGTCTCTCCGCATGGCCGTTGTAGGTCGTGGAACCCCGACACCGAAACGCACAGGATGGACAAACATGGCAGCTGGGACCCATGTGGGGGGTCTTGTCTATGGGAAGTCCATCAGTTTGAGAGCCGAATGGCTCCAGTACTGGTACCCCCGATTAAAGTTCTTACTCACCTTTGGACCTGCGCAGCCGTAATGCAATATGCGTCGCTCGTATTTGCTTAGCACTCGAGGACGTCTGATTCGGTATCCCGGTTTCTCCGGTCTAGGCACATCACAAATTGAATAGCCACTCTGAGGCGTCGATGCTCCTCCGAATTGCAGACACTAACTAGTAGTAGCATGTGGAGTAGAGAAGAAAGGGAAGGTCGATCTAGACTGTAACGTTCGTTCGAAGGATCCGTATGGGGGCGGCATCAGCGTCCCGAATTTCATAGCGATTGTTCAGTGTCTGCGCTGTGCTCAATTAAGTAAATTAGTGCCCCCTTGGCACTGATGGCGCGTTTGGTCCAGTAGAGGACCTTTGTCACCTCGTTCCTAACCCCCTTTTTTGGGTTCATCGGGCCATTCTTGGGCTTAGTTGTGGCTGACCATGAGGATGTGATTGATGCCGTTCATCTCTGCCCATCTGGCCCTCTGCCCTGGCCAGCGTAATGGAGTACCTTTGATCTCCTACGTATTTCTGATCGATAGGACCAGGTGGGTCGACAGCCAACGTGAACTGTCGGGATGCCATCGCCAGGATCCATGATTT
>Ga0209488_10002810_pt1 | contig 14189 bp, 10 predicted proteins | sample Rivendell_Oct201_8_FD_188349 | JGI IMG/M metagenome (GOLD analysis project Ga0209488, IMG submission 188349) | Vadose zone soil microbial communities from the Eel River Critical Zone Observatory, Northern California, USA -... | ecosystem: Environmental > Terrestrial > Soil > Vadose zone >... | reverse complement strand
TGGGGGGGGGATTGCGCAATAAAATCGTGATTGGTCCGAGAATGAGAAGAGTTGTCCACGTGAGTCATTCGTAGCGAAAAAAAATAGATAGAAGAAAAAAATTAGTTGCTGCGGCTGCGGCTGCGGCTGCGGCTGCGGCTTCGACTTCGCGGCGGTGGCGGTGGCGGTGGCAGCGGCGGAACGTCGGAACACTGGAACGGAGTGGTGGGTCACACCACGACACGAATGACGGCAGTGCCGCCAGCTTCAAGCGCGGGGCTTTCAAACGCCTCGGGGGCACGTTCAAACGGCAACACGCGCCCGGCTCCATACTCGCCTCCAAGCCCAAGTAGCGCATCAGGCGACGGATACTGCAACGCAGGCATAGCCAGCAGTGCCGCGAGCGCGTCTCGCACGTCTCCGCCCTCGGAGTCAACATCCGCGAGGCACGACACCCACGAGTAGTCGACCGTCCGCGAGGACGATTTTGGCCGCACAGTCACAACGGTGGACGCGGATGATAACGACGAGGACGGGCGAGGTGGTTGCGGTATCGGCGGCGATGTTGATACAAGCAAGCTGGGTATCCTTTGCCTAATTTTCAGCTTGTTGCTTGGGGAGGTCTGGCTTCCGCTCGCGTGCAAGCCCCGGCTCAGGCCGCTACCACGGCTGACCGTCATAACACGCTTGAGGCTCCGCACGCTTGCGCGCCAGTTGTCCCGGATCGTCGGCACGGCCTTGCCCGAGCGGGCGTCGCCTACGACGGTCGTGAACTGCGCAGGACCGCGTGATGCGGAGCCACACACGAGGAGATCACGCGCAGCGTCCCAAATTTCACGTCCGCCGATCGTGTCGAGGACAAAGTCGACGTCAACGTCAAGAGAGTGGAGCACGTCCAGCGGTGCGCCAATGCAAATGCCCTCAACGCCCCATGCACGTAGGCGAGCACATATTTCCTGTAGCCTTCGGGGAACGCTCGTCCCAAGCGCCTTGTCGTCAGACTCGGAGAAGAGCATGTATGGTTCTGAAGGGGGATTGATCGCGGAATCGTAGCCGACGGCAGAAGGGTCAACTTGAACGATGACGTTTATGCCAATGGCACGTAACATAAGCGTCGCAAGTCCCCCAGCACCGTCTTGCCCACGGAGAACGAGGGCAGTGCCGCCTCCGGATGTTGACGGTGACTTTGACGCCGTATAGGTACGAACGGCGCGGTAGGCTGGGACGCCCAGAACCGGAAGGAGGGCGAGAGACTCGAAAGAAAACGAAGGTGCATAGTCATCTCCGGTGGGTAGGGGTAAAGGCGCGGGTATGCTTGGCTGCGGCGCGCGGTGCAAGCGATGTCGGTCAAGGAGTACGAATTCGGAAAGTGCGCCGCACTGTGTGTCGATAGTCAACAAAACAAAACATTAGATGGACAAACCCGGTGGCAACGGACCTTCTTCGCATCAAGTAAACCGACTACCCACTCTCCTTTTTTCAGGGTCTCAGTTGACACTTCCAGTCCGCACTCGACCACCCTTCCCAAGACCCCACGTCCTGGAACAAAGCCAGTTGCACCCTTTCCTCCCGCGTCACTTAAAGCAATTTTGTCCCTCACAATATGTCTGTCCAACCCTTCCAGACCGACTGCATACACCTGGACCAGCACGTCTGAGTTTGGAACGAATGACGGCGGCGGTCGGCGTGATGCGAGGGCAATAGTGCCCGTAAGATCATGCTTATTTTTTAGCCGCGGGGTCGAGTTACGCTTGCGAAAATTAGAAGACAAGAAAGACGCGGAAGCAGCCCCGCGGACAACCTCTATGGACACCATGCTAACCTGTGCCCGACCATCACGGGCCAAATCGACACGTCCACTGCCGATGCTGCGCCATGGATCCTCTGGCCGGTAGGAAGCGCGAGGTACAGTAAGCGTCGTGTGACCTGTCGCTGGGGTGGGCGTGGAGGTGGAAGGGAACTGGAGAAGCTCTACAGTGCGTGAGCTGAGCGAGATGGTGCGAGGCTGTGAGGCTGGTGTGGCAGAACGGGCGCCGTGGGAGTTGCTTGTGATGCTGTTGGTGCGTGAGAGAGGGGGAACAAACGCACCCCTCACGTGTGATGGGGCTTGTGACGAACGGGGGTCATCTGTCGCATCCTCGTCTTCCTCTAGCAGAGCGGTCATGCGAATTCTGGTGATAGGACGGCTGACTACGGTCCGTTGTCGGGGACGTCTTGGCAAAGTGGCGACGGTGGGGGGAAGTGCGGACAGGGTCTCGTCCAGGTCTACAGAGCGGCGTTTTGAGGCAGCGGCCTCGGGCGAAACGAGCAAACGAAACTCCTTTGCCCAATCCTCATCCGTGTAGGTGTACGACTTGGATGGAGTCGAGGCGCGTTTTGGACGGGACTGGCTGTCAGGCCGTTTCTGCAGGGCGGCCAAGGCGGCATGCAGTTCGTCAGAGGTAGGCGGAGTTGAGCACGAAATGGCTGAATGAGAGGACGAAGTGGAAGACGAGGATGAGGTGGACTTGTCGTCTGGAGAGGACAAGGAGGGGGGGTCGGGGGCGACGAGAGAGATGGGGGGGTCGACGAGCATGGACGTAGGAGGGGAAGAGAAGGGGGTGTAGAACACGTCGTCACTCTGGTCGTCGTCAGATTCAGGGTCACTGGTATGAAAATCTGACGTTATTTGTTGTTGGGAGGATGGGGTAGATGAGGGGTTTTGAATGCCCTCATTGGATGACAGATAAGCTGATAGGCTGACTCTTCTCTGATAAGTCAGATGTTCCACTCCGGTCGGCGGAGGGGGCACCTCAGTATAGCCGCCGAAGGATGATGATGATGGAGTGGCGACTGCGGTATTGGATATAACAGTCGAGGAAGGGAGAGCCGCGGCAACACGAGCGAGCTGGTCCCTGGCCGAATAATACTGCTTGTCCGGTGGGAACGCGTAGGACCGAGAAGGCCTGCCGAGTAGCGATTGTAGAAGCGTGGGCTTTGGCATGCGGCGAGATGACCGTAGAAGGAACCTGCTTTTGCTACGGGGATGCCACAAGGTTGCATGTGTGTCGTCGCAAAGGGGGTGCACCACCCGTGACGATGTCTGCCTTAGTGTCCACCTCGCCTCGCCCTCGCCTCACAACCAATCGAGATGACATCATATAAAATTTATTATTTTCTGGTAACGCATAGCAGATAGCAAATCAATCCTCAATCAACTCCTCTTCCTGCCGAGTGCACGACAACCAAGCAAACCACATCATCGTACGAAGCTGCAAACTGTCCTCCTTCCAAACCATGCTCTGATTCTGCTCCCGAAATTCGCCTGTCAACTTCTCGCATCGCGCAATGTTCTTCGGGCTGACAAAGTCAACCGCAACCTTGATCGAATCTGCCAAATTCGCTACCTAAAATACCAATCATTATGATTCATCCAATCTCACCACCCCTGGATACATACCTGATGTGCACATCCAGCCGGGATAAACACCGCATCCCCGGGACGCTGATAAACGCGATGGCTCTTGATCCCAAAGTCGTCATATAACTCCTTCCGCAATGCAGCGTCCAGGTAGTATTGCTGTGATAAGATGGGATCATGTTGTCCATTTACCCCGAAGCGCCGCTTAAGGAACCTCCGTAGCCGGTCTGCATCTTCAGCGCGGAACAGGTCCCACGCTGCCACGCCCGGTGACCCATCCGCTCGCGCCTCCGAGTGTACCATGATGTTCACCCCGTCAGCCATGTCCATGTGAAGCCGCGTAGTGCCCTTTGAACCCTCTTCATCTGTCGTTGCCAGAGCAATATACATCTTTGGCCCTTTAGCCCCATCATCAACATTTTGAGAGAATATCTCGCGAGTACGCTTTCCCACGTACCGAGATCTGGCATCACCGTATTCGACGGAAAGTGCGACGCAATATTGAGTACCCCGTCCCTCCGACAGTAGTTGGGCACCGGCACCCCCTTTTGAAACTCATCATATAAGTCTGGTAACGCGGCTTTGAAGTCGGTGCTCGACGGCCAATCCTTCAGCTTCCAATGATCTGCTCTGCCTTCGTACTTGCCAAAATACCCGAAAAATTCTCCAACCGTAACCCGCTTGCTTGCATCGGTTTGGCATTCTACAATTGAGCATGTCTGAGACCCATGTTTGTCTCGGAAGTGCTCCGGTCGCCATCGACTTCCGAACTTATCGCCCAAGCCCGTCACTACGAGTGGCGCGCCTTGTGACCACACCGTTCGGAACTCTGCATCTGTCAGTTCAGTATTGGTGTACGTCCCGGTTGGGTGCGATGGGATTCCTGAGGGATCGTCTACAACCACATGTTCATTGATTGCAGAACGACTTGAAGGTGCTGTTTGCACTGGAAGTGCCGACGGCGCTACAGGATCGCGGCTTACGCTTAACCCTCCAGCAGCCTTCACCACATCCAGTGAAGTCGCACTCTAGAAAAATATGAATAAGTTAGAGATAGACCCAATAGCGTAAGCAGGCTAGCTGATAGCTTGCCCCCTAGGTACTTACCGGTGATTGCTCTGTCGTAGGTCCTTCTGATACTTTTGTAGTTCCGGACGCACTTGCAAGACCATCAGGCTCTGATGGGACTGCAACTGGTCCAGAAGGAGTTGTCGCTGTTTCTTCTCGAAGCAGTTTCTCCATGCTCTCGATGACACTCTCCAGCTCAGCTTTATCGAAGCGAGACATAGGCGAAAAGTCAGAGTACTGGTGCTCGTTCCGGCGCGTGCATGAAAGGAAGAAAGGATTTGTGTGAGCGTGCGACTCGCGTTTCGCCTGAAGAGCCGCGATCTCGCTGTCGGTGGCACCGGGGCGGTATTGTGTCAACTCGCGGACCTTGGCGAAACATTCCGCGCAAGCTTCGCGTCCGCAAAGCCTACACATCCACGACGACGAGAATATTGATGTCATACATGTATCTGGAAGGCAAGGTTATCCATGGTAAGACAGCAGCGAGAGAACCGAGGGTGATGGCGCACCGCAAGTCGCACGGACGTCGCTGTCACGAGGTCTTCGTATAATTTCCGGTTTTCTCAGGTGCTCTTGTTCCTCCTTCAACGTTGGAAGAAGGGCACGAGCAACTGTAAGCTATGGCGCATTGTTTACGGCACTTGTTTCGTGTAAGACCAAGTGCTCCATACCTTGATCTCCTTGATAAACATCACATCGAGCGATCGATTCCACCGCGTAGGGAACTTCATTGTCGGCGAGTCAGCCTTCTGATTCTCAACGAAACTGACCCCGACGATATTCTGCTTTTCGTCTTTCAAAAAGAAACGAATGCCCTGAAAGCGACACGTGTCCCCGGCCCAGCGGCGCGTGCAGGAAACGCAGCGCGGGAAGCTTTCTGTCTTATACCTGTTCGACATGCATCGCGCGAATTGCAGCTCGGGATGAAAGGGCCCATTCCCATCGGCTCCTCCGGTCGAGTTCTCATTGTTCGCACGCGAGGCACCTGCAAGAACTTATCGTTAGATATGATCACCCTAAGATCGTATCAAGCGCCCACCACCTGCAGCCGAAGCCCTGTTATCGTTCGTATTGGGACCCGATCCGGGTGTATACGCCTGTAGTTGCGCTATTACAGAAAAGGAAAGGTCGTGGTAATTCCAAATCAGTATTTGATACCCAAAACCTGAGGGTGCAACATGCCGTTTTGCGCAGCGATCTGCGCCGCCTGGTTCCGCTTGTTGGTGGTGTAGCCACGCCGTGATCCATTTGCTAGAATGGACAACACGTGAGCCAAGTACACATGCCACATGAACCTTGCTCACTTTCGACAGCTTCCCTTGCATTGGAACGTTTACGCTTGTTCCTGGAGGATTGCGTTTCCTCTGGCCCTGCGCGCTTACGGGAGGGAGGATCAGGCAGGGACGCTGGAGGGGGGGGATATGGGTGAGGTGCTATGTATGGATACAACATGCCTGGGTGTGGTATTGGCGAGTAGAACGCGGCATGTGATAAGTATGCGTGTGGTGGTAAGTGTGGATGCTGTGAATGTGGATGCTCCACAAGGCCGCGCGTAGTAGGAACGCTGGAACGGATATGATGTGGCCACGCGCCTGATAGAGTAACGAAACAAGTGAGGCGAAAGGTCTGGCAGGAGATGGGCGCTACACATACCGTAAACTGCAGCAGCCTGCAAATGCCGTTGAGGATAGGCTGTGGGTGGGAGTTCTTGACGAGTATACGTGGCAGAATCAGGTCTGGTGGGATAAGGTGAAGAGGTGCTGGTGGCTGAAGGATCATTGGGCATCGCTGTATGTGAAGAGATGGATTCGATAGGGTTCAGCGCGGCAATTAAGGGACACTCACACGTTCGCTCATCAGAATAAGATGATTGTGTGATAGTGGGGGAGCCGTAAGGCGGCAACGATTCCAGGCGCCCAGAAGGACTGGGCCAGACGGGAGGCTCGGGAAACCCCTCCTCGTGTGTCCGTGCCAAGTGTGGATGGTATTCAGGGTACGCGCCCGGAGGGGACACGGCTCCTGGGGCATAACCTCGCGGAGGAGGCATGTGTTCTACCCTCTGCCTCTCGTGATCTGCTCCGTCCCAACTTGCAGGATTAAGCTTATATGCTGTGCCGTTGGTCGGCCTATGATGGTGAGATGGTGGGGGCATGGGCGGATGGGTGTAGGGTGTACTCTGGGCATAATGGCCATTAGAGTAGGGTGGGGACTGGTGGGGGAGACCATGGTCGATTGCAGAGGATGCTACAGGATTGAGAAGTTCATTTATGGAGGTGCGCTTGTGGGCATGAGGGTCGTGAACGGCCCCATTCATCGCTGGGAGGGATGGGAAGAGGGGCCAGTGTCTGAAGTACAAGCAGAGCAGAGGAGGGATTTAAAGGGGATAACAGTGGGTTATGTGGGCGGGGTTATGAAGAAAAAGGGAGGGAAAGAGGGGGGAAAGAGACCCTCTCGCTGGGTCTGAAATGGAAAATGGGCTCCGCTGTGTTAGAAGGGTGACAAACATCCAACCTTGGCTTGGAGTCAAAGTTGGCGCGCCGACTCAGCGTGGCATCAACGTGTTTGATCGTTGCACTGCCTCGCTACTGCCGGTGTGCGTAAGCGTCGTGTTACAGAACATCGGAACATCCTGAGCCCTACCAACGACCGCTGCCGGGAACGCACAACAGCGCTGAGCTTTCGATTCAACAGGCGATCCGCTCGCCGACAGCGACCACGAACGGAAACGACCGACTACTTTGAGCCGAGTGCCGGTGTCAATTGACTAATCCTTCCATTCAATGGCGTGCGAACCAATCCAGCAAAATAACTGCCAACGATAACTAGACTCGACCAAAATCCCAAAATGAAAAGCCCAGCAGAACTTGTCCCGAACGAACTCGGCGACCTTCAGATACCATAACGAAAACATGGGTGGGATAGAATTCCGAAGATCGCCCAGTACTATCATCGCCCAGTCGATTGGGACCCAACAACCCACACTTGCCCTTCCAACCGCGATGCTACGCCCCCTGCATACAGTCCGGGTGCTAAAGTAGATCCGACCCGTGTGAGTTTGGCGTTTCACGTTTAGAAAGTGACGCTCATTAGGCTCACCGGTGGCGCCGATAGGTACCTGATCTGGGAACTGTATATCAGATGGGAAGGACAGAAACCTGCTTACGAGAAAACTTCACCTTCTGTATTCCCACTAAGAACTATTGAGCCTATTGTATAATCGATCGGTCACTGAGTCATGTGAAGAGTGGAAATTTTTCGGGACCTACCGTGATGAACTTCCGGGGTTTCGTTCGAGCCCTCCTGAATCGAGCCAAACGACTTATGTATGAGCGAAGGTGTGGAGTTCCCCATAGGAGCAGGATCATCTAAACCGGACGCTGAGGATCCTGAAACTGCTGTGGAGATCGCTCCAGACACAACCGGCTGTGAAAGTGGTCGACTGGGAGAAGGCGAGACCCTCCCTTCTGGCATGTGCAACCGGCGCGCAACGTTCTGGGCCTGAACAGTTTGACCAACTGACACGGATTTCACAAAGTCCGGCCTGCTGTCCGCGAACATTTGCAGTGCCTTGATAGAGCCCCACTCTATAATTTTGTTGTTGAGCCATTCCAGAGAAACGGGCTTCGTCAAAAAGTCATTACACCCGGCAGCTAGCGCGGCAACCCTGTCAGACTGCAATGATGACGCGGTCAAGGCCACAATGATGACAGAGGAACGGAAGGGGCTCGTTGACATGCGGGAATCGTTCGAAATGTCGGACGGGGTGCGCTGACCTTCCGTCTGAGGTGTTCCAGGGTAGCCCTGAGATGCGTTCAGCTTCTCCAATCGGCGGATCTCCTTGGTCGCGGAGATGCCGTCCATGACAGGCATTTGAATATCCATCTGCTCGTTGTGAGAAAAGCGCGCGAAATTTGGGCGGGACCGACGCACCAAAATAAGGTGAAACCTCCCGCTGCTCCACTTTTCAACTGCCTCTTCCCCATTCTTAGCCACATCATACTTTATTTGTTTTTTCCTCATGAAAGTAGAAAGGAGTGTCTGATTGATAGGGTTATCTGCAAGGTCTTCAGTATCGGATCTTGAAATATAAAGGGACGGCACACCTTCAACAATGAGCACGCTGATTGGTGGGACGATGCTCGGCTCTGCGGGCTTTGCCTTCCTCATTGGAGAAGGGGATGTAACCCTTTCGGTTTGTGAGCGCCGCGTAGACGAGCCCCATCTTCCCGATGATAACTTGGCGCTTGCCGGTGACGTCCGTGGGGACGAAGGGGGTGAAGCTGTCTTGCGTAAAGCTTCGATCGTGCTAGGTCTCTTCGTCACCTGACGCGCGCTCGCAGATGTCCCGACGTGGGATGTCGCGGGTGTCTCGCCGCCGGGGATTGCCGTCGAGGGTCCGGCGGTGCCCGAACGCCCAGGATCGGGGGAAACCTGACTACTTGGGCTGCTCCTACGCTGTTGGACTGGAGCGGGAAGGCTGAGAAATGTGACACCACCTGCTGTGCGTGTCCGGTCTGCCGAATCCGAGAGTCTTCGGCTGCCGCGTGAATAAGCCGAGCCATTCTCGACACTCACACTATGCGAACTCGGCCGAGAGCTGCGAGCACGGGGCGGATGAAAGAAAATGCCCGCAGGGTGGCCACTGGGACTCTGTATTACCAGTCCAGAGGAGGGAGATGAGCCAAGTTTTTCTGCGGCCTCAGAGAAGTAGTCCATCCCTTCAGTCAATCCTAGAGGTGATGGCGGCAATGCAAAACTGTCGGAGGTTGATTCGACGGCAGCCCTCGGCGAATGCATTGAGTGGTACGAGAAACTACGCGGGCTGCTGGACGGTCGTGACATCGGTGACTTAGGACCGAGGTGCTGGTGAAAGTAGGACGCTACGGTGTACAACCCAGGGCTGATAGGCGACGTCGCAATAGGGGAGAAGAAAGGGTCCACTATCGGTTTCGCAACAGCTGTGTGCAGCGCTGTGAGTACACGGCGCGGACCAGCAGGTTTCGGGATGACAATAACTTCCGGTAGACGACTAGTAGCGCCATTGCCTGGCCCTAGCACAGACTGTAGAATTCCTTTCACCAATTTGAAGTTGCCCAGGCTCGTGAAGTGAATGATGACGACCACACTCATCGGTGACGACGAGGTTGGTGGGTGTCCGATAGGACGAACGACTTGGGGGGACGACCGAGGCCTGTGGTTGGCAGCGAGGTTGGGCCGCTTGCGCGAAAATTGAAAGGGGTGGTGGAGTTCCGCACGGAGTTTCTGAAGGCGTTCCCGAAGCACAGAGATATCGTCGTCGATCAAAATGAACGACGGAGACAGGTTCGAGGCCTTTGGAGTAAGAGGGGCCGATGGTAGTGAGGAGTCTTGCTCGTCAAGTGTGTGAAGAATGGAACTACCTCCGAGAGCCTCGTTGGCTACAGGAGGATGCTCAGCAGATGGAGCCTCTCGAGCAGGTGAGCTTTCAGCATCCGATTCAGATGATGCATGACTGACATCGAGGCCCCATGAAGTAAGATAGCTCGTAAGGTGATGGGCGAATATACCCGATGCATCTGCATATAGAGACACCTTCTTACCCTTCAAAGTGCCAACGAACTGGGCAAGATCTTCAAGAGTGGGCTCCTCAGACAACTTGAAGTCAGGGAAAGCCTGAAAGATGGGGTCATTCTCGGATAGAATGATGGCAGGGTCGACAACGGCGGGGGAGCCACGCTCAAGGGTCATGGATAATTTGCAAATGGGCCCAGTGTCTGTCAGCTCGAAATTAAAGGTGGCATTGACATGGCGTGCGAGTCGGCGGAGGATCTGAGAATCCAAGCACGGTTTTGTGCGAACGGGAGGTGGTCCAGAACGGGGATGTGAAATTCCTCCAATGTTATGTGCGAAGGTATGCGTGACTTGAAAGGTGCAACGCAAGGGTGAATCTGGATCAGGAATTGAGCCGGCATCGACGGGCTCTGTAGCATCTAGAGGAACCTCAAAGATCGCGGACTCTCCTGTCTTCGGTGACAGAACAACCGGGGCAACTAAGAAAAGACCGATTTGGACGCAGTCACCGCGATGAGCGGTAGCGAGGATTTGACGTACAATCTGTGCAGAGGATAAGGATAAGAAGTGATACTGGGAGCATTGACTGACATGTGTCAACGTGTAACAAATCCCAATGTCATCCCCCTTCACTGCGATGTGTTTCATTCCAACCTCCCCATGGTACAGCACGAGGTCAACGCCGACTTCAGCAGCCATCCCCCCAAGAGCATCACCGACACTCTGTAAAGTTTCACCGATATCAAAATCGTGTATAGAGGTTTGTGGTGCTTGCAACTGTGCATTCGAGTTTGTAGAGTTACAAGAATCGTCATGGGTTGTTTGATTAGATAGGTCGCGCGAACGCGAAGGAAGTGGAGTACTGAAAGTGGCCATATGAGCGGACATGTAATTTAGACTCTTCATGACAGTGAATAGTGCTGAGACGGAAGGGGTAGGGATAGGTAAGGCACAGGCGGATATTTGCTCCTTCGAGGGGTCAAACACCTGTGGGGGAGACAATTGAAGAAGGGTCTGTATGATCATCTGAGCTGAGTCTGCTAGCTCTAGCGATAACTCGTGAAAATGAGCCATGTCAGGGGACAAATGCGAGGTAGAAGTAAAGGAACCAGGTGGTGTGGGCAACTGTGGCCGCCTCGGGTTCTTCAAGTGCCCAGTCTGGGAAGGCAAGGGCACAGAAAACGCACGCGATAGTCGAAGGTGGGATGAGGATGCCTGGTCCATCGCATTTTGGTCCAGGTTAAGTCGGTTGGTAGGAGGAGTAAAGTCTGATTCCTCAGATCCTTCCCCTTGGCCCTTCTTTCCCACTCCGGTACTCCATCGCCTGGTTTTAAGGCTTTCTGCATCGCTATTGTCTTCTGCTTCAGGTTCATGTTCAGAGGGAGCGGAATCCGCGTCTGAGGAACTGAGGGAGATGTGACGATCAGCCAGCGGAAGGGACGGGGCCGGGACCGTGTCTGCAGGCCACGCGAAACCGAATTTGCCGGCAGGAGGAAGGTCCAGGACCACAGAATTTGGAGAGGAAGACTCGCCACTGACACCGGCAATTACTGTTGGCAGACGGACAGTGGGAAGTCGTGGTGCGGTGGACATGGAAGTCTGTCGTGGTGCTGGTGGCAGCGGTGGGGGTTCCGAAGTCGCTGAGTAGACCCCGCCGGGCATTGAAGAGCGGGGGTGACAAACAACCCTGCGATAGCGATGAACCTATATCGAGTTGAGCTGGATCGGTTTCTGTCGCAGGGGTCGGTATAGGTCCTTGCGCTAGGTTACGAGAGATGACCGGGAAGTTTGCAACCGAGCGGAACTGAGCTGGCCACCAAGTCGTCATGCCACCCGTGGGTGACTTGTCTTATCAATACCAGTCAACCTTTGTAACAACAATACTATTTTGCTACGCTTCCAACCTCTCACTTGCAAACGTGACCTACCTCCTACTATAATGCCCTTACCACCCTGCTGATTTTTAGATGTCCTCGACGGCCAACTCACCTCCCCTTTACAACTTCCAAGTTCCGGCCAATGCCGGTGGTCCGAGGGGCCACGTTTTCTATCATGATGTCTCCTCTTTGTTTGTTTTATTCGTAGTCAGACCCAATTCACTTTTGAATTATTCAGTGCCATGTCTGCTGCGAAAATTCTTATCGACGCTAGTTCCCCTCTTGCCAGCGAGTTGTCCTCAACGGGACAGTGACGAGCGCTCCGGATAATCTTGTGTTTTCAGAGCCACGTGGTGATCCTCAAGTAGAGTGGGTAAGGGCACTGGCCACCATCACACATCACAAGGTCCTCTGCATATGCAATCGGGCAAATTTCGTGTCTGGACTTGGTGTGCGCCGATTTGTTGTCTTCTGCCCCTAGGCCCATCGAGGCTAGTCCTGTACAGGTCCATTCCGACGCCCGGCGTACTATGAATGTCTGGGCAATGATCATGAAGGCCGCGGCAAGGGCCTACTGTAGTGTGCGACGTGGCTTCCGCACCAATGCCTGACGTGAAGAACTCAGACCTGCCGGGTTCAGAACGGCACAGCCGCGGGAGACTGCGCAGGGGTAAACGATGAGCCTCAGCAGGCATTCCAATCCGAGCTTTCAAAGTTCCTTAACCCCTTCTGCGTGACACTGCACAGCCAAAGATTCAATTTCACTTCACCAGCTCCATTCTTAGTCGGCGCAACGAAGTTATGGGCAGAAGCCGTCGGATTCTTCCGACAAAGATCCGTGTGGGGTTTTGGTCATGGCTCATTGGCTCATGTATTTCATTTGGGATCTGGCTAACCGAATAGCAGTATTAATTCGGAGGCAACCGAGGCGCCACGTATCAAACAAAGCCAGATAGCCAGGAAGCTTTGACAAGAGGGGTGTGTTCTCCATTGTCAACACACCGGCGGAGCTTCCGACCATCGATTGAAAATCGTTTTCTCAGCACGCACGGATGGTCTGAGACTAAAGCAGAAAGTTGCTGTCACAAGGACGAGCATATATGACATTTCGCATGTGATAGGCTGTACTTCTATACAGCTGGAGGACTAGCCAAGCACCGGCGTGCGACAACGAGAACTGAGCTCCCTCTCAGCTGACTGATATGCTTTCATTCCCGGGGTGGGCCGCTCCATGACATGATGCAGCATGCATGCATCATGCATCGTGACTGGCTACATGTATGATTACGCAAGTGCCTTCTCTCCGTTCACGCCTGTGACACTACCATCTTTGTCCGGGCGCACGGCCAGCGCGTTCGGACTTCACGCTGAGGCAGCATGGACAACGCGTAGCTCCTCTTGGCGCGCGGGTAGTTGCCCGTGAACGTATTGTCCGCCAATCACGGGCAGAATTGGCACCGCCCACAGAAGCGTGTGGAGCGCGTGATCTCTAAGGTATTCACATTGCTAGATTTTATTTTAATTTGATCAATCTAAGGTTCAATCCCACTCCTTACTGAACACACGATGAGTCAATGACACGCTGGCAGGCGGTCATATAAAACAGCCCGTAAAAGAAACTTAGGTTCATCAGCCCATTCACATCACACTAGACTTCATAAAAAGGCCTGAAACCATACAGCTAGATACAGCGCCAGTAGCGAGTTCTGTTTTCATAGAACTACACTACATTTTGGATTCGATAATAGATTAACGTAATTTCTGCTTAACGTTATGTCGCCCAATCAAGCGCAGAGAGCGCCGGATACCGAGAAAACGAGGTTGAATGAGTCGTGGCTGTGAGCGAGCACTGAGTTATGAATAATGATGTGCGTATGTGAGATGTGAAGTGCAAAGAAAATCAGCGAACCATACGACGGTTCGTGACGAGAACGGTGATTAAGAAGGGAGGAACTCGCTACTACCGGTTGGCGTTGTGCGAGGAAGTAAGCATGTCGTACTATTTAGTATTGCAGTTCAACATCACCCTCCGCCACCAAGTCCATGTCGTGATAGCTGACTTTCTTTCCAGCCGCTGCACGCGGATCCTCCTTGGCATCCGGGGGAGGCGGAGGCGGAGGCCCGCCCGAATCACTGCCGCGTGTGTTCCTGCGGGTACTTCCACCCCTACGCGAGCGGGACTCATCACTCAGCGGCTGATCCATACTGACAGAGGGCTTGGCTGGTAGACCGGCGGAGGCGGGTATTGTTGTTGGAGAGTCGAGTGGGTAATCCGACCCAGGTGCGTAACCGCTGATACGATCACTCAGACGGCG
>Ga0209488_10002809_pt1 | contig 14189 bp, 14 predicted proteins | sample Rivendell_Oct201_8_FD_188349 | JGI IMG/M metagenome (GOLD analysis project Ga0209488, IMG submission 188349) | Vadose zone soil microbial communities from the Eel River Critical Zone Observatory, Northern California, USA -... | ecosystem: Environmental > Terrestrial > Soil > Vadose zone >... | reverse complement strand
CGCGGCCGACATTCCGGCGGAGTTTCGCTGATACTTCTTAACGGTCTCAAGATGCAGACGCGGGCGGGATGCGAGATCGGTGATGAACTTGTTCGTGCTCGCCGCGAAGCTTGGCCCCGGAAAAACGCGGCTTACGAGACCGAACGTCATGGCTTCTTCGGGGTTAAGTTCCTCGCCTGAATAGATCATATAGGCGAGTGCCTTTTGCGGCACCTTGTGCATCACAGCCGACATGGCAAGCGTGGCCGGGATGCCGTGCTTGATCTCGCTGAAAGAGAACCGCGCCGCGTCGGACGCAAGCGTAATGTCGCAGCCGCCGGACAGCGCGCAGCCAAAACCGATCGCCGGCCCCTGCACCAGCGCCACGACCGGCAGAGCCACGTTGTTGATCGCCTCGTAGACGCCCAGCACCGGCCCCATCATCTTGGTGCGCACCTCATAGGGCGAATAACCCTCGCGGCTTTCGCCGCGCCCGTCGCGCCCGCGGCAGAACTGCGGTCCGCGCGCCTCGATCACGATCACGCGGTTGTCTGCACTCGCGCCCAGTTCGCCGATGAGCCGCGCCAGCATGACCATCATGTCGCGGGTAAGCGCATTTCCTTCGTCCGGACGGTTGAGATCGATGCGGGCGATGCCGCCGTCACAGGCGGTTTTGAATTCGAACGATGACATGGTGGCTTCCTTGGATTGGATGTGCGAACGCGGCGCCGTTATAGCGCGGCGTGTAGGATGGGTAGAGCAGAAAAAAGCGCGTCTTGAACGCGCTTTTGTCTGCGAAACCCATCAGCCGCTGCGCGGGTCGATGATGGGTTTCGGAAAATCGCGTAAAGAAAGAACGCGATTTTCCTCTACCCATCCTACAAGATCGCCCCGCCCCTACTCCAGTGGATACAACCCCTTCACCTTCTCCAGGATCGCGGGCGGGACGTTCGAGACTTCCTGCACCAGCTGCTGCAATTCCTCGCCGCGCAGGGGCCCTAGATCGACGCGCGCCGCACGGATGTCGGCGAGGAAGTCCGCATCCTTGATCATCGCATCGAAGGCGCGACGCAAAGCCTGGATGCGTTCCGGCGGCGTGTCCGGCGTCGAGAGCATGAAGCGGCCGACTTCGCTCGCATTGGCGAAAACCCGCATGGCCGCCACCTCTTCGGGGGTGCGGCCAAGCTCGACCGCGGTCGGGATATCGGGCAATTCGGGATGGCGCGTGAGACCATATTGCACGATGAGATTGATGGTCTTCTCCTTGAGCTGGCGTTCGGCACGCGACTTCACGCCTTCCCATGTGGTCGAATGTCCTTCGACCTCGCCGCGTTCCGCCGCAAGCATCGCTTCGGCCGATCCCGCATAGCCCATCACCAGCTTGAACTTGGTGCCGATGAGTTGATTGAGCATGGTCGGATAGATCGCGACCGTCGAACTGCGGCCGGTCGCGCCGAGCACGGCCTCGTATTCCATGGCGTCCTTGATGGTCTTGACCTTCGCACTTGCATTCATGAACGTGACATTCGGCGTGGGCGCAAGGCGCCCGATCCAATTGAACTGCGCCGCCTTGAACCGCACGTTGGTGGCACCAAGCCGTTCTTCGAGCGGCGCCGTCGGGACGATGAGGCCAAGCACGGTGCCGTCCTTCGGTGCCACATTGAAGATGTGATTGGCCGCAACCAGGCTGCCGCCGCCCGGCATGTTGCGCGCGACGCCTGAAGGATTGCCCGGAATATGCTTGCCGATGTGACGCGCCACCAATCGTGCATAGAGATCGTTGGCGCCCGCCGGCGGATAGCCGATGATGACGTTGATGGTCTTGCCGCGGTAGAAGGCCTCAAGCGATTGGGCATGTGCGATTGTTGGAGCCAGCAGCAAAACTGCGGCAACGGCTCCAGGAAGTATGGATCGGAGAGATGCAGCTCGGGCCGACAGTTGCAATCCCATGAACGCCTCCTTGAACTACGCAAGTCGAATTCACAGTGTGTTTGTCAACTCGCCGTGCGAGTCAACAGCGGTGCGACGATCTCGGTCTAGTTCCCTCTCCCCTCCGGGGGCGGCAAGCCGCCGAGAGGGTTAACATGAAAGTACCGCCTTTCGGTTGCGCCCCGGCGCTTTCATCCGGCAGGGTGGCAACCGCTGCTATGATCGTTAGGATGACGGGGTTCGAGCGCAATCGAAAGATCTGCCCCCCTCACCCCAGCCCTCTCCCCCAGAGGGGAGAGGGAGTCACACCGAGTATGCCATCCGGTCATTGGTTCACACAAAACTGTGACGCCAAACATTACCCTATTGCGCTGCGACGCTCGTTCCAATCGCACGGTTGACGCGCGGCATGACTTCGGTTGCCATCAATTCCATCGATCGTTTGGCCAGCGCCGGATCGGTCCAATCCATGCCGGCATAGACGAGTTCGCCGAATTCGCCGATCTCCTCGTGCATCGCCAAAATGTGATCGACGATCTTGTTGACCGATCCATGCCACACCAGTTTGTCCATCACGTAGTCGTCGGTGATCTCGGAATCAGGCTGGTGCTGGTGTTCCTTGAACACATTGGTGCGCCCACTCTTGACGAATTTTCCGCGCAACTGCCGGAAATAGAACGCATAGGGGCTGTTGGGATCATAACGCGCGTAACGGGCCGCGACTTTGTCGTCGTCGGCCACAAAGATGGTGCGCGCGACGCGCCACTCTGAAACGTCGGGTTTCAATCCGACCGAGGCTTTGCCTTCGACATAGTTCTGCCAATGGGTCTTGGCCCATTTTGCCACGAGGAAGTTCGCCGATAGCGGATGAAAGTCGCGCTTGCCCATGAGCACGACCCCCTTGGAAAAAGGAGCCACCACGGTGCCGACGATTTCCGGACGCGGTTTCTGGTAAGGCTTTGCCAGGATGCCAAGTCCCACATCGAGCACCGCTGTTGTGGCAGTCGTGACCTTCCAGCGATTGCCCGGCAGATCGATGTCATAGGGGGGATCGCGATTCCAGATTTCGAGGATCACATCGATCGCGTCCGCAAACATCTTGTTGCGATCTTCATCGAGCGACCCGAGTGCTTCGGAATCGGTGCGCAGGTTGCCCGGGCTGATCCCGAAAATGAAACGTCCCTTGGCAAGGTGATCGAACATCGCCGCATGGGAGGCGATGAGGACCGGATGGGATTGCGAGAGATTGGTCGTTCCGGTCGCGAGCTTGATGTGCCGCGTGTCATGGATCAAGGTTGCCAGGAACAACAGGCTGTTGGTGATGTTCTCATTCTTGTCGGTGAGGTGCTCCCCGATAAAGGCATCGTAGAACCCCAACTTGTCCGCCAGGATAACAGCCTCCCGATCCTCCTGCAGCGTTTCCGCCCAATCCCGATGAAATGGATGCATCGGCATCGTGAAATAGCCAAGCCTCATATGATGTTCTCCAACCCCGTCTCGCTGCACGAACCTGCCACATCATAACCGGATCGCTCACCGGCGAATACTGCGCGCGAGCGTTGCAATATGCGGCCTAGTGGCGTGCTTCAACTTAACTGAAGGGATCGCAAGACCTTTTTTCGTAGGGGCGGACCTTTCTTGTGTCCGCCCGTCCCGCGACCGGTGGGGTCGAGCGATTAGGCACCGAGGCGTTTCTAGGACAAGCTGGGCTCGAAGATCGCGCACAATCCTATCTTTCGGAGCTTGCTGATCGCGGGCGGATACAAGAAAGGTCCGCCCCTACGCACATCCCTTCAATTTGGATGATGCACGCCAGTAGCCCGCAAACGGCAGCAGTTCAGCGCACGTTGAACCGGTAAGGAACGGTCATCGCGATTTTTTCGCCCGGCATATCGGCCGGCGGCGGTGGAAAGGGCTGCGCCCGCTTGATCCACTCGAGGGCTTCGTGATCAAGCACCGCGTTGCCCGAACTCTTGACAATGCGGTTTTCAGAAGCCTGTCCCTGACGGTTCAGGACGAAGGCAATATGCGCAGTGCCTTCGGCACCACGCGCCGCCTCCGGATAGCGCTTGTTGCGCTCAAGCTGCGCCAGGATTTGGCGTTTCCAATTGGGAATCGCATTGGAATTGGTCAGATTGAGCTGCCCTTGCGTGGGCGCGGCGGCGACCGGCGCCGGTGCGACGGAGGCAAGCCGCGGCGCCGTGGTCGCTGGCGCCGGCGTCTGCTGTACCGCGGGCGTGGGAGCCTCGGTTTGCGGCTTCGGCGGCAAAGCCACGAGTACGACTTCGGATTCAACGATCGGCGCAACCTCGATCTGCGGCTCGTTTTGTTCCGTGGTCTCGACTTTCTCGTCGGGCTTGTCCTCGACTTTCTCGACCGGCCTGTCGGGTACCGCCTCTGCCTGCAGCTGCTCGGGTCCAGGTGGAAGTTCGCTGTCGCGAGCGGCGGGCGCGACCGGCATCGGGGCAAGATCGATCACCATCGCGGAAGACGGATCGTCGGGATCGCTCGCGTCAAGCCAATGAACCACAGAGGCCGCCAAGCCGCCGTGCGCCATGATCACGATCACGCCGCTGAGCGCCCAGCGGCGCCATTCGTGCCCACTCTCGGTAACAAATCCCATCATGGCGTTACGGCCTTTTTACTCAGCTGCTTCTTACTCGCTTGACCCGATTCACTCCGCTGCCCGCAACGAAGGTCTGCGCGCTGAAACCGCGCGGTCGAGATCGCGGCCTACGAGGCGATTCACTTCCGCTGCGGCATCGCCCAGTAACGCGCGATAGTCCGCAATCTTGCGTGAAAACACGTTGTAAATAACGACTGCCGGAATGGCGGCCGCAAGCCCGAAGGCGGTCGCGAGCAGGGCTTCAGCGATCCCGGGCGCAACCACGGCGAGGTTGGTGGTCTGCGACTTCGAGATGCCGATGAAGCTGTTCATGATGCCCCACACGGTACCGAACAAGCCGACGAATGGTGAGGTCGCACCGATCGTCGCCAACAAGCCGGTTCCCCGCATCATGGCCCTGCCGCCATTGGATTCGATACGTTGCAGCCGGGAAGCTATCCGCTCCTTGATGCCATTGAAGTCCATGGTGAGATCGGAAAGCTCAAGTTCGACCTTGGCGGCATCGACAAGGCGCCGGACCGGACCACCGGATTGGCCAATCTGCTGCGCCGCTTCGGCGAGCGAACGCGCCGAAGCAAGGCTCACCAACAACTTGCGGGCACGCCGCCGAGCAAACGCAAGCTCGACCGACTTCCCAAGCCACACCAGCCAGGTCATCGCGGAGGCGACAACGAGGCCGATCAATACCCCTTTCACGAGCGAATCGGCCGCAAGGAACATCCCCCACGGACTGAGATCGTGCGGCAGGTCGCCAGTTTGGGACATCGCTTACTCCATTCCGGGTGGATCGCACGCAGGGGCTGCGCGCTGAACTTAAGTCGCAGTCCCATCAATAAGTGGTGGATACAAGTATTCATGCGCCTCGACAACATTATGATCGCAAAAATCATAGATTTGAATGATTCAAAGAAAGTAAAACGTAGTTTTTAATTGTTCAAAGGAAAATCTGATTCATGTATTGGATAAGGATAAGTAATTATTATTTTGACTCTACTCGAATTTATAGAATAATACATGGATATATACAGTATATATCAATTCCAATGTGGATTGGGGGCATCTGATGCGACTAATAATGAGGGCCAGCAGACAGCGTTTCGTGCAGGTCAAATTAGGGTTCGTGAGCGTTGCCGCGCTCTTGTGCCTGAGCAACCCGGTCAAGCTGGCCGCGCAACCACCCGCGCCGGAGAATCCGTCTCCGGCAGGTCAGCCATCAACGACGACACCGGCAGGTCAGCCATCGACGACAACACCGGCTCAACCTTCCGGCTCACCTGCGACCATCGCGCTCCCCACAGTGTCGGTCCAGGGCGGCCAGGCGAAGCGTCGACCACAGCCCAAACGCACCACCGTGGCCACCAGGGCGGTGACTCCGGTTCCGACGACACCAACGTCTGCCTCGGGCGAAGGACAGGCGGCGCCGAGTTACCAGGCGGCGCAGCCCGGCGTCGGCCGGCTGCCGTCGTCGCTGATCAATACGCCCCAGAGCGTCAACGTCGTGACGCGGCAGGTGATCCAGGAGCAAAATAGCGGCAGCGTCCGAGACGCTTTGCAAAATGTCGCCGGCATCACGTTCCGGGCCGGCGAAGGCGGCAACCAGGGCGACACGCCCTACATCCGCGGCTTCCAGTCAAACAACGACATCTTTCGCGACGGCGTGCGCGATCCGGGCTGGTACACGCGCGATACCTTCGGCATCGATGCGGTCGAGGTGTACAAGGGGCCCTCTTCGATCCTGTTCGGACGAGGCTCAACGGGCGGCGTTGTCAATCTGGTCACGCGTACACCCGTCGATCGCACCTACAATGAGGCGACAATCACCGCCAATACCGGCCCGGGCGTTCGCGGCCAGGTGGATAGCAACTACACGTTTGGTGACGGCGCCGCCGCGCGCCTGCTCACCATGGGGCAGCTTTACGACATCGCGGGTCGCGACCATGTCGAACAAAACCGATGGGGTGTCGCACCGTCACTGAAATTCAAGGCAACCGAGCAGACCAAGGTCACGTTGAGCTACATCCACCAGCACGACGACAGCATTCCGGACTACGGAATTCCGTTCCTGACGCCGGCGTGGGGCGTTCCGCGGTACCCCGCACCTGTCGCGCGCAACACCTGGTACGGCATTCTCAGCGGGCCCCTTCCCGACACCGAGAAAGTCGATGCCGATATCGCCACCGCAAAGATCGAACACGACTTCAACAAGAACCTCAAGGTCACCAACACCACGCGCTACACGCATGTCGACCGCCTGCAGCGCAACGTGTATCCCGAGCAGGCCACCGTTCCGCCTCCGCCCGATCTCGATAAGAATTGGACCCCCGCCCGCGCCCAGGTGTTCGTCAAGAATACTTTGTTGGCGAACCAGACCGACGTACGGGCCAGTTTCCAGACCGGAATGCTGGACCATACGGTCGCCACCGGTCTCGACCTGATCCAGGAAAAGCGCGACTTCCTGCGCAACGCATTCGCCGGCCAGGGCGCTACGAATTTCCTTAACCCGGATCCCTGGCGCGCCGGGGGCGTTCCGCTCCCCCCACGGCAAACCAGCGCGCAATAGGCACCAGCGAAAATGTCGGCGTCTACGCGGCCGACCAGATCAAGATCACGAAGTATTTCGAACTGGTCGGCGCGGTGCGCTACGACCAGTTCCGTTTTGTGCAGGATGCGCCGGTGGCGGCCCCGTCCGTGCAGCATCTCGACCACACCGACAAGATAACGAATTGGCGCGTCGGCGCCGTCTATCATCCATGGGACAATTCCAGCCTCTACGTCATGCGCGGCACGTCGTTCAACCCCACGGCGGATGGACTGACGATCAGCGTCACAACTCCGGCAACAGCCTTGAGCATCATCAAGCTCGGTCCGGAGAAAACCGAAACAACGGAGGTCGGCGTCAAGGCCGCCGTGCTGAAGGGACGTCTCACGCTTGCAAGTGCGATCTTCGAAACCGAGAAAACCAATCTGCGCGTTCCGGATCCGGCCAACTCCACGGTGCAGGTGCTCGAGGGTCTGGTGCGCGTGCGCGGTTTTGAAACCAGCGCCACCGGCAACCTGACCGACCAGTGGGCGGTCATCGCCAGCTACAGCCACATCAATGCCAAAATCGTCAAGACCTCGGTCGCCGCGCAGCTCAACAATGAGCCGCAAATCACGCCCGAGCACACCTTCTCGTTATGGACGACCTACGATGCCACGCCTCAGCTCCAGGTGGGCGGCGGCGCCTTTTATGTCGGCTCGAGCTGGGCCGACCTGCCGAATACGGCGATCGTTCCAGCCTATTGGCGATTCGACGCGATGGCCGCCTACAAACTGAAGAAGGACACGACACTGCAGTTCAACATTTACAATCTGACCAACAAATACTACTTCGCATCGGCCTATACGAATTGGGCGGTCCCCGGCGCGTCGCGCACGGCTGCCTTGACGTTGCGCACGCGTTTCTAGTGGCTGTTCGTAGCCCGGATTGAACGCCAAATCGCTCTTTGCGATTTGGCGTTCAATCCGGGGTTCACTCCACACAAACGGGGGTCGCCGCATTGCGCCCATAGCCCGTTGCAGACGGGCGTAAACGCCCTTATGAGCGCGCGAAGCCTTGTAGGATGGGTTGAGCTCTTGCGAAACCCATCAACCACAAACCGAAGCCTATCGTTTTGCGGCACGCTGGGTTGATGGGTTTCGGTAAATCGCGTGAAGAACGCGCTTTACCTCTACCCATCCTACGATCCGCTGGAGCAGTCCGCCATGATGGTGCATATCCCGCAGGTGCTGACGCCCGATCAGGTGGCGCGCTGTCGCGACGTCATGGAGAAGGCGGATTGGGTCGACGGGCGCGTCACCGCCGGCCATCAATCCGAACGCGTGAAGAACAATCTTCAACTCCCGGAGGGGACACCGCAAGCGCGTGAACTCGGCGACATGGTGCTGTCCGCCCTTCGGCGCAACAACCTGTTCTTCTCGGCGGTGCTGCCGAAACAGGTATTCCCACCCTTGTTCAACCGCTACGACGCCGGCATGACATTCGGCCCGCATGTCGACAACGCCATTCGAGGCTATCTCAACACGTCGCTGCAGGTACGAACCGACGTCTCAGCGACGCTGTTCCTTTCGTTGCCGGAGGATTATGACGGCGGAGACCTCGTCATAAGCGACACGTATGGACAACACGCCGCCAAGCTTCCGGCCGGCGACATGGTCGTCTATCCGGGCACAAGCCTGCACCACGTGACACCGATTACGCGCGGTTCCCGCATTGCTTCGTTCTTCTGGATTCAGAGCATGATCCGTGACGTCACGCAGCGCAATCTGCTGTTCGATCTCGACATGGCGATCATCCGGCTTAGCCGCGATCACCCCGAGCATGCTTCGATCATGGAACTGACTTCGATCTATCACAATTTGCTGCGGCAATGGTCGGAAATATGAAGCTCACCGCACATCGAATCGATAAGGCACCGTCATGGTAAGCTTTTCGTCCGGCACATCCGCCGGCGGCGGCGGAAACGGCTGCGCCCGCTGCAACGAATTGAGGGCCTCCTGGTCAAGCGAGGAAAAACCTGAGCCCTTGGTGACCCGACTTTTGGTTACCCGCCCTTGGCGATCGAGCACGAAATAGAGCTGGACCGTACCCTCTGCACCGCGTGCGCCCGCCGGCCAGCGCTTGTTGCGCTCGAGCATCGTTGAAACCAGCCGCATCCAGGTCTGGTGCGCGTTGGCATAGCTGACACTCAGCGGCGTTTGCGTGGGGGCGACCGCGACCGCCGCGGGTGCAACAGGTGCAGCCTGCAACGCCGTCGTCACGGGGTTCGGCAGCTGTTCGACCTGCGGCGGCTCCAGTTCGGGCTTCGGCGGCACGGCCGCCAGCACGATTTCGGGTTCGGGCTCAGGCGTCGGTATAATTTCCGGCTCTGGCTCACGGACCTCTTCGACCTCGACTTTTTCCTCGGGCTTCTCCTCGACCTTCTCGTTTTTTTTCTCTGGCGTCGCCTCGGCCTGGACCTGCTCAGGGCCGGGCGGAAGGTCGATTTCGCGGTTGGCGGGTGCGGCCAGGAACGGCGCCAGATCCATCACCATGGCACCAGCCGGATCGTCCGGATCATCCATCTCGCGCCAATGCATGATGGCAGCACCCAGGCTACCGTGCGCCATCAGCACAATGAAGCCGCTGAGCAGCCAGCGCCGCCATTCAGTCCGGGTTTCGTCGACAAAGCCGATCATGGCACCGCCGTCTTCTCCAATCCGACCAACGCAACCTTCAGATACCCGGCCGCGCGCATGGCGTTGAGCACTTCCATCATTTCGCCATAGGGGACGGTCTTGTCGGCGCGCACGAAAATCCGCATGTCCTTGTCGCCCTTGGTGACCACCTGCAGGGCTCCGCCGAGTTGGTCGCGCGGCACCGGCGTTTCGCCGAGCGCGTATGAAAGATCGGCCTTCACGGTCAGGAAAATGGGCTTGTCCGGACGAGGCGTCGGATCCGCCTTGGCGGTGGGCAGATTGACCTGGATGTCGACGGTGGCGAGCGGAGCGGCCACCATGAATATGATCAGCAGCACCAGCATCACGTCGATGAAGGGCGTGACGTTGATCTCGTGCAGTTCCGCCAGATTGTCATCGCCGTGATCGAGACGAACACTCATCGCACACCCACTCAGCTTGTTGCACACAAGTCTTCTTGAACTTACTCGGCAGCGGATAGTGATATCGGTCTGCGCGACGAAGAAGGCGAGGATGCGGCAGCACGGTCGAGGTCGCGGCTTACCAGGCGCAGCACCTCGGCGGAAGCGTCACCGAGCAGCGCCCGATAATCTGCAATCCTACGCGAGAACAAATTATAGATGACGACGGCCGGAATGGCAGCCGCCAGACCGAAGGCGGTTGCGAGCAGCGCCTCGGCAATGCCGGGCGCCACCACCGCAAGATTGGTCGTCTGCGATTTCGAAATCCCGATGAAGCTGTTCATGATGCCCCAGACGGTACCGAACAACCCGACGAAGGGGGCGGTCGCGCCGATCGTCGCCAGCACACCGGTTCCCCGCATGATGGCCCGGCCGCCATTGGCTTCGACACGTTCCAGCCGGGAAGCGATCCGCTCCTTGATACCCTCCAGGTCCATGGTGCGATCGGAAAGCTCGAGTTCGACCTTGGCGGCATCGACAAGGCGCCGCACCGGGCCCTTGGATTGAGCGATCTGCTGCGCGGCTTCCGCCAGCGAACGCGCCGACGCCAGACTGATCAACAGCTTGCGGGCCCGTCGCCGGGCAATCGCCAGCTCAACCGACTTCGACAGCCAGACCGTCCAGGTAATCACGGAAGCGATGACGAGACCGATCAACACCGCTTTCACGAGCGGATCGGCTGTCTGGTACATGCCCCAAGGAGACAGGTCACGTGGCAGATCGACCGTACCCAGTGACGCCGGCGCGGACACATCCGGCACAGGAGTAGCCGGGACTGTCACGGCGGGGCCGGCTGGCGCACCGGGAGTAACACCCGGCATATTGGCTTCTTGGGCAAGCGCGAGCATAGGCAGGCCGAGCGCCATCGGCGCGGCCAAAAACAAAATCCGACCAGCGACTACCGCCAGCCGCCTCACGCGATACCGCATCTCAACTGCCATGTCGGTTTCATAGCCGAATTGGCACGCGGTTTCAACGAACTAATAACATATCCCGAAGTATTGGCCGACATCGGATGCCGTGTCACATACGCGCCACAATGCGGGATCCTGTAGGATGGGTAGAGCAAAAAAAGCGCGTTCTTCACGCGCTTTTTTTGCTCTACCCATCAACCCCTCGTGGGGTGACGATGGGTTTCGGCAAAACGCGTAAAGAAAGAACGCGTCATAGCGCGTCTTCAGACGCGCGTGAACGCGCTGATGTGCCTCTGCCCATCCTACGTTTAACCCACCGCCACCACCCCACTCCTTGCCGCCAACACTCGCCAATTGAGCACCACGCGTCCGAATTGGCCGCCCAGCGCAGCCAAGATGGCGAGTGCGCCGAAATGCCACGCCAGAACCATGACGCTGATGTCGCCGGCATGGAAGATGCGCAGACCGAAATTCACCAGCGCGGCTGAGCTAAGAGCGCCAAGTGCAAGCGTGAAGCGCGGCGTCAAAGGCACTCCCCGGCGCAGCATCGCAACCATGGCGGCTGCCGGCACGACACTCAGTAAGAGTCCGGCTGGAGCGCATTCCCAATCGGGGCGCACCGCCAAACCATCTGCTCCCAGGCGCAGCCAGTCATTGAGGCAGCTTGTCCCGAGGCTTGCCAGCCAGATCGTGAATGGAATCAATGGCAACAGGCCGATGCGGCGGTCGCGCCCGGGCACGGTGCTCGAAAATGCCGCAAATGCTGCCAGGACCGCGGTTGCCAGGATCGCAAGCTGCTCCACGACCAAACGCAAATCGATCGCACCTGGTAACCCGTTCTTGATCAGCAACGCGGCGACAACCACGCCCCCGTAGGCAAGCGAAACCGAAAGCCACAGGGCCGCCCGCCGCCAAGGGGCCGGCATCCTGCGGACAGGGCCCGTCCGATGCGCCAGACGCTCGATGAGTTCGTTTGTTTCCATGGCGATGTCCTCGTTGAGTGAATTCGTCATGCCGGGCCTCAGTCGCTATGCAAGCTATGGAGGCCATGCTCGTCATGCATATTCGCCTCCTGCCCCCAAAGGTTACAGGCACTGCCCCAACCACACGCGTAACCTTTCCGCCGCTGCGGCGAATTCATAGTCAACCGAGCCCAACGGCTCTTCAAGCAAACAAGCAAAGGAAACTCCATGATCGCAAGAATTATCGTTGCCGTCATCGTCGCAAGTATTGCGTCCCAGGCTTTCGCGGCCAGCAAGAAAGTCAGCAAGGTGCCTGAGCCGACCTACTTCACGCTCGCGGAGGGCCTCGCGTACGAGTAAGACCAGGTTGACATTTGCAAGTGGCGCCGATTGCCCCCGATCGTCCACTTCGCACCGCGCAATCGCCTCCCCCCGGTTGCGCACAAGCGGCCAGCGCTCGCGCTGGCCGCTTTTTTCGGCGTTTCCAGTCGGTATCCAGCCTGCGCTCAGACTTGGTGCGCTTATTTCGGGGTTGTTCTTTCAACGCCTTTGATGACTCGTCTGAACGTGAGCGCAACAACGACTGCCCCACAGAAGATCGCCGCAACTCCTGCAGATTGAGAAGTGAAGGTGTTTCCAAAAAAGGAAAAAGTGGTGTCTCCGGTTGCGCCCAGGGCTGTCAGCGCAATACCGCCAATTATGAAAGCGATGCCCAGAATCATGCCGGCCACAACGACCAGATATAGGACATCGAAGTGCGTTTTTGTTCCATGGTTCATTTGGTTGCCCTTTATGTCATTCAGGGTCCCGTGAACGAGATCGCCGGCCACAGTGATATTGAATATGTTGATTACTGGAAGTGATTTTCCCGCGGGCTTTTCGGGACCAATAGAAATTTTCTGAAGTTCAGCAGCTATGCGCTGAGCGAGCAAAGTTGCTCGGTCCCGTTGCTCGTCGTCCGGAGGTGTAGGGTTAACTGAGTCGTCCGCCACGTCTATGCTCGATGTTCGTTACACATTGAGCACAATAGCTCAGTCATCAACCGATGGTAGCCTTTTGCAGTGGCTTTTTGCCTGTGACGTCCTTATGTTTCGCATCGTTGGCCGTTTTTTTTGCACGTACAGCCTTCATGCGCGCCCCCTGCAATGCCGGGGTCTGAACTTCTCGATAAACTTTATTTCCCTCATCGACGGACGCAATTGAGAGATTTTTAGCAGACTCTGCAGCTGCCCAGCCAAGCAACATGAGGGCATTTTCCACAACGTCTTTTCGTGTCTGAAGGTCGCAGAGTTCCTTCAAGTCATCGATCAGTGCGTTATGAGTGTCAGAGAGTGAAAAATTAGAACGAGCCATGTCATCGCTCCTCAGGTGCGGGTTTCAAGGCTCCCCATGCGCGACGTGACGCCTCGCCTCGCCTCGCCGCTGGGAGGCGGCGTCCCCCTAGCCGATCATCAGCGTCAGTATAGCACTCTATTGGGGGTAAATAAAGCACTTATTTTACCCCTTATTTGGCACTAAAATTGTAGCATTCCTTATGTCGCTCGTCGCGTGTTCGGCTGCCTCCCCTGCAATCGGACAAGGTTGCAGATGTAAAAAAAACGAAGGGCGATGCAAGAAAATCGATCTGACTTTGACGCAGGCGCGCGACCGAAACGCAAGCCCCATTGCCAGCGCAATGATCATTCCGATTCTCATGAAAGTCATCGGCCAGCCGACGCAGTCAATACTCCATCGCGGGTGATATCTGCGCCGCTTGTCGCAGCGGCAACACATCTTCATGCAAGTCGGTATCGTTGGTCAGGCGACGCCGCGCCATTAGACACCGCCGGCACCCAATGTGGCGCGGAATTTATCGGCGAACTCCTGCAGTTCACTGGAGTTGATGTCACTGATGGCCACCAGATCGAGGCCCTGTTCGCTCCACCGCAGGATATTGAATCCCTGTACCGACTTCGATCGAGGTGCGAACGGCGCCGAAGCCAGCGCCTGCGCCACGAACAAGTTGACGACGTGCGCGCGTCGCTTGTAGACGATTGCCGCAATGGGCTTGCCGTCGATGTAGTCGAGACGACCGCCGAAGAGCGCAAAGCCTTCCGCCGTA
>Ga0209488_10002808_pt1 | contig 14190 bp, 11 predicted proteins | sample Rivendell_Oct201_8_FD_188349 | JGI IMG/M metagenome (GOLD analysis project Ga0209488, IMG submission 188349) | Vadose zone soil microbial communities from the Eel River Critical Zone Observatory, Northern California, USA -... | ecosystem: Environmental > Terrestrial > Soil > Vadose zone >... | reverse complement strand
TTCACCGGCAACTTTGCCCTCGCTCCGTAGGCCGCCAGTGCGCCGGCTGCGTTTCCGGCAGACGGCGCCGACAATTCTCGCGCGCCCAGCTGCTTTGCCATCGAGACGGCCACGGACATGCCGCGCGCCTTGAACGAACCGGTTGGATTGCGCGCCTCGTCCTTAACCCAAACGCGGTCCGCAACGCGAATCAGCGGCGTGAATCCTTCCGCCAATGAGACCTCATAACCTTCGAGCAGCGGCAGCACTTCGCGATAACGCCAAAGGGTCGGCTCGCGCTGCTTCACATCGTTAAGCGACAGCCGAATCGACTTGAGATCATAGTCGACACGCAACGGCATACCGCATTGCGTGCAGACAGTTAAGAGTGTGAGCGGGTCGTGCGCGTGTTCGCATGCAAAGCAACGCACGGCGGAGAGATAAGGAGAGAGTCGCGGTGTAGTCATCATGACGCCTCATGCTAAAGCTGCTTACACCGCTATTGTAGGAAATATTGGTTCCTCACACGTGATCAATGACATCGATCAGTAGCGCTCGAGTTCTTCGTGCTCATGTTCCTGGCGGATTAAGTGCTGCGCTTCGCTCATCATTTCGGCCACGATTTCAGCCGCGGGCTGGACGCGTTTGTTGCAGCCGTGTTGATCGCGATGCTGACGGTGATTGCTGTATCGCTCGGAGTGGATGAGGTGTTTCATCTGCTAGAGGGCACCGGGCGTGGGGCGTGGGGCCTGGGTAAGAAAGAAAAAAGCGGATTTTTCCTGCCCAAGCCCCAAGCCCCAAGCCCCACGCCCCAGGCCCAGTGCAACTTTTATCCTAGGCCCCAGGCCCCTTTCTCCGACGCTTCAACTCGCGCGACACACAAAAAGCGTGTGAAAGAGGCTCATGTCATCGACTTCCTTTTCCACTTCGAGCCCGGCGCGGCGCACGCAGTCGCGCATATCGTCCGAGTGATACATTTTGCTGTTGCCATTCGCGAGGCACGTGAAATAGAGCGACGTCATCACGAGACAGAAGCGCGCCGCGGCGTGCTTTTGCCGGTCCCAGTATGAATCGACGATATGAACTCGGCCCTGCGGTGCGAGAGCGCGGCGCGCGCGATCCAAGATGGAGACAATTTGTTCTTCGCTGAAGCAATCGAGAAACTGACTCATCCAAACGGCGTCTTGTCCGCCGGGAAATTCCTGAGCGGGATCCAGAAAGTCGATATCGTGACAGGTCACGCGGCCGGCAAATCCGGCCGCTTGAATATTTTGTTTGGCCATCGCGGTTTGACCCGGCAAGTCGAGCAGCGTTATCCGCACGTCGGCGTTGTGGCGCGCGCAGGCCAGCGAAAATTTTCCCGTGTTGCCGCCAATATCCAACAAGCGTTTCGGTTGCAATGCAAAGACGATCGGCAGCGCGTTGGGAAACAATCCGTCGGAGTAATAGTGATCGAATGCGAACCAGCTCCGCTGCACGTTGGGCGGAAGTTGCGACAGCCCTTCGTAGACGGTGCTCCACGACCCCAGTTCTTTTAGACCGGCCGGCGCGCCCGTGCGCACCGCGTCTTTGAGATGGGCCATGCCGCGATAGCAAACATCCGCAACGAAATCCATATTCGCTCGCGTCATCGGATCGCGCAGCGTCAGCAAGCCGGTGCCCGTCAGTCGATAGCGTTCGTTTTCGAGCACCATCATTTCGGTGACCAGGCCTGCCTCGAGCAGAACTTTGACGCCGTACAAAGGCAGGCGCGTCTGGGCCGCGACCTGATCGGGAGTGAAGCCGTCGGGACCGCAATCTGCTAGCACCTCTAGGATTCCCAGGTCGCGCAATGCCAGGGCTGCGTGAAAGGCGATCGGTCCGAATGCGAGTTTTTGCGCGTCGGCGCGCGCGTCGTAAATCGACTTACCGTCTTGGGCAATGCGTCTGGACACGAGCAACTCCTAAAATAGAGTCGCGCATTATCCATTAAAAGGCCGAGCCGTGAGCATCATTCAGCGGAGCGCCGCAGGCTGCACAGCGCGAACCTAGGAGTACTTTTTATGCGCTTCGACGCCGCTTTGTGCTGCGAACAATGCACGAACAGTGTCGATGGTATCCGCCTCTTCCGCTCGCTTGTCCGGTCGGAAACCTTTTACGCGCGCAAATCGCAGCGCAAATCCGCCCGGATACTGTGAGCTCAGTTGCACATCGTTGAACGCGATTTCGACGACCAATTCGGGGCGCACGAACACGGTGGATTGATCGCGTCTGACTTCGCGCTGTAGGAACTCGGCGGTCTGCCATTCGAGCATGGCGTCGGTTAATCCCTTGAACGTCTTTCCCAGCATCACGAACTCGCCGCCGGCCGGATCGCGGGCGCCTAAGTGCAAGTTGGACAATTTGCCATGGCGTCTTCCATGTCCCCATTCCGCGGCCAGCACCACAAGGTCAAGAGTGTGTGTGCGTTTTATTTTCAGCCAACTCGCGCCGCGTTTGCCGGCCTCGTAAGGCGCCGCCAACGACTTTGCCATCACACCCTCGTGACCTGCTTCTAGCGCCTGCGTGTAAAACACGTGAGCGTCGTCCGGATCCGAGGTCACGATGCGCGGCACGCGAAGTCTTTCCGGGACCGCGCCGGCCATGGCGTCGAATCGCTCGCTCGCTGCGCGGTCCGCCAATGCCGTCTCGTTGAGTTTCAAGCAATCGAAGAAAAGGGGGTGTAACGGCAGTTCGCGCCGCAGTGTGTCGACATCCAGCTTGCGGCCGAAGCGGCGCATCGTGATTTGAAACGGCAGCGGCTTGCCCGCGGCATCGAGTGCGATCACTTCACCGTCCAACACCAGTTCGCGCGCCGGCAGCGCCTTCACGAGTTCGAGCACCTCGGGCACCGCTTGCGATACGTCGTTAAGATTGCGCGTGTACGCGCGGACGTCGTCGTCGCGCTTATGTACCTGGATGCGCGCACCATCGACCTTCCATTCGAAAGCCGCGCTGCCGCCAAGTTGATCGAGGGCGTCGCCGACATCGCCGGCGGTTTCGGCCAGCATCGGCGCGATCGGCGAGAGCGTTGCGAGCTGATACTTCAACAACGCCCCGCGTTCCTCATGCAAGGCAGTCCGCGCCACCACACCAAGTTGCGGCGCATACATTGCCGCGCGACGAATATCCGCGACCGGAATGTCCGCCGCAACGGCAATCGCGTCCATCATAATTCCCGCAAGCGCGCCTTGTCGCAATTCGCCCGATACGAGCTTCAATAGAAACTCCTGCTCGTCGCACGTCGCGAGTCGAAAAAGATCCTGAAGTTGTCGCGATCGCTCGGCGGCGGAGCCCGCGCCTTTCACGTTAGCAAGCTGCTCGAAGGCTGCGTCGATTTGCGCTAGTCGCAGCTGCGGAGAGTTGACCGGAGGTGTATTGGCGCCGGCGCGCAGTGCGGCGTAGCCGACACCGATTTTTCCCTGCCGCGTCTCACCGGCAAGGTAGAGCACGCCAATCTCGACTTCGGCGGCCGTGAGTTGGCGGAGACACTCGGCAATGGCGCGAATCTTTTCGGTGCGACGCGGCGTGCTGCTTACGCGTTTGGATGCGTCGACAATGAAATGAAATGGCGACATGGTCGCCGCATTGTAGAGGACCGTCTATTTACTCGATGTCGTTCTTAACCGAATGCGCGCGTTTGCGGAAAGACTAAATCTAAAATAGAACGGGTCGAGGCCGGCGCAGCAGATAAATCGCGAGCCCAACGCCTGCTGCGATCGACGTCATCCAGATTTCGCGCGCCGTACTGCCGGTAAGCAGCCAGATGCAGAGTGCAACCGCCGCGATGGAAATGAGCGTGCCAAACTTCAGTCGATAGCTGGCCGGCAAGTCGCCGCGCCGACGCAGCACGGGTAGCGCGGCGCAAGTCGAGGCATACACCACGATTCGAGTGATTACACTGATGGTGGCCAGCTGGATAAAGGTGCCGGTGAGCGCGAGCGCGAGAATCGCACCTGAAGTCAGCAGGATCGTTCGATGCGGAGTGCGGAACCGCTTATGCACTGCCGCGAGACCGATTGGGAGTTGCCGATGTTCCGACATCGCGAACACCAATCGCGAGATCGACAAGAGATTGACGTTCAAGTGTCCGGCGATCGAGAGCACGGCGCCGGCAGAGATGAAATAGCCGCCGAACGTTCCGAAGAAGACCGCGCTCGCGTCGGCAAGCGGCCGGGTTGAAACGGCGAGTTGGGGCAGCGTCCCGATACAAACCATTTGGATCAGCACGAACAACACCACAATAAAGCCCATCGAAGTGAACAACGCGAAAGGGATACTGCGTTGCGGGTCGCGCATCTCGCTCGCCGGGACCGTGAGCGCTTCGAACCCCATGTATGCGTACACCACGAGTAAGACGGAGGTGGACATGTCTCCGTAGCTCGGAAGAGACGCAATGACGAGACGCGCCGGATCGACAAAAAAGAAACCGACCGCAACGAAGAGGACAAGAGGAATGAGTTTACTGATCGCTAGTACATTGCTGGCGACCGTCGCGCGGCGCACGCCGATGACGTTGAGCGCGGTGATGGACAGGATGACCGCGCTGACCGAGAACATTTTCCAGCCGCCTTCATTCACGCCGGGGCACAGCACCGCCAGGTAGTCGACCAATAAGATTGTATTGGCCGAGAACGAAGCGAGAGCGCTGAGCCAGCGCAGCCAGCCCACTTGGAAACCGATCAACGGACCGAATGCCGTGCGGGCATAGAGATAAGGTCCGCCCGGGTCGCGAAAGCGGCTCCCGACTTCGGCAAAGCAGAAGAGGATCAGCATGATTGCGACTGCGCACAAGAGATAAGCGAGCAGGCTCGCCGCACCCGAGAGGCCGAAGATTTTTGCGGGCAAACCGAATATTCCCGCACCGACCACGATGTTGATTCCCAGCCCGACGAGATCCCAGCGGCGGATTCCTTTCGCCATAGTGGGTGAGCTTGCGGTCATTCCTTCATGATCGGAATTGAACGCTGCAACACGACTTGTGCGGAAGCGCAGGTGACGCAGGCCGCGCGCTTTCTTTAGGATTGCTGCTCCGCAATACAAACCGTGTCGCCGCCGAAGTACGCTTTACTCTGAGAGTTTCGTTGCCTTGCAGCCGGCGGCTTCGCGATCGCTTTTGCGCAGCGGCAGACAGGGTATCGCGCATCGACGCAATTGCTGCGATACGTGGGGTGATTGAGAGTGACCTTGACCGGCGCTCGAATTTTTCCGAAAGCCGGCGCGGGATCGAACGTCAACGGGATAAAACACGTCGGCTCCTTTTGCGAACGAGGGCGAACGAGGGCGAACGAGGGTCGTCTAGAATATTTTCGCGGTCGTTTGAAAAATGCTAACTCAATTCACACTGTCTCTCCACTGCGTGTTGTAGCCTGCTATGCTTCTGAGCGGGTTACGATTCTGGAGTGTCGGATTTGATCCAACTACGCTTTGTTCTCGCGCTGCTCACCGCATTACTGGTTTGCGCCGCCGCTCGCGCAATCGAAAACCCTGCAAAACACCGCCAACCCGACGTCAAGTCGTCCTCCGCACTGGTTATCGACGTCCGGGATGCGACCGTTCTGTATGAGCGGAATGCCGGCGTTTCACGGCCGATTGCCTCCCTAACCAAACTGATGACGGCGTTGGTTGTATTGGAGAGCGGACAGCCGCTCGACGAGGAAATCATCATCGAGCGGGAAGACCGCGACGGCACTCGCGGAGCCGCCTCACGCTTGTCGGTGGGCGCAAGACTCACGCGCAACGAGCTCCTCCATTTGGCGCTCATGGCGTCGGATAATCGCGCTGCTTACGCGCTGGGACGATCGCATCCCGGCGGCAAGTCCGCATTCGTGCAAGCGATGAACGCAAAGGCGCGTGCGCTCGACATGAGTACGGCGCGCTTTACCGATCCATCGGGTCTATCGCCCGACAACATTGCCAGCGCGACCGATATCTCGAAACTTGTGTTGGCGGCGGCGCGTCATGCGGCGATCCGCGAGTATTCAACCGATCGACGTCATTCGGTGCTCTTAGCGAAGCGTGAAGTCGAGTTTCGCAATACCAACTACTTAGTCGCTAAAAGCGACTGGGATATCGAAGCGCAAAAGACCGGCTACACCAGCCAAGCCGGCGAATGCCTTGCAATGAAGACCGTGATTCAGGGCCGCTCGCTGGTGATCGTGTTGCTTGATTCCTTCGGCAAGTACACGCGCACGGCCGATGCGCGGCGGATACGCAAATGGCTGGAAGCGCAGGCCTCCGAGCGGATGGCGCGGTCCGCGACCTAGTCGCGGCTCGAGACAACTCTGTCTCGTTCCACGGCAAGCGCCCGAAGCGTGGACTGAACTGGCCTTAAGCGTAGATGGCGACCGCAGAATAACGACCGCAGAATGACGAATAGGCTAGCGGCGCGCGTATGACCGAACCCCCGACTCAAGCACTCTCGAATCGCCGTCTCGGCGACTACCCGATGCGCAAACTCGATTTGCCGGCGCCGCGGGTCGACGTGCAAAACAGAGACGACGGAACGATTTATTTGGGTTGCGGCATTCCGTTCACTCAGGGACCGCCGTCTCTCATTGAATACCTGCAACGCGCTGTGCAGTGGCGACCGACGGCGACTTTCCTTGCCCAGCGGGACGCGAGCGGAGAGTGGCGGCGGCTCTCTTACGCGGCCGCCTGGCGTGACACGACTGCGGTGGCCACTTGGCTGATTCGCGCGGGCTTCGGTCCGGATGCGCCGCCGGTCATGATTCTCTCCGAGAACAGCATCGAACATGCATTGTTGGTGCTCGGCGCACTGCGCGCCGGCGCGGCGGCGGTTCCCGTATCGCCAACGTATTCGTCAGGCCGAGATCTCGCGCGGTTGGGTTACGCGTTGGAACTGATCGAGCCCGGTCTGGTCTTTGCGCAGGATGCCAAGCGCTACGCGCCCGCTCTTGAATTTGCCTCAGCGTCGGCGCGTCGCATCGTGACTGGCGACAACTTCGACGAGCTGTTGCGCGCTACGGACGAAGCCGCAGTCGCGGCGCGTCGCACGCAAATCAACGACGACACGATCGCGAAGATACTGTTGACGTCCGGATCGACCGGCCGACCCAAAGGCGTGGTGAATACTCACGGTAACCTCGCCGCCTCGACACACATGATTCAATTGGTGAGCGAACCGCTCGACCTAAATCGCACTCACACCATTGTCGACTGGCTGCCGTGGCATCACACGTTCGGCGGGAATGCGCAATTTAACGGCGTTCTCGCGCGGGCCGGCACCTTATATATAGACGACGGCCGCCCGGTGCCGGGCCAATTCAACGCGACGATTGAAAATTTGCGCGAGATTTCGCCGACGGGATTCGGCTGTGTGCCGGCCGTCTACAGCCTGCTCGCCGACGCGATGGAACGCGACACGGACTTTCGGCATCAATTCTTCAAGAATCTGCGCTGGCTTTCCTACGGCGGAGCGTTGCTGCCGCAGCCGATTTGGGAACGCATTCAGTGGCTCGCGGTGCAGGAAGTCGGCGAACGTCTGCCATTCGGAACGGGTTGGGGCATGACGGAAACATCCGCCACCGGCGTCGGGATTTATTGGAGCACTGAACGTACGGGTCTCGTCGGATTACCGCAGCCGGGCGTGACGCTGAAATTGCTGCCGGCCGGAGATCGATTCGAACTGCGTATCAAAGGTCCGCATATTCTGCCGAGTTATTACCGCGCGCCCGAATTGAATTCTGCGGCGTTCGATGAAGAGGGGTTTTTCAAGACTGGCGATGCGGTGCGTTGGGTGGACGTCAAGCGTCCGATCGAGGGCTTGGAGTTTGCCGGACGCTTGGCCGAAGATTTCAAACTCCAATCCGGGACTTGGGTGCAAGCCAGTCTTGTGCGGCGCGATTTGGTTGCGTCACTGCAGCCGCTGGTTTCGGACGCAGTAATTTGTGGGCCGAATAGGCCGTGGCTCGGCGCGCTGGTGTGGCTCAACGCTCCCAGCACCGACGAAGTACGAGCCGCACTCGCGCAAAAGGTCGGAGCGTTCAACGCTTCGCGCCGCGGGGGCGCGAGTGTTATCCAGCGCGTGCTGATATTGACGGAGCCGCCGAATCCGGAAGCCGGAGAAATCACGGATAAGCGCTCTATCAATCAACGCTTGGTCATCGAGCGTCGTGCCGCCGAGGTGGAGATCCTGTATTTCGAACCGCCGGACGAGCGTGTTATCGTTCCGCTCAAATGAACAGCGACAATAACTCAGGTCTGCAACTTCCCGCGGCGGCGATCACTGCGTTGCAGATGGGGAACATGATCGAGGCGATTCGAATCGTACGGCGTGAGACGGGACTCGGCCTCAAGGATGCAAAGGACTTGGTCGATGCCTACGTCGCTCGGCACCCGGAAGTGCAGGAGCTGCTTCGTTCGAAGTCGAAAGGCGGAGCACTCGGCTGGATCGTGATGTTGCTTCTCGCCATCGCCGCGGTCGTCTATTTCTTTCCGTGATAGGCGACTACTTCGGAAAGTTCGCAGTCTGTAGAAAAGTTCGCGCACGGACGATGAACTGCTGCGGATCATGAGGCGTGATGACAACGGAGGTCGTCGGATAGCGCAGCACGATCGCGCGGGAAGGGTCGGTGGCGTAGACGCGAAGCAACCTAAGGCGTCGGCTCCAATAAATCCCGGTAAACGACAAGAGGCCCCGGTTAGCGAACAGCGAGAGCATTCCCGTCAGCGCCTCCACATTTCCTTCGACGGCCTGTAATCCAGTCATGGGCAAAGTCGTCGTCCGCCCAACCCGCTTGATCTTGATGCTCTCTTCGGTCAACGTGTAACCGCGAACGATGCACGCGAGCGCAATGAGCAGTGCAGCAAGCGGAAGCAAGATTAAGACCGATTGTTCGACGGATCCGGGTTTAGCATACGAGTAGCCCGTGGCCATGATCGCGATCAGAATTGCCGCGCGGATGATTGAAGCGATCTTGAGCGACCGGCTCCAAGGCGCGTTGAATTCGATCGTTGTCACGCGTCTCTCCGCGGCGATCATGAAGGAGTCATTCTATTCCGTGCGTAGCGATGGAGATAGGTTGATGAGAACCGTCGGTCTGCGAATCAAATCCGGCTTCGCGATTGCGATTGTCGCTGTGCAGGAATCGGAAAGCTGGCGGATCGAACGCCGTGCCGAGGTGCAGCTTGCGCTGGATGAGGGCCCCTATGGGCGTTTTCCATACCATCCGCTCATCGAACTAAAGGGTGCGAAGGCCGCCGCGACCAGTCGTCGGGCGGTCGCCGCGGTGCGTGCTGTTGCGCGCAAGCAGATGTCCGCATTTCTCAAATCGATCGGCGCAGTCGATGGAGCGACACTCATCGTCGGCAGCCTGATCGATCCCAGTACCATTGGCAATCCACACATTCGCACCCACGCAAGAGAAGGCGAGTTGTTTAGAGGCGTGGTCGCGCGCGCGCTGGAGCGCAAGGGAATTCGCCTACAGATTCTGCGTGAACGCGACCTTTACACGCACGGTGCGAAGCGGCTGGTCTGCACCGATCGACAGTTTCGCCAGCAAGTGGACCGCCTGGGACGCGGAATCGTCAAGCCATGGAGTGCCGACGAGAAGCTGGCGGCGGCCGGAGCGTTCATCGCCGCTTAGGCAAACGGCTGATGCCGGGCAGCGTGGAATACGGCGCATTCCGTCGCTGCTACAAATCTAGTCTCGCGTGATATCATATCACCTGATATGATATTGCCCGGAATGGATCGGTAGAGGTGCGCCGTGGATCGTCTGCGAAATTTGGGATTTCTGATCAAGGACGTCAGCCGTTTGTATACCAGGCGGTTTGAAGAGCATGCCAACGAGATCGGCGTAACGCTGCCGCAGTGTAAGGCGTTGGTCTACCTCGCCAGGAACGAAGGCATCAATCAAGTGCGATTAGCGGAGCTGACCGACATCGATCCGATGAGCCTGGTGCGCATCTTGGATCGCATGGAAGCGGACGGTTGGATCGAGCGGCGTTTCGACCCCAGCGATCGTCGGGCCAAGCGCCTTTACAGCAAGAGCAAGGCGAAACCTATTCTCGAGCGGATTTGGCGCGTCGGGGATGCGACGCGCGCGGAAGCGCTCGACAGTTTATCGGCGCAGCAGCGCAATACGCTGATCGACCTCCTCGAGCAACTCCAGGGCAATTTGTCGAAACTCGAGCCGTTGCCAGAGCCCACGGCGCGCAAAACGGCGCGAGGTTAATTATCAGTATCAAACCATGAATACCCATTCGAATTCCAACGCAGATGCCGATGCCGCTCCTCCGGACTTGCGCCAGCGATTGCGCGGTCCGTTGATGTGGTCGGTGCCGGTCATCGTCGTGCTGGCGATCGCGTATTTTTATTTTACCGGGGGACGCTACGTCTCGACCGACAACGCCTACGTCAAAGCGGCGCAGGTGGCCATCAGTTCGAATGTGTCCGGACGCGTCAGCGCCGTCAACATCCGCGACAATCAATTGGTCAACCGAGGCGAAGTTCTTTTCAGTCTCGACGACGCGCCGTTTCGCATTGCCGTCGAGCAAGCCCAAGCGCAGCTCGCCAATGCGCGGCTCCAAGTGCTGGCGTTGAAGGCGATTTATCGGCAGCGTCAAGCGGACGTGCAATCGGCCGAGGACACGCTTGCGTACCAAGAGTCCGAGTACGCGCGCCAAAAAAGACTATTTGCCTCGGGAATCGCGTCTCAGGCGCAAGTCGATAAGACCCTGCATGCTCGCGATGAGGCCAAGCAGCAAGTGGCGGCGGCGCAGCAGCAGGTTGCATCGGTGCTCGCGAGTCTCAATGGGAATCCGAATATCGTTGTCGATCAGCATCCCACCGTGCAGCAGGCGCAAGCGGAGGTCAATCGCTCGAATCTCAACTTGTCTTACACCGTGATTGCCGCGCCGAGCGCCGGCATCGTGACGAAAGTCGAACAACTGCAAGTCGGCGATTTCATCAACGCCGCGACGCCGGTCTTCGCGCTGGTGTCGTCGCAGGACATCTGGGTGGAGGCGAACTTCAAGGAAGTGCAACTGGCTCACATGCTTCCCGGTCAGCCGGTCACGATTAATGTCGACGCGTATCCCGACAAGCCGCTGAAAGGCCGAGTCATCAGCGTCAGTCCGGGCACGGGTTCTCAGTTCTCTGCGTTGCCCGCGGAAAATGCGACCGGCAATTGGGTGAAGGTCGTACAACGACTGCCGGTGCGCATCGAGATCGATGACCGCGATCCTAAGCTCGCATTGCACATGGGGCTGAGTGCGACCGTCGAAGTCGACACGAATTTCCACCGGCACTTGTTCGGCGCCGATACGCAAGACATCGATTTGCCGACTGAAGTCGCGAAAAGTCACTGAGCGGAAGATCGCGTGAGTACCAGCGAAACCCGTCAGAAGGGGCAACGCGCCTTCATCACCATCTCGGTGATGTTGGCGTCGATCATGCAGGCGCTCGATACGACGATCGCGAACGTCGCGCTGCCGCACATTCAAGGCAGCTTATCCGCGACGCAGGAGCAAATGAGTTGGGTGCTCACGTCGTACATCGTTTCCGTCGCGATCATGATGCCGCTCAGCGGCTGGCTGGCGGGCCAGTTCGGTCGCAGAAAAATTTTCATGATCTCCATCGTCGGATTCACTCTGTCGTCCGTGCTTTGCGGCGTGGCGCAAACATTGCCGCAGATGGTTGCCTTTCGGATCCTGCAGGGATTGTCCGGCGCCGCGCTGATTCCAATGTCGCAAGCGATTCTGCTCGACAACAATCCGCCCGAACGACATGGCAGGGCGATGGCGATGTGGGCGATGGGCATTACGATCGGCCCGATCGCGGGTCCGGTGCTCGGCGGCTGGTTGACCGACGATTACAGTTGGCGCTGGGTGTTCTACATCAACGTGCCGTTCGGAATTCTGTCGCTGCTCGGCATTTGGAGTTTTGTGCCGGAGACGCTGAAGCGGCGGACGCCATTCGATTTCTTCGGCTTCATTACGCTGAGCTTGTTCATCGGTGCGCTGCAAATCATGTTGGATCGCGGTCAGATCCAAGATTGGTTTAGTTCGACGGAAATCTGGATCGAGACCATCATCGCCGGCGTCGCATTTTATTTGCTGGCGGTGCACACCGCCACGGCGCGCGAGCCTTTTATCAATCCGGCGTTATTCAAGGACAGAAATTTCTCAACCGGCACTGCGTTTATTTTTTTCGTCGGCATCATTCTGTTCGCAACGCTCGCGCTGCTCCCGCCGCTGCTGCAAGAGCTGCTCAACTATCCGGTCAGCACCGCCGGTTGGGTCACCGCGCCGCGCGGCCTCGGCACTTGGATCGCGATGGTCCTGGTCGGACGGCTGGGAAATAAGATCGACATTCGTTTAGTGATCGGAACGGGCTTCGTGCTGACCGCGATTTCCCTTTGGCAGATGACGGGATTTTACTTGCAGATGGACCGAGAACCGGTGGTGGTCGCCGGAATCGTACAGGGATTCGGAATGGGACTGGCGTATTTGCCGCTCGCGACCGTGTCTTTCACGACGTTGGCGCCGCATCTGCGTAACGAAGGCACCGCGGTGTTCAACCTGTTGCGCAACGTCGGCAGCAGCATCGGCATCTCCGTCGTGCAATTTCTGTTCGTGCGTAACACGCAAATCATGCATTCGCGTCTGGCGGAACACGTCACCCAGTATGGCTCGAAGCTGAATGGTGCGCCGCTCGATATGGCGGCGGTAAACGGCAGCATTACGAAGCAAGCGGCGATGATCGCCTACAACAACGATTTTCAGTTGATGCTCATCCTTACGATCGCCGTGATGCCGCTTATTTTGCTGATGCGAAATAGCAAACCCAAGCCCGGCGCGCCCCCGGCGCAGGTGGAATAGTCAATTGCCAAAACTCACTACCCCAAAGCTCACAACCCTTATAGCGGTAATGCCGGCACTCATGTTTGCAGGATGCGCCGTCGGACCGGATTTCAAGAGTCCGGAGCTACCCGCGCCCGCAAATTATCTGAGCGCCGCCGAGTTACAGGCGAACAGCGAGCAGTCGCAACGCATTCTCTTGAGCGCGGACGCGCCGGTGGAATGGTGGAAGCTATTTCAATCGGAGGAGATCAACGGTCTCGTCGCTCAGGCCGTGAAAAATAATAAGACGTTGGTTGCGGCAACCGCTTCGTTGGCGCAGGCGCGCGAATTGGTAGCTGCGCAAGCGGGCACTCGTTATCCGCAAGCTAGTCTCAGCGGGTCAAGCGGACGTCAAAAATACGGAGCTCAGTTTCTGGGTCCCATTCCGCCGCCGCCGGCCTTTAGTTATGTCGGCCTTAGCGCGGGAATAAACTATCTCGTCGATTACACGGGCGGGGTGGCGCGCAGCATCGAGCAGCAGCAGGCACTTGCCGAATCGCAGCGTCAACAAGTGCAGGCGACGTATTTAATGCTAACCGGGGACGTGGTCCGCGCGGCGATCGGCATGGCGTTCGCGCAAGTGCAACTGCAAACGGCGGAAGATTTGCTGACCGAAGATCGCCGCAATCTCAATCTCGTGCAAGCCGCATTCGATGCCGGGGCCGTAACGAAAGTGGATGTGCTGAGTGCGCAAAGTCAGCTGGCGAACGACGAGACGCTGCTGCCGCCGCTGCGACAACAGCTTAGCGTCGCACGCCATGCGCTGGCGATTTTGCTTGGGCAACCGCCGTCGGCTTGGAGCGCACCGACTTTGGAATTGAACAAGTTCGTATTGCCGCGGGAGCTTCCCGCCGCGCTGCCATCGGATCTGGCGCATCGCCGACCCGATATTTTGCTAGCGGAGGCGAATTTGCGGGCTGCAACGGCGGCCGTTGGCGTTGCGACTGCCGATCTCTATCCGCGCATCACATTGTCGGCATCAATCGGACAGCAGTCGTTGGAGACGAACACACTATTCAACGCCTCAAATCGAGTGTGGAATCTCATCGGCGGCATCACGGCGCCGCTCTTCGACGGAGGCACACTTCGCGCAAAACGCCGCGCGACGCTGCACGCATTGGATGCGAGCGCGGCCACGTATCAGCAAACGGTATTGCAGGCCTTCGCGCAAGTCGCCGATGCGATGGAAGCGCTCAATCACGACGCCGAATCGCTAATGGCGCAAACGCACGCACTGTCGTCGGCTCAGGAAGCGCTGAATCTCACGCGCGAGAGTTTCAAGGAGGGCAACATCGGTGTGCTGCAAGTGCTGGATGCCGAGCGCTT
>Ga0209488_10002807_pt1 | contig 14190 bp, 14 predicted proteins | sample Rivendell_Oct201_8_FD_188349 | JGI IMG/M metagenome (GOLD analysis project Ga0209488, IMG submission 188349) | Vadose zone soil microbial communities from the Eel River Critical Zone Observatory, Northern California, USA -... | ecosystem: Environmental > Terrestrial > Soil > Vadose zone >... | reverse complement strand
GCTCGTGATGCTCGAGGTACTCCCGCCGCGTGACCCATCCGAAGATCATGGACTTCGTGATCCACCACTTCTCGGGACGGACCGCGAAATACACGTGCGCGATGACGAGGCCCACGAGCCCGACGCCGGCCAGTCCGTGCGTCACGTAGACGACGCCCCACGTCCCATCGCCGAACAGATACGGATTGCGCGTGAAGAGCGGCAGCCGGTTGGCGAGCGCCGTGGCAGCAATGAGCAGATCCGGAGCCCGCGCGCCTCGTGCCTTCCGACCAGCGGCCAACACTGCGGCGTAGACCCGGCCGTACGACCTGGCCGCCTGATCGTCGAACGGAACCGGGTCGAAGCTGGCCTCGGCCCGCTGGAGCCGGCCTACGACCTGTACTCCTTCAAGGTGCTGCCGTGGCTGGGGGAGCGCGTCGCCGGCGATGCGGCGGCCTACAAGTACCTCGCCGAATCGATCCGCATGCACCCCGACCAGGCGACGCTTGCGCGGATGATGGAGGGCGCGGGTCTGTCGCAAGTCGAGTTCTTTAACCTTGCCGCCGGTGTGGTGGCGGTGCATCGGGGATATCGAATTTGATAGTGATAGGATTGGCCCCATATAGAAGATCCTAGGAGGATCGACCATGAAAAGACTGCTTTTAGCGATTTGCGCTTTGCTCATCGGCGCGGCGGTGGTAGTGACCGACGCGGATGCGAGGAGGCTCGGCGGCGGGCGCTCCATGGGTGCCCAGAGAAGCGTCACCCCCCCGGCGTCGGCGCCGGCCCGTCCGGGTCAGCAGCAGGCTGCCCCGGCGGCTGCGCAACCCGCGCCGAGCGGGTTTAGCCGTTGGCTGCCGATGCTGGGCGGCCTGGCGATCGGCGGGCTGCTCGGCTCCATGTTGGGCGGCTTTGGCGGGTTCGGCGGCATTTTGCTGATTGCGCTGCTCGCGATCGGCGCCGTATTGGTTTTCAAGGCCTTCGCGCGCCGGCGGCAAGACGCTGCGCCGTCGCGGCCAGCACAGCTGGCAGGAATGGGTGGCGAGAAGATGCCGATGCCGCAGCATCAGCCTTCGGGAGCGCAGAGAGCCGGGGTCGAGCTCGACACCCGCTCGGCGAAGCCCAACGTGCCGGCAGACTTCGACACCGCGAGCTTCCTGCGCGGCGCCAAGATGAACTTCGTCAAGCTCCAGGCCGCCAACGACGCGGGCAGGCTGGACGACATCCGCGAGTTCACCACCTCGGAGATGTTCAACGAGCTGAACAGGGATGTGCAGGAGCGCGTGAGCGCTCCGCAGCAGACCGACGTAGTCGGGCTCCAGGCAGATCTGCTCGAGCTTGCTACCGAGCGCGACAAGTATTGGGCGAGCGTTCGCTTCTCCGGTGCCGTGCGCGAGACGCCCGGCACCGAGCCGGTGGGTTTCGAGGAGGTCTGGAACCTCGTCAAGCCAACCGACGGCTCGAGCGGCTGGCTGCTCGCCGGCATCCAGCAGATGCACTAGTGAAATATCCATAGAGGCTAAAAAAGGCCACCTTGCGGTGGCCTTTTTATTGCCCTTTGCAAGCTCGAAACGTGATCGAAAAAATACCCGTCGCCGCCCTTAATCACCTTCTCGCCGCCGAGGCCTGGGCGCGCGAGCGGCTTGTGCCCTTCGCGGGCGAGACGATCGAGCTCGCCTCACCGCCGTTTCCTGCCGTGCGCCTGACGATCGCGCCGGACGGCTTGGTGGCTCCGGCGGCGCCCGGCGCGGAACCTTCGCTTCGCGTCCTTCTCAAGCCGCAGGCGGCCGCGGCGCTCGCGCGAGGCGAGGAGCACTTCCTGCGCGCCGTGGAGGTTTCGGGCAACGCGAGGCTTGCCGATGCGGTGATGGCGCTGGCGCGCCATCTGCGCTGGGACTTCGAGGAAGACCTTTCCCGCCTGGTCGGCGACGTGGCCGCCCACCGGCTCGCGGCTGCCGCCCGCGACTTCCTCGCCTGGCAGTCGGACAGCGCGCAGCGCTTCGCCGAATCGCTCGCCGATTACGTGGCGGAGGAAAAGCAGCTCGTCATCCGGCGTGCCGAGCTCGATACGTTCGCCGCTTCGCTCGCGCGCCTGCGCGACGGCGTGGAGCGGCTGGAGCAGAGAGTCCGCCGCCGTGGCTAGGCTGGCGAGGCTCGCGCGCATCCTCGCCGTCGGCCTGCGGTTCGGGCTGTACGAATTGGCGCCACACGGGACGAGCTTCTGGCCGCGCCTGGTGCCCTTCGCGGGCATTCTGATGGGGGCCGATACGAGCTCGCCGCGCGGCCGGCGGCTGCGCGAGGCGCTGGAGAAGCTCGGCCCCATCTTCGTCAAGTTCGGCCAGGTGCTCTCGACCCGGCGCGACCTGCTGCCGGTGGATATCGCCGACGAACTGGCGAAGCTGCAGGACCAGGTGCCGCCCTTCCCCTCCGCGGCGGCAGTCGAGGAAGTGGAGCGCGCGCTCGGCAAGCCGGTGGGTGAATTGTTCAGGGATTTCGACACGCAGCCGGTGGCGAGCGCCTCGATCGCGCAGGTGCACCTCGCCACCCTGCACGACGGACGCGAGGTTGCGGTCAAGGTGCTGCGCCCGCGGGTCGAGCAAGCCATCGCAAAGGATGTCGCGCTGCTCGAGACGGCCGCCGCCCTCGCGGAGCGGCTGTGGTCGGAGGCGCGGCGCCTGAAGCCGCGCGAGGTCGTCGCCGAGTTCGAGCGCCATCTCGAGGAGGAGCTCGATCTCATGCGCGAGGCGGCCAACGCCAGCCAGCTGCGGAGAAACTTCCGCGATTCGAAGCTCCTCATCGTCCCCGAGGTGCACTGGGACTTGTGCGCGCAACGGGTAATGGTGATGGAGCGCATGCAGGGAATTCCAGTCTCTCAAAGAAAGAAAATGGAAGAACGCGGGATCGACATTCCGGCGCTCGCCCGCGCGGGGGTGGAGATCTTCTTCACCCAGGTGTTCCGCGACGGTTTTTTCCACGCCGACATGCACCCGGGAAACATCCTGGTGGCCGACGACGGGCGCTACGTGGCGCTCGATTTCGGCATCATGGGCACGCTCACCGACGCGGACAAGAGCTACCTCGCGCACAACTTTCTCGCCTTCTTCAACCGCGACTACCGGCGCGTGGCGCAGGCGCACCTGGAGGCGGGCTGGGTGCCGGCCGGGACGCGAGTCGACGAGTTCGAAGCCGCCATTCGCGCGGTATGCGAGCCGGTGTTCGCCCGGCCGCTGAAGGAGATCTACTTCGGCAAGCTGCTGCTGCGCCTGTTCCAGATCTCGCGGCGCTTCAGCGTCGAGGTGCAGCCGCAGCTCGTGATGCTGCAGAAGACGCTGCTCAACATAGAAGGCCTGGGACGCGAGCTCGATCCCGACCTCGACCTGTGGCGGACCGCGAAGCCCTACCTGGAGCGCTGGATGGGCGAGCAGATGGGCTGGAAGGGGCTCGCGCGCGCGATTCGCCGCGAAGCGCCGTATTGGGCGGAGATCCTGCCTCAGCTGCCGCGCCTGGCGCACCGCGCGCTCGCCCGCGACCCGGTGGCCGAGCTGAAGCCGGTCCTCGAGCGGCTCGCCGACCAGAACGCGCGCCGGAACGACCTTCTCTCCGCGCTGCTCATCGTGCTCACCGCGGCGCTGATCCTGGCGGCGATCCTTACGTTCTAGACAGGCGTTTGGCAGGCGGGGAAGCGGCGGCTATGATTCCCGGACAATGCTGATCGCTTTCGTCGTCGCGTATCTCTTCGTGACCATCGCCATCGGGCTCTGGGCGGCGAAGCGCGTGCACAACTCGAAGGACTACGTGGTGGCGGGCCGCAGCCTGCCGCTTTACATGAACACGGCCACCGTGTTCGCCACCTGGTTCGGCGCCGAGACCGTGCTCTCCGTATCGGCGGAGTTCGCGAAGAGCGGCCTGGGCGGCATCATCGCCGACCCGTTCGGCTCCTCGTTCTGCCTCGTCATGGTCGCGGTATTTTTCGCCCGCGCCTTCTACCGCATGGACCTGCTGACCATCGGCGATTTCTATCGCAAGCGCTATGGGCGGACGATGGAGCTCGGCACGAGCGTGGTCATCGCCATCTCGTATCTGGGCTGGACCGCGGCGCAGATGACCGCGCTCGGCCTCGCGTTCTCGACCCTCACCGGCGGCGCGATATCGCTCCCGGCCGGCATCGTCATCGGGGCGGTGATCGTGCTCGGCTACACCGTGTGGGGCGGGATGTGGTCGGTGGCGATGACCGACCTTTTCCAGTCGGTGATGATCATCGGCGGCATCGTGCTGATCGCCTGGTTCGTCGGCGACATGGCGGGCGGGCCCGGCAAGGTCATCGCGGCGGCATCGCAAGCGGGGCGCTTCGAGTTTTTCCCCAAGGCCGGAACGAAGGAATGGCTCGCCTTCGTGACCGCCTTCCTGACGCTCGCCCTGGGCTCGATCCCGCAGCAGGACATCTTCCAGCGCGTCACTTCGGCCAAGGACGAGAAGACCGCGGTACGCGGCACGCTGCTGGGCGGCCTGATCTATTTCACCTTCGCCTTCGTGCCGATCTACATCGTTTACGCGGGCTTGCTCGTAGACCCGTCGCTCGGCAAGCTGCTCTCCGCGGAAGATGCCCGCGACACCCAGCGCATCCTGCCCGACTTCATTCTCGGGCACACGCCGCTGTGGATCCAGGTGCTTTTCTTCGGCGCGCTGCTCTCGGCGATTCTTTCCACCGCGAGCGGCGCGATCATCGCGCCCACGGCGCTGTGCACGGAGAACATCATCAAGCCGCTCTTTCCGCGCATGAGCGACCGGCAATTCCTGCTCACGCTGCGTGCCGTGCTCGTGTCGTTCACGCTGGCGGCGTTGCTGTTCGCGCTCAGTTCCAAGCGCACCATGTACGACATGATCCAGAACGCCTACACCGTCACGCTCGTAAGCGCTTTCGTGCCGCTCGCCGCCGGCATCTTCTGGAAGCGCGCCAACAATGCCGGCGCCATCTGTTCGGCGGTGCTCGGGCTCGTGGCCTGGCTCGCGGCGGACGCGCTGGGGAGCGACGCGACGGTCCCGGCGCCGCTCGTAGGGCTCGCGTTCTCGCTTCTGGGCATGGTGGCGGGCGCGTACTACCCGCACGCACAACCCCAACTCGGCGGGCACGGCTGAGCAATCCGGCGGACCTCGACGAGCGCGCACCGGGCACGACGATGCTGGTGCGGATCCTGTTCGCCGTCTACCTGCTGCTGATCGTCTACGCATCGCTGCATCCGTTTTCGGGCTGGCGCCACATCGGGATTTCTCCGCTCGAGTACCTCTTTTCACCGAGGCCCCGCACCAGCAGCGCGTTCGACGTCGTGGTGAACGTGATCGCCTACTTTCCTTTCGGCTTCCTCTGCATCGCCGTCCTGCATCCGCGCGTGCGGGGCATCCCGGCGTTCGCTGTTGCGGTGCTCGGCGCCGCCGCGCTCTCGATCACGCTCGAGGCGCTGCAGAACTACCTGCCGACGCGCGTCTCCTCCAACGTCGATGTGCTGTCGAACGTCGCCGGCGCGGCGATCGGCGCCCTCGCCGGGCTGCGCCTCGCCCCCTGGGTGCTGCACCACGGGCCGTTCCGGCGCCTGCGTGCCATCGCCGTCCTGCCGGGGGCGGGCGTCGACATCGGCCTCGTGCTCATCGGCTTGTGGTTGTTCATCCAGCTGAACCCGATCACGCTGCTGTTCGGCTCGGGCGACCTGCGCGACCTGGTGGTGCCGCCGGGCGGCAGGCCGCGCGCGCCGCAGTTCTTTGTCTCCATCGAGGCGGTAACTTCGGCGGCCAACCTGGTGGTCGTTGCGCTTCTGCTTTCCGCCCTGATCGCGCACCCCCGGGCGGTCCGTCCTGCATTCGTCGGGCTGGTCGCCGTCGCGCTCGCCGTCAAGGCCGGGGCGTTCGCGCTGCTTACGCGCGGCGATCCGCTCGCCTGGCTTACGTTGGGGGCGCAGGCGGGACTTGCGGCGGGCCTGGTCATCGGGCTCGCCGCGGTCGCGTTGCCGCGCACTGCAAGGCTCGCGCTCGCCGCCGTGCTGGTCATGGCCTCGACGGTGCTCGTCAACCTCGCGCCGGCCAATCCGTATTTCACCGCGACCCTCAGGCTGTGGCACCAGGGGCACTTCCTGAATTTCAACGGCGTGACGCGGCTCGTGAGCGCGGCCTGGCCTTTCATGGTGCTGGGATACTTATTCTTTCTCGCCTCGCCGCGTAGCCGCGAAGCGGAACTGTAAAATCGGTCCTTCCCCATGTCTTACTACGCTCGTCATGTATTTTTCTGCTGCAATCAGCGCGACGGCGGCCGTGTCTGCTGCAACGACAAGGGCGCGAGCGAGATTCGCGACTACGCCAAGCAGCGGGTAAAGGAGCTCGGGCTGTCGGGCGCCGGGAAAGTCCGCATCAACCAGGCCGGCTGCCTGGACCGCTGCGAGGAAGGGCCCTGCATCGTGGTCTACCCCGATGCGGTGTGGTACACCTACGTCGACCGCGCCGACATCGACGAGATCATCGAGGAACACCTGCGCAATGGCCGCATCGTGGACCGGCTGCGCATGTAATGCGCTCGACAACGGAGCGCGTGTTCGTACCCGGCGCGGCGGGCCGCATCGAATGCGCGGTCGACAAGCCGCAGAGACCGCCCCGAGGCAAGGCCCTCATCGCTCACCCGCATCCCCTGTTCGGCGGCACGCTGGACAACAAGGTGGTGCAGACGCTGGCGCGCGCCTTCGTGGAGCTCGGCTACGAAGCCTGGCGGCCGAATTTCCGCGGCGTCGGCCAGAGCGAAGGCCGCTATGACGAGGGCAACGGCGAGGTGGATGATCTCGCCGCGGTTTTTGCCTACTTGCAGAGCAAGAATGTGGTCCTGGCGGGTTTCTCCTTCGGCGCCGCGATGCAGGCGCGGCTGGCCGCGAGACTGAAGGAGAATCGGATCGAACCCGAAAGGCTCGTGCTGGTCGGGGTCGCGGTGGCTAATTTCGCCACGCCGCCCGTGCCGCCGGGGACGCTCGTGATCCACGGCGAGCGCGACGAGACGGTGCCGCTCGCGGCGGTTCTGGATTGGGCAAGGCCGCAGGAGCTGCCGATCGTGGTGGTCCCCGGCGCCGAGCATTTCTTCCATCACAAGCTGCCGCTATTGCGGGCGATAGTCGAATCGAGCTGGAAATGAGCGCGCGGTGAGTGCACCGGCAAGTTCACTGGTGGCGCGCGGGCTGCGCAAGTCTTTCGGCCCGCTCGAGGTGGTCGCCGGGGTGAATCTCGAGGTCGAGAGCGGCGAGTGCTTCGGCCTGCTCGGCCCGAATGGCGCCGGGAAGACCACCACGCTCAAGCTCTGCCTCGGCCTGATCGAGCCCGACGCAGGCGAGATGGTGCTGCTCGGCGAGCCGGTGCCGCAGCGCGCGCGCGAGGCCCGCCGCCGGGTGGGCGTGGTGCCGCAGTTCGACAACCTGGATCCGGACTTCACGGTCGCCGAGAACCTGCTGGTCTACGGCCGCTACTTCGGTATGCGCGCGCACGCGATCGCCGCGCGCGTGCCGGAGCTGCTCGAGTTCGCCGGCCTTGCCGGGCGCGGCGACGCCAAGATCAACACGCTCTCGGGGGGCATGAAGCGGCGGCTCACGCTCGCCCGCGCCCTTGTCAACGATCCCCAGATCGTGTTCATGGACGAGCCCACCACCGGGCTCGACCCGCAGGCGCGCCATCTCATCTGGGAGCGCCTGCGCCGGCTCACGCAGCAGGGCAAGACGCTGGTCCTGACGACCCATTTCATGGAGGAAGCGGAGCGGCTGTGCAATCGGCTCGCGATCATGGACCACGGCAGGATCATCACCGAGGGCTCGCCGCGGGCGCTGATCGCCGCCCACATCGAGCCGCAGGTCGTCGAAGTGCACGGCAACGGCTTCGAGGCGTGGATGGAAGAGGCGAGATCGCTGTGCCCGCGGGTGGAGCGCGCCGGCGACACGGTGTTCTGCTACACGGGCGAGGTCGAGCCGATCCTGCGCAACCTGTCCGGGAAATCCGACCTCACATATCTGCACCGCCGGGCGAGTCTCGAGGATGTTTTTCTGAAACTCACTGGAAGAGACCTGCGTGATTAAATCCCGTCTCCTGGCGCCGCCGGGCGTGAGCCTGCGCTGGACCGCGGTCTGGCGGCGTAACTGGCTGGTGTGGAGGCGCCTCGCGATTCCCTCCATCCTCGGCAACCTCGCCGATCCGCTGATCATGCTGTTCGGCCTGGGCTATGGCCTGGGCGCGATGATCGGCAACCTGCAGGGCGCGTCGTACTTCGCTTTCCTTGCCGCGGGTTTCGTCGCCACCTCGAGCATGTACGCGGCCACGTTCGAGTCGCTGTTCTCCGCCTATTCGCGCATGCAGGTGCAGCGGACGTGGGAGGGCATCGTGAACGCGCCGATGACGCTCGACGACGTGCTCACCGGCGAATGGGCCTGGGCGGCGAGCAAGGCGCTCGCGGCGGGCGGCTGCATGCTCATCGTCGTCGCCGCGTTAGGCTATGCCGACGTCCTTTCCGCGATCTCCGCGCTGCCTGTCGTACTGCTGCTCGGGCTTGCGTTCAGCGGGCTCGGCCTGAGCATCAACGCGCTGGCGAACGGCTACGACTTCTTCAGCTACTACATGACGCTGGTGCTCACGCCGATGATGATGCTCTCCGGGGTGTTCTTCCCGATCGAGCAGATGCCCGGCGCGGTGCAGGCCGCGGCCAAAGCGCTGCCGCTCTATCACGGCGTGGCGATCGTGCGGCCGCTGCTCGCCGGCGAAAGCGCGCCTGGGCTGGCACTTCATGCCGGCGTGCTCGCCGCCTATGCTATCTTGGGCTTCTATGCCGCGGCCGTTCTCACGCGCCGGCGCCTGTTGAAATAAGAGCGCCTCCCGACGAAGATGCTCTGGGTCAAGTCGCTGCACATCATTTTCATGGTGACCTGGTTCGCGGGCCTTTTCTATCTGCCGCGCCTCTTCGTCTATCACGCGCTCGCCGAAGATGCCGTGTCGGTCCAGCGCTTCCTGGTCATGGAGCGCAAGCTCTTCTGGGGAATCATGACCCCCGGCGCGGTGCTCACCATCGCGCTCGGCCTGTGGCTATGGCTCGGCTGGTTTCGTGATGCATCCGCCTGGCTGCACGTCAAAATCGCGCTCGTCGCGCTCCTGGTGGCCTATCACCTGTGGTGCCTGCGCCTGCTGCGCGCCTTCGCCGCCGGGCGCAACACGAAGAGCCACCTGTGGTACCGGTGGTTCAATGAAGTTCCGGTCCTGATTCTCATCGCCACGGTGCTGCTGGTTGTCCTCAAACCGTTCTGAATCGTTCTTCGCCAGCTCGCCGCGCGGGCTGGAGGCGCTTCTTCTCAAGGAATTGGAAACCCTGGGAGCGCAGGATGTTCGAGGCGTAGCCGGAGGCGTAGCGTTCTGCGGCGGTTGGGACGTCTGCTATCGCGCCAATCTTTGGTCCCGCATCGCTTCGCGCGTTCTCTGGCGGGTCGCGGAATTCGAGTATCGCAGCGAAGAAGAGATCTATGCCGCAGCGAAAGCGATCGACTGGCCGAAGTACTTCGGCGTCGAGCGGACCCTTCGGGTCAACGTCACCGCGCAGAAGAGCCCGCTGAAGAGCCTCGAGTTCGTGACGCTCAAGATCAAGGACGCGGTCTGCGACCGCTTTCGCGACGCGCTCGGGCGCCGCCCCGATGTGGACCGGGCGGCGCCCGACGTCCGGATTCATGCTTTTCTCGAGGAGAAAAGAAGCACGCTTTACCTCGATACCTCCGGCGAGCCGCTCTTCAAGCGCGGCTGGCGCACGGAGCAGGGCGAGGCGCCGTTGCGCGAGAACCTCGCCGCAGGCATCGTGATGCTGACCGGCTGGCAGCCCGGAGAAGCGTTGCTCGACCCGATGTGCGGTGCCGGCACGCTCCTCGTGGAGGCGGCGGCGATGGCGCGGGGACGGGCGCCGGGCGCCAAGCGCGCCTTTGGCTTCGAGAGGCTCGCGAGCTTCGATTCGAACCTCTGGGAGAAGGTAAAAAAGGAAAGCCGGGAGAACCCGGTGGAGCCGCGGCTCTTCGGCAGCGACAGCGACGCCGAGGCGCTGAAGGCGTCGCGGCGCAACCTTGCCGCCGCGGGCGTCGAGCGTTGGGTGAAGCTGGAGCAGGCCGACATCCTGCAGCGCGCGGCGCCGGAGCCTGCGGGCGTGATGGTGGCGAACCCGCCCTACGGCGAGCGCATGGGCAGCGCCGACGAGCTCGCGCTCTTCTATCCCAGGCTGGGCGATGCGCTGAAGAAGAACTTCGCCGGCTGGCGCTGCTTCTTCTTCACCGCCGATCTGCGCCTGCCGAAGCTCATCCGCCTGCAGCCCTCGCGCAAGACCCCGCTCTGGAACGGCGCGCTGGAGTGCAGGCTCTACGAGTTCAGGATCGTCTCAGGCAGCAACCGCAGCTAAGCCGCCGGCGAGCGGACGTGCTCGGGGCGAACCCCGACGCCGATCATGCGCGCTGGAATTCGCCGCAGGACGGGGAACCGCCCGAGCATCCGCGCGGCGAACGGCACCTGCCGCGAGCCGCCCGGGTCGGCCAGGACGCGTTGCAGAATTGCGTTCTGCACGAGCACCTGGAAACCCTGCGTCATGCGGGTGGGAAATTCGCGGCGCGCCTGCACCTTTCGTAACGCTTCCAGGCTCGGCCTGCCGGCGCGCAGCGGCTGGAAGAGCAGATTGGCGGTCGCTACGGCGTCCTGAATCGCCAGGTTGATGCCCACTCCGCCGACGGGCGACATCGCGTGAGCGGCGTCGCCGATGCAGAGCAGTCCCGGCCGGCACCATTCCTTCAGGCGGTTTACCTGCACCGTGAGCAGCTTGACGTCGTCCCAGGAGGCGAGCTCTCCCATGCGGTCAGCGGCGAACGGAAGCAGCGCGCCGATCCTGGAGCGGAAGGCTTCGAGGCCGTTCTTCTGTAGTATCTCGAGCGAGCCCTTCGGGATCACGAAAGCGCATTGCCAATAGTCGCCGCGGTTCAGCATGACGAGGATGCTCCCGCGATCGAAGCGGCCCATCGTGTCGGCCGGGTCGCTTGGCCCGCGCGAGACGCGAAACCACAAGGCGTCGATCGGCGCGCCAAGGTCGATCACCTCAAGGTGCGCCTTGTCCCGCACGGTCGAATGCCGGCCGTCGGCGCCGACCACCGCATCGGCTCTGACACGAATGCGCCCCTTCGGAGTGTCGGCCTCGACGCCCCGCACCTCGCCGTCCTCCTCCAGCAGCCCGACCACTTCGCCCTGCCTTGTCAAGGTGAACCCCGGATACCGTGCGGCCTGCCTGGCGATGAAATCGAGGAAGTCCCATTGCGGGATCATCGCGATGAAAGGGAAGGGCAGGCCCGAGAAATCGGCAATCGGGATACGCGTCTCGCCGAACTGCGCGCGCAGCTCGCGAACTTCCTGATGAGGCAACTTCAGGAACTCATCGACCATGCCCAGCTCGTGCAGCACCTGAAGCGTGGAGGGATGGATCGTGTCGCCGCGGAAATCCCGCAGGAAGTCGCGGTGCTTTTCGAGCACAAGGACCTCGATACCGGCGCGCGCCAGCAGCAGGCCGAGCATCATGCCTGCCGGGCCGCCGCCGGCGATGCAGCACTGCACCGAGGTGATCACCGGCGCATCTTAGCGCCGGCTGGACTTCTCCCAGGCCGGATTTCCGCCCGTAACGCGGGGACCGTAGGCGAAACGTGCGCGGGGAACACGCGTGCCGGCGGTATGCAGCCGAAACGGCCGCTCCGACGGATCGATCGCGGCCGACGGCTGCCAGGAGAGGCCAAGCTTGTCCATCAGGGTCAAGGCGTCGAAGGGCGCCTTGACCTTCACGTCATTGTCGAAATAGACGTACACGTCCCGGCCGTCTTCGTCCCAGGACCGGATGCGCCGCGCCCAGCTCGCCAGCGCGCGGCTGGTGTAGCCGCTGGTGTAGATCTTCACATCGCCATGCAGGCGCACGTAGACGAAGTCCGAAGTGACGTGGAACATCTTCGGCCACTTTCCCGCCGTGTCCGCCACCACCAGGCCGATGTCGTGGCGCTTGAGGAGCGCGAGGAACTCGTCGTTCATGAAGCTGGGGTGGCGGATCTCGACTGCGTGGCGCAGAGGACGGTTTGCATCGATGGCGAGTCGCGAGCGCCCGGTCATGCGTGAATCCCTTTTCCTCGCGATCGACAAGGCCTGCTCGGTGTCGCGCGGCAGCAGCTCGAAGAACGCCTCCAGCCGCTCGGGCCGAAACGTGAACATGGGCGGAAACTGCCACAGGAAGGGCCCCAGCTTGTCCTTCAGGTTCAGAATCCCTGAGGCAAAGAAATTCGCCAGCGGCTTCTCGATATTCCTCAGCTTGAGCATGTGGGTGATGTAGCGGGACCCCTTGACGCTGTAGAGGAAGCCCGGGGGCGACTCCCCGTACCACGCGGTGTAGTACTCAGGCCGCTGCAGCGAATAGAAGGAACCGTTGATCTCGAGCGTCGGGAAATGGCGCGCGGCGAACTCGAGCTCGCGGCGCTGCGGCAGGCCCTGCGGGTAGAACACCCCGCGCCAGGGCTCGTAGCGCCAGCCGGAAATGCCGATTCGAATCATGCGGCCCCGGGTCAGGCGAATTTCAGCTTCTTCCAGCCTTCGAGCTTTTTCACCTTTTCGAGCTTCTCCTCGTCGGTGAGATCCAGGCGCAGCGGCGTCATCGAGACATACCCCTGCTCGATCGCCCACCGGTCGGTGCCCTCTTCGGTGGCCTCCACGGGCACCACCATGAACCAGTAATGCGTGCGGCCCATCGGATCCTTTGCGGGAACCACCTTGCCGTCGTAATGCCTCATCGATTGACGGGTCCAGACCGTGCCGCGCGGCGCCTTGCCGGGAAAGTTGACGTTGACCAGCGGCAGATCGGGCACAGCCAGCAGGGATTCGAGCACCGTCGCGACCCACGGCTTCAAAGCCTGGAAGTCAGGCTGGTCCGCATCGGTCGCCGGCGCGCTGAGAGCGATCCCGCGCACGCCGAGGAGGGAACCTTGCTTCGCGCCCGCAAGCGTTCCCGAATGCCAGATGGCGTTGCCGAGGTTGGTGCCGATGTTGATTCCGGAAAGAACCAGATCGACTTTTTCCCACAGAGAAACCCCGATCGTCACGCAGTCCGCCGGGGTGCCGTTGACGCGATAGGCCTCGACGCCGGGAATCTGCAGCGGAAGCTGCGTGCGCTTGTAGCTGAGCGGCCGCGAGGCCGTAATCGAATGGCTTGCCGAGGACATCTCCACATCGGGCGCGACGATCCGCACCTGGCCGAATTTCGCGGCAACCTGCGCCAAGGCCGCTATGCCCGGGCTATAGACGCCATCGTCGTTAGTGATGAGGATGCGCATATGCCTGCTTCTCCGAAGAGCACCTACCGGGTTTCCAGCAATTAGCGTGCGCGTCCTCCTCATCCACAACCCGGGCGCCGGCCAGCATGCAAAAAAGGATCTCGACCGGCTCCTGGCGATCATCCGCGAATGCGGCCACGAGCTGCGCTACAAGTCGGCCAAGGACGACGACTGGGCCAAGGCGCTCGATGAGCCCGTCGATCTCGTGGCCGTCGCGGGCGGCGATGGCACGGTCGCGCGCGTGGTGAAGAAAATGGTCGGCCGCGGCCTGCCGGTCGCGCCGCTTCCGGCCGGCACCGCCAACAACATCTCCACCACCCTCGGCATCGTCGGACGGCCGCTCGAAGAACTGGTACACGGCTGGACGGACGCGCGCCGCGTGAAGCTCGACGTCGGCATCGCCGAAGGCCCGTGGGGCAAGCGCTACTTCGTCGAAGGCGTCGGCGCGGGCCTCTTTGCCCAGACCGTGCCGCTGGTCGACTCGGACCCGCGGATGAAGCAATTGAAGACTCCTGCGGACAAGGTGCGCTTTGCCTTGGAGAGGCTCGAAGAGCGCCTCGCGCGTTTGCAGCCTGTTTCCGTGAAGGCGAGCCTAGACGGCAAGGATGTCTCGGGCGACTACCTGATGTTCGAAGCCCTCAACATCGCCTACGTGGGTCCAAACCTATTCCTCGCCCCCGACAGCAACCAGGGCGACGGCCAATTCGACCTCGTCATGGTCACCGAAGCCGAGCGCGACCGATTAAGGCATTACCTCAAGCACTGGCAGGAGAAAAAGCCGCGCCTCGCGGTCCTGCCGTCGCGCCAGGGCAAAGAGCTTCACGTTGCCTGGACC
>Ga0209488_10002802_pt1 | contig 14200 bp, 12 predicted proteins | sample Rivendell_Oct201_8_FD_188349 | JGI IMG/M metagenome (GOLD analysis project Ga0209488, IMG submission 188349) | Vadose zone soil microbial communities from the Eel River Critical Zone Observatory, Northern California, USA -... | ecosystem: Environmental > Terrestrial > Soil > Vadose zone >... | reverse complement strand
CCGGCCAACGCCTCGATGGTTCGCCGGCGGGCCGGATCGTCGCCCATCATCAGCCCGGCCCAGAGCTCGTATGGATCGGCTGCCGCAGCCAATTTTTCATAAGGCGGCTTCAATGCGATCGGCTGCTGATCCGGAAAAGCGAACAGCGTCGGCACAAATGCCTGCCGCCGTGTGACCGCGAGCGTCGGCAAATGCACTTCCGGATGGACGAGCACCTGAAGCGCGCTCTTCGGGTACGCGACGGCCAGCTTCGTTCCGGCCGGCAAGGCATCGATCGCGGACAGATCAGCCCGGTACGTCCGATCGCCTTCGAGCCAGGCAGCCTCGACGACGGCGAGCCGCGCGAATAAAAGCACGCAAGTGACGCTGCCGATGGCAATCGCCGTTTTTCGGTTCGGGAAATGCGGCACGGCGGCAGCAACGACCAAAAGGAAGAACCCGACGACGAGCCGGTGATCGATGCCTTTGGCGGAGGCTATCTCCGTCGGTAACAGCAGATAAGCCAAGAGGATCAGTAGAATTCCCGGAGCCAGCCGCGGCGAAATGTTTAGCCGCCGCCGCCATGCAAGGCCTCCCAGCAGCGCCAGCAAGAGGCCGTAACAAGCGAAAACGAGAACCGGCGAATAATTGTAAAGGACGCCGAACAGCAGGTACATCTTCGGCCCCGAGCCCGGATAAACAATCTGACCTTCGCCGGACGGGTGCCACCAAAACGCAACGATGGCGGCCGGTATCAGAAATTGCGCCGAAAACAGCGCCGCACGGAGGACCAGCACGGTCCATCGCCCCCTTCGCCATTCGGCGAGCGTCGGCTGCGCCTCCATTCCGAAGACGATCAGGCCGTACAAACCAAGCGCGGCAATGTGGCTGAAGAAGCAGAGCAGCGCGACCAGCACGGACGCCGATATCCGTAGCCAGATGCGGCGGTTCTCGAGAGCGAGCCATAGCGCGGCGCCGCACAGCGCCACGCCCAGCCCGAACAGAAAATTGACCGATCCCCAAAGCAGCGTGAGATTGTAGAGAAAAGCGGCGGCCAAAAGCGGCCAAAGCCGCCATGCGCCGCCGACCACGCGGTTCAGCGACGCCGTGCCGCCGAGGATCAGCGCGAAGATCATGACGAGGAACAGCTTGCCGGCGATCTCCAGTGGCATTGCTCGCGCGAGCAGCGGCACGATGATGTCGCCGGCCAAATTCGGCAGCGGCGCCCACCGGACCTCGTAAAACTCGCTGCCGCCGGCCGCGAGGACCGCGAACCGCGCGAGATGGTTCGGATAGTCGAAGAGCGGCGGCAATACGGTCGAGAACAGCGGGACGCTGTAGAACGCGAGCAGCACCACGCCGGCCAGCAGCACGCGATGTGGGGATGAGCGCGGCTTGGACGCCGCCTTCAAGACCGAGAGATTTACCGTCTGCGTTGACACCATCACGGATCTCGAAGCCCAGGCACAGTGGCCGGCCGCCTCAGCTTGGCAGAATTATTTCGGTTCTGTATTCCTGGCCGGCCCGCCGCCGGCTTCGCTTTCCCCGTCACTTCGCTCTTTTGACCGATCACGGTGCTATGCGCTCGATAAAAATACCGAGAGTTGTCCTGTTGCTGGTGGGTGTTGCGGGGCTTTCCGGCTGGACGCTCGCATTATTGGTGCTTTCGGGGAGAATCGGGCTGCTCGGGCCCGGTACCGACTGGCTGGCTTTTTACGGCGCGGCCCGCGCCTATCTCGACGGTCATCTCGCGCTGATCTTCGATCCCGAAGCTTTCACCGCTCATCTCAATTCCGAGTTCGGCTGGTGGCTCGTCGAGCCCCTTGCGTTTCGGCCCTGGGTTTATCCGCCGGGTTTTTTGCTGCTGGTATTGCCGTTCGGCATGCTGCCTTTGGCTGGCTCCTACGTTCTTTTCCAATTGGCGAGCGGCACAGCCCTGGCTGGAGCGCTGGCATTCAAGGCCGATCGCCCCGATGTTCGCCGGCTGATCATCGCCTCTGCATTCCTGTCCTTCGGTGCGGCAGCCAATATAATGCAGGGACAGAACGGGTTCCTGACCGCGGCATTTTTGATCGGCGGCTGGCGCGCGATCCGGTCGTCGCCGTTGCTTGGCGGCGCCTTGCTGGGCATGGTGACCGTCAAACCGCAATTCTGGCTGCTCGTGCCGGTGGCGCTCGTCGCCCTGCGGGAATGGAAGGCGCTCGCTAGCTGTGTCGGCTCGGCGGTTGTGCTCGCCGCCGCGAGCGCAGCCCTGTTCGGGATAGATGCCTGGCTGCACTGGATCGACTTCGCGCTGCATCCGGGCGAATGGATCCCAAATGCGCGGATTTTCGGGACCAGCTATTTTTCGTTGATTACCGCGGGGATCGGCCTGTCGGGGAAGCTGGCCGATGCTATCCAGATGACGGTCACCGCCGCGTCGGCGGTCGTCGTGTATCTGAGCTGCCGCGCAACGATGCCGCGCGACCAGCAGCTTGCCATTTTGCTAGCGGCCGCGCTCATCGCGGCGCCGCATTCCAGCTATTATGACACGGTGCTGCTAGCGATCGCCGCAACGTTATGGATCGTCGATGCGGCCGAGCGCGGAAGCGCGCTGTTGCGCTCGGAATTCGCTCTGTTCGTGTGGACAGCGCCGTTATTCGAAGCGGAGGTGGGGCGCGGTTTTGTGCCGCTGCTGGCGACTGCGTTTATTGCTGTCGTGCTCGCCTGCCGGATGCGCGACGCGGGCGCGCGGCCGGAACTCACACGGCCGGCGATGGCGCCGGGCCGCGAAAGGCGCGCCGGGCGATCAGGCTGAACAGCAGCAGATTGACAATCGCGCCGAGCGGCACGATCCCGGCGCCGGCGAACATCGCGAAGAGCCCGCAGAACAAGCCAAAGATTGCGGCGTGTTCGCGCCGGGTGCCGCCGCGCTCGATCAGGTCTTTGACGAGAAACACACCGGGAATGACGATCGCCGCCATGTCGTAGGCGAAGAGGTAGGGCGTGACGATCAACGCCGCTGAAGCGGCCGCCGCGGCCTTTACATCGAAGCTGCCCCGCCGTCGCCAGATCAGGCAGGCGAGCGCCGCGACGAGGAGCGCCAGGATTGCGTGAACGATTCCGGCGGGCAGCGCGCCGAGCCCGAGCGCGCGCGCCAGCCCGTAGACCGATTGCAGTTTGCCCCAGGCGAGATCCTGCACGACGAGCGCCGCTTGGGCGCGCTCCGTCAGGGCGGGCGGGAAGGCGAGCCAAGGCTCCACCCCGAATGCGAGCGACGAGGCGATCGCAAGCAACGCGCCCGCGGCAACCGTCGCGGCCAGGGCCCGCCAATGTCCCGCGATCGCGAACAGCAGCGGAAACAGCAGCAGGAACTGCGATTTGTAGAAGAGACAGCCGAAACAGACGCCGGCGATGATGGGCCACCGTTCGAGGAAGCTGAGGCCGGCGCCAATCAGCGCCGCGGTCAGAAAGCCGTTCTGTCCGACATAGACATTGAGCAGGCTGAGCGGCGCGGCGAGAATCGCGAGCGGCGTCAGCCCGTCGCGCAGGATGCGATATCCGGCTGCGAGACAGCCGGCCAGCGTCGCCGCCTGCCAGGCAAGAAACGCCCAGGCATATGGCAACAGGGCCACCACGGCTGCCGGAAGAAAGAAGATCGGCGGATAGGGCCAGGGATACTGCCCGGCATGCGGTCCGACAAACTCGGTCTGGATTTCGCCGAAGTGGCGCGAATCGTAGGCCGCCGCGGCGTGACCGGCGAGCGCTTCCCGCCCGGCCAGCCACATCGGCGTGAAGTCGGTCAGGATCGGGGCGCCGTTGGGGTCGAGGATCCACGAGCCGGACCGATAGAACCCCAGCAACAGCACGATGTTGAGGACGATCAGCGCAACCGCGCCGGATGTCAGAAACCACCGCAGCGAGACACGGCCAGACCTCGGCCAAGCCCGGCCATGACGAGTGACGGGAGCCAGGGATAGTATCCTTCTGCGTCAACCGGGCCCGTTTTAGCGCAGCATCGCGAGCATGTCAGAGGTCACGATCACCGCACCGCTGCGCAGCCGCTTTGGCGTGTCGCTGCCGATCCTGTTCGCGCTGCTGGTCTATGTGAACGTCATCGGTCTGCCGCACCACACGCTGGAAGACCCCGACACCTATTGGCACATCGTGCTCGGGCGCTGGATCATCGATCACGCCGCGGTGCCGCACCGCGACCTGTTTTCCTTCTCCATGCCGGGCGCGCCGTTTGTCCCGTTCGAATGGCTCGCCGAGGTCGCGATCGCCGCGATTTATGATTATTTCGGCTGGGCCGGTCTCGCCGCGGCGGCGGCATTGTCGGCAGCTGCAACTTTGGCGCTGCTACTCCGCCTGTTGCTGCGCAGTCTGGCGCCGATCCATGCGTTGCTGGCGACCGCGCTCGCCTGGCACCTGATCTCGGGCCACATCCTGGCGCGGCCGCATATTTTCGCGCTGCCGATTCTTGTGCTGTGGACCGCCGCGCTGGTGAAGGCGCGCGACGAGGATCGCGCGCCGCCCTTGTGGCTCGTACCGCTGATGGTCCTATGGGCCAATCTGCACGGCAGCTTCATTTTCGGTTTGGCATTGGCGGCGCTGTTCGCAGTTGAGGCGCTGATCGCCGCGCCGGATTGGCGGTCGCGGCGGCGGGCGGCCCGCAGTTGGCTGTTGTTCGGCGCGCTGTCGCTGCTGGCGGCACTCGTCACCCCGTTCGGCATCGAAGGGCTGCTCCAGCCATTTCGGCTGCTCGGGATGAGCTTCGCCTTGTCGGCGCTGATCGAATGGAGCAGCCCCGATTTTCAGCACTACAACCCGCTTGAACTGTGGATCATGGTTGTGCTGGTCGCCGCCTTCAGCCTGCAGTGGCGGCTGCCGGCGACACGGCTGGCCATGCTGCTGCTGTTGTTGCACATGGCCTTGCAGCACCGGCGGCATATCGAAATCCTGGGACTCCTCGCGCCGCTATTGCTGGCGCCCGCCTTGGCGCGACAACTGGAGGACCGCCCTGGCGGCAGCCGCACCTTGCAAGGGGTCGACCGGGCGATTGCCGAGCTGAAGAAACCTGCGACCGGGCTGGGCATCGCCGTTAGCCTCGTCCTGTTCGTCGTGCTGACGGCGGCCGTGCTGCCGCGGCAGCGGCTGCATATGGCCGATGATCTCACCCCGGCGGCCGCGCTTGCTGCGGTCGGTGCGCACCATATCGACGGGGCGGTCCTCAATGATCACGCCTTTGGCGGGTATCTGATCTTCCAAGGGATCAAGGTGTTCATCGATGGCCGCGCCGATTTCTACGGCGACGCCTTTATGAAGCGCTACGCCCAGGCGGTCACCCTGGTCAGTGATGAGTTGCCGCAGCTGCTCGACCAGTACCGCATCGCCTGGACGCTGTTTGCGCCCGAACGGCCGGCAGTGCAGATGCTCGACCACCTGCCCGGATGGCATAGGCTTTACGGCGACGGGGTCGCCGTCGTGCATGTCCGAGACGATCAGACCAAACCCTGATCGCCCGGACGCAGCTTGTTGTTAACGATCGGCCGCTAACGGTCCACCGCTGCCGATCAGCCGCAAACAATCAGCCGCAAACAATCAGCCTACGAGGCGGTACAGGGTATTGACCCCGAGATCGGCGATGTCCTTGAAGGTCGCGAACACCATCAAGCCGCCGACAAATCCGAGCCCGAGCTGTGTCGCAAAGGTCTGCGCCTGCGCCGCCACTGGCCGGCCGCGGAGGGCTTCGGCGAGATAGAACAGGAGATGCCCGCCATCGAGGCTCGGGATCGGCAGCAGGTTCATGACGGCGAGGTTCGCCGAGATGATCGCAACGAGCCCGAGCGACATCAAAAAACCCTGATGCGCGACCTCGCCCGACACCTGCGCAAAGCGGATCGGGCCGATAAAATCCTGGCCGGCATTGACGCCCGTGGCGAGCTGCCACAGCGCCTGCAGCGTCTCAGCGGTCAGCCCCCAGGTCAGCTCGATGGCGCGCCAGATCAGCCATAGGGCCGCTTCCGGCAAGGAAGCCTCGACGTTCGAGGGCCGTCCGACGACGAGGAGCAGCACCGCCAGCACGACAAAGCTGAGCGCGAAATTAGCGGCTGGGCCGGCGGCGGCGACCGCGGCCCGCCGCCCGAGCGAGGCTTGTTCGAAAAGCAGCGGGCCGGGCGCGCCGTTTGCCTCGGCGGCCGGTATTCCGTCATCGCGAGGGCCGCTCTGTTCCCCGAACATGCGGATATAGCCGCCAAGCGGCACGAGGCCGAGCTTCCAGCGGGTGCCGCCGCGGTCGGTGCGGCCGACGATTTCGGGGCCGAGGCCGATCGAGAACACCTCGACCCTGAGCCCGGTCAGTCGCGCCATGAGATAGTGACCCAGCTCATGGACCGTAACGAGGACAGTCGTGATCGCCAGAAAACAAGCAACGTTAAACAAACCTGCCGAGGCGAATTCCATGATGCCTAATCCTCGTGCCGGTTTCAGTCCTACGTTCGGTATTTCCAAGACTGGATCTGTGGATAACCCTGGAAAGTTGTGGTTTGGTTAATAATGGGGCGCGTGGGGCGCGCAAATTTTCGCCTTCCCGTAAACTCCTGTTGGCACGAATACATTAATCATCTTTTTCCCATGCTTTTTATTTGTTAACGCTAATTTTCCGTTGCAAACCAGACAAAATTTGATACATACGTGCCCGTAAGTCGCCCCAAACCGAACCGGACCGCAAAAATAAGCCGCTTTGGCCGGGGCTGGTCGACCGCGTCTGTTCCACCGAGGGGCAAAGGGGTCGGTCACGGGCTCAATCTCCGGGGTATGCACATGCTCGCTCTGTTCAAACGCTTTTGCAGTGACGATCGCGGCGCGACCGCGACCGAATACGCAATGCTGATCATCTTCATCGCGCTGGCGATCGCCGGCGGCGCGACGTTGCTCGGCAACAACATCAACAACCTGTTCAGCAGAATTGGCGCCAGCATCACCAGCTTGGCGCCCTGATCGGGACTGAGTTGCCGTCCGGGACCACGAGGCCGTGGTGTCGTGAACATTCATTACGGGAGCACCGGTATGCGTAGCCTGATGCGTAGTTTTCTTTCCGACGAGAGCGGCGCGACCGCGACCGAATATGCGATGCTGATCATCTTTATCGCGCTGGCGATTGCCGGCGGCGCGACATTGCTCGGCAACAACATCAACAACCTGTTCAGCTCGATCGGCGCGAGCCTCTCCGGCCTGTCGCCCTAACCGGCATCGGGCATCGGGCGCGGCGCAAAGCGGGCCGTGCTTTAAGGTCAGGGTGGATCGGCAGATGCAGGCAATCGTGGCGGGTCTCGCCGTTGCGGTCTTTGCTGCAGCGGCATTCGGCGACATCAGACACCGGCGGATCCCGAACGGGCTGGTTCTCGCAATCGGGGCGCTTGGGATTGCGCGCATGGCGCTGGCCGGCGATGCAGCTGCTGCGGTCATGACGCTGCTCGCCGCTGCAGCCGCGCTCGCGGTCGGCTTTGCGCTGTTCTGGCGCGGCATCATCGGCGGCGGCGACGCCAAGCTGATAACCGGCGCGACGCTGCTGGTCGGCTATCACGACCTGTTCGCGTTCCTGTTTCTGATGAGCCTGTGCGGCGGCGTCCTCGCCTTGGCCGTGCTGGGGCAGCATCGTATCCGCCCTTGGCTGCAAGCCCTCGCGCTGTCGATTGCGGCCCGGCAGAAGTCGGGCGGCTGGGTCATGCGTCATTCGCGCCTTTCGGCGGCGCTGACAGGCGCAGCCGACAGCGGCCAGCCCGCTATGCAGCTCAGCGTCCCTTATGGTGTCGCAATCGCGGCTGCCGGCATAATCACCCTGGGATTACAGACAGTCCCCCCGCAACTTTTCCTTTAGATTCAGGCCATGCGCGCCAAAACGCTACTAACAATTCTGTTTCTGCTGTCGCTCGGCGTCGCAGCCTGGCTGTTCCTGCACGCATTGCCGCAAAACGCCACCGCCGACGTGCAGCCGACCCCGAAGGAAGAAGTGCTGGTGGCTGCCGGACCGCTGGCAGCCGGCACGCTGCTGCGCTCTGAGGATGTCGTGTGGCGGCCGGCCGCCGGCGTCGTCGAGCCCGGCACGGTCGTACGGCCGCTCGCGGCCGTGCATACCGAGCGCGACGAGCAGGCGCGCAACGAGGTCTCGGGCGCCGCGCTGAACGTCGATCTCGCGCGCGGCGAGCCGATCCGGCGCTCGCTTATCGTCAAGCCCGGCGACCGTGAGTTCCTGCAGGTCGTGCTGACCTCTGGGGCGCGCGCGATCGCAATCCCGATCTCCTCGGTCGGGGCCGGCACGGGTCTCCTCAATCCGGGCGACCGCGTCGATGTCGTCCTGACGCAGAACTTCAATTCGGAAGGGCTGGCGCGCCGCTCGGTCAGCGAGACGATCGCGCAGAACCTGCGCATGCTGGCAATCGACCCGCCGAACGCGCAGGGAGGCCGTTCGGTCATGCTCGAAGTGACCCCCGAGCAGGCGGAGAAGGTCGGCGTCGCGGCCGAGCTCGGCAAATTGTCGCTGCTGCTGCGCCGTGCCGGCGATACCGCGCCGGTCAGCGGCACAGCGGACAACCGCGCCCGCCCGACTTGGGCCGGCGACGTGTCCCCCGCCTTGGCGACGATCAAGCCGGCCGATAAGGCCGCTCCGCTCGATCGTCCGTCGGTCGGCATCATCCGCGGCAACAAGGCCGAGGCGGTGAAACCGGAGTGAAGCGATCGCTCACCAAGCGCTCACCAAGCGCTCAAGGGCATGCGGTTATCGGCGGCCCCCGGCAGGGACAAGTCACCCACCCCGACCGTAGCATCCGCCGCTGCGGGAATGACCGGCACAGGTAGGCGGCAAGTCGGAGAGAAAAGCAAATTATGGCTCTATCGCAGGAATCGCGAAGCATCATCGAATTGCCGACGCCGATCGAGCGCTCCGACCGGCTTCCGGCTGGCCGGGTGCCGCTGTTGGCGTTTGTCGCCGATCGCCAAACCAAGACGGATGTCGAGGAATCGCTGGCGCCGCTCGCGCTCGCCGACTCCCCGGTCATGCGGGGCGGCATCGCCAAGGCGATCCAGTTTCTCGCCAGCGAGCGCTCGCCCGAAACGCTGATCGTCGATATCAGCGGAGTCGAGATGCCGGCGGCACGCATCCAGGAACTCGCCGAAGTGTGCGAGCCGGGCGTCACGGTCATCGCAATCGGCGACCACAACGACATCACGCTGTATCGCGACCTGATGCATGCCGGGGTGCACGACTACATCGTCAAACCGGTCGCGCCGCAGGCGCTCGCCGAGGCGCTCGATCTGCGGCCGGGGCAGGCCGGCGCTCCGATCAGTCACCGGCTTGCCAAGCTCGTCGCGCTGGTCGGCGCGCGGGGCGGCGTCGGCACGACCACGGTCGCGGTCAACCTCGCCTGGTATCTCGCCAATCGCCAGAACCGCCGCGTCGCGCTCCTCGATCTCAATCTGCAGCGCGGCGATTGCGCGCTGGCGCTCAATGTGACCCCGACCGCCGGGTTGCGCGAGGCGCTGACAAACCCGACGCGGCTCGATCTCGTCTTTCTCGAACGCGTCATGGCGGTGCAAGGCGACCGCCTGTTCGTGCTGAGCGCCGAGGAACCCTTCGACCACGAGGTCAAGTTCACCGGCGATGCGGTCGACAAGCTGGTCGGGCTGCTGCGCACGCAATTCCATTACGTTATCGTCGACGTGCCGGACCTGATCGCCGAACCGAACCGGCGCGTGCTCGATTTGGCCAATCTGCGCGTCGTCGTCGCCGACCGCACCTTGCGCTCGGTGCGCGACACGGCGCGGCTGCGGCTGGCGCTCGGCGACGGCGATCTGCAGCACCGCAACGTCCTCGTCGTCAACCGCAACGGTGAGGGTGGGCGGCACGCGGTAAAGCTCCACGAGATGCGCGGCATCGTCGAGATGGAGCCGCGCTGTGTGATCCCGTTCCAGCCGCATCTGTTCAGCGCCGCGGCCGGCGCCGGCTCGGTCGCCGCGGAGCGCCGCAACCGCTTTACCGACGGCATTGCCGCCTTATCCGGCGAATTGTCCGGCCGCTCCTCCGAACGGCGCGGCTGGTGGAGAATCTTCAAATGAGATCGAACGGTTTCGGGCGCCGGGTTGTCGAAGCGGGCGGGCGCGAACTCGTCCCGGTCGATCAGCCGTTCGAGGGCGTCGTCCACCTGCCCGACAGCCGCGCCCGCACCGAGCACAAGGAGCGGGTGCGCAATATCCTGTTGACGCGCATCGATTCGTCGGCGGTGTCGCGGCTGCCCCGCCCCGCCTTGCGCGCCGAGATCGCCAAGCTCGTGCACGAGATCGCGACGAGTGAACGGCTCCACCTCAACGAGATCGAGGAGAACGCGTTCGCGACCGAGCTGACCGATGATCTGATCGGCCTCGGTCCGTTGGAGCCGCTGCTCGATGATGAGGACGTGACCGACATCCTCGTCAACGGGCCTTACGACGTCTTTGTCGAGCGGCTCGGCAAATTGGAAAAGACCGCCGCCCGCTTCCGCGACGTCCAGCATGTCGTCAATGTCGCGCAGCGCATCGCCGCTGCGGTCGGGCGCCGCATCGACGAGGCGAGCCCCTTGGTCGATGCCCGGCTTGCCGATGGCAGCCGCGTCAACATCGTGCTGGGGCCGCTGGTCCTCAACGGCGGCACGATCTCGATCCGCAAATTCCCCAAATACAGTCTGACGCTCGAAGACATGGTGCGGAGCGCCAATCTGTCGCCGGCGATGGCGCGCTTTCTAGAGGTCGTTGCGCGGATCCGCGCCAATGTGCTGATCTGCGGCGGCTCGGGCTCGGGCAAGACGACCTTGCTCAACGCCGTCTCGCGTGGCATCGACAACCGCGAGCGCATCATCACGATCGAGGACGCGGTCGAGCTGCGGCTGCAGCAGCCGCATGTTGTGCAGATGGAGACACGCGCGCCCAATATCGAAGGCGTCGGCGCGGTGCCGCAGCGCGAGCTCGTGCGCAACGCGCTCCGCATGCGCCCCGACCGCATCATCGTCGGCGAGGTGCGCGGCCCCGAAGCCTTCGACATGCTGCAGGCGATGAACACCGGCCATGACGGCTCGATGTCGACAGTCCATGCGAACTCGCCGCGCGATGCGCTCTACCGTTTCGAGAATATGGTCATGATGGCCAATCTGAACCTGCCCTTGGGCGCAATCCGCATGCAGATCGGCAGCGCCGTCCACCTCATCGTACACACCGAGCGCATGCGCGACGGCATCCGCCGGGTGCAGAAGATCGCCGAGGTCGGCGGGGTCGGCGGCGATGCGATCAGCCTGCGCGACCTGTTCACCTTCGAGTATCGCGGCGAGCGCCGCGACGGCACGATCGAGGGCGTCTTCGAACCGAGCCGGATGCGGCCGGATATGGCACTCAGGGCACAGCAGTTCGGCCTCGAAAGGCAGCTGCTCGATACCCTCGGCGTAGCGGTCTGATCGATGGGCGGCTTTGGAGAGCCACTGATCGGCGCGCTGGGCGTCGCGGCCCTCCTCGGCATCGGCTGGCTCGTCGTCGTCATCGGCGAGCGCCGCCGCAGGGGATTGCAGCAGCGCCTCGCGACATTGGCGCCCGGCGCGCGCAGTCCGGTGGCGCAGCTCCGGCTCGAGGCGCGCAGCGGCGGGGCGCTTGCCATGCGCGCGCTGCCGCAAACGGTGTTGCCCGGCGCCGGTCCGATCCAGGGGCGGCTGCAGGCGCGGTTTGAGCTCGAACTCGCCGCGGCCGGGAACCGCATCGGCCCGGTGCATCTGGTGGTCGCCGGCCTCGTCGCGATGCTGCTCGCCTCGGGCTTTGTCTCGAACCTGCTCGGCTTCGGCCCGATCACGAGCTTCTTTCTCGGTCTTGTCGCGGGGCTTGGGGCCGCCGCGCTCCTGCTGCGCTGGGCGCAGCAGCGCTATCGGCGCAAATTCCTCGATTTTCTGCCGGACGCGGTCGATATGGTGGCGCGCGGCGTCAAGGCCGGGTTGATGCCGATGGATTCCTTGCGCTTCGTCGCTTCGGAAATCCCGGAGCCGGTCGGCAGCGAGTTTCAAAAGGCGCTGCGCGAGATGGATCTCGGCGTCGAGATGACCGAGGCCCTGCAGCGCACAGCCGACCGCGTCCGCGCCCCCGATTTCGATTTCCTTGTCGTGACGCTGTCGCTACAGCGGCGCACCGGCGGCGCGCTTGCCGAGGCGCTCGCCAATCTGAGCGGCATCGTGCGCCAGCGGAAGCAGCTGCGCCGCAAGGCACGCGAGGTGACGGCGGAAGCGAAGGCTTCGGCGGTGGCGATCGGCTCGGCGCCGTTTTTTGCCGGCGGCGCGCTGTTTATGCTGAACCCGGCGCTGATGGGATCGCTGTTCATCGAGCCGCGCGGCCGCTTTGTGCTGGGATTGGCGATTGCGTTTCTGTTGTCGGGTCTCGCGACGATGACGATCATCATCAAGCGAGTGGCGCGGTAGCGATGTTTGCGGGCATCGACTTTTCCGCCTGGAACGAGGTGCTCAGCGCCTGGCTGACCTTCCGCATCGCCGGCGCCGATTTCGATCCGGCGCATAGCGCAATCCTGATCGCGGCGCTCGCGGCGGCGATCGTTTGCGCGATCCGGCTGTGGAGCATCGGCCAGCGCGAGGACCGCCAACGCCGCCTCGAAGGGTTGCGCGGCAGCCCCTTGCACCGCCGGGCCTTGGCGCCCGCGATGCCGTGGTATCGCCGTCTCGGCGTCATGATCGCGACAAAGCAGCTGGTCAACTCGGCCGAGCAGCAGAAATTGCTCTCCGAGCTGTCGGCGGCCGGGCTCAAGGGGCATCACCACCTCTCGACCTTGATCGCCGCGAAGCTGATCGCGGCGGTCGGCTTTGTCGTGCTGTTCTGGCTGTTCCTGCAGTGGACCGGCTATTTCTCCGGCTCGAACTGGGTGCGGCTTGCGGTGTTGGCAGCGGGCTTTATCGCCGGCTGGCGGTTTCCCGAGGCGGTCATCTCGCGGATCGCGGCGCGGCGGCGGGCGCGCCTCGAACTCGGCTTTCCCGATGCGCTCGATCTGCTCGTCATCTGCGCCGAAGCGGGGCTGGCGCTCGACCAGGCCATCGAAGAGGTCGGGACCCATCTGCGCCGCTCCAACCCCGAGATCGCGCAGGAATTCATGATCACCGCCGCCGAGATGCAGATCCTGCCCGACCGCTCGCAGGCGCTCGATAACCTGGCGCGGCGCTCGGGGCTGGTCAGCCTCAGGAGCCTCGTCGCGGCCTTGAGCCAATCGATCCGTTTCGGCACGTCGGTCGCCGACTCCTTGCGCATCATCGCCTCGGAGATGCGCGCCGAGCGCACCGTGCGGTTCGAGGAAAAGGCCGCGCGGCTGCCGGTCCTGCTGACCATCCCGCTGATGGGCTTTATCCTGCCGTCGCTCATTATCATCATCGGCGCGCCTTTGGTGTTCCGCATCATCGACACGCTGGGCAGCGTCATGGGGGCGAAGTTTTGAGCCGGCACTTCCGGGATATCGCATGGCTTTTCCTCGCCGACCGTCGCGGCGCGATCGCCGCGATGACCGCGGTGCTGGCGACGACGCTGGTGGGATTTGGCGGGCTCGCCGCCGAGACTGCCTTCTGGTATGCGCAAAAGCGCGCCTTGCAGACCCAGGCCGATGCGGCGGCGCTCTCCGGCGCCTATGAGCTGTTGCAGGGCAACGCGGCGAACGCGGCGTCTTGGGCGACGAATGACGCCACCCTCAACGGGTTCAACAACACGTCGCCGAACGCGATCAGCAGCACATGCAACGGCACCAGCTGTCAGGTGACGCTGACCTTGCAGCACAGCACCTCGCTCGCCAGCGCCTTCCTGCCGACCGTCACGATCAGGGCGCAGGCCACGGCGCAACTCCAATCGTTTGATCCGGGGAATGTCGCGTGCATCATCGCGACCGGCACTGGTGCGGTGCTCGACTTCCTCGCGCAAAACAACACCAGCACTCTGCCGAATTGCACGCTGGTCGTCGCGCCCGTCGCCGCCAACGCGCACAATCCTGGATCGGTGACGATTGCGGGGGGCAACGTCAGAGCCGATACGATTTGGAGCCAAGGCGGGTACGACGCCACCGCCGTACTTAATGCGAACCCTCCCACTCCGCCACAGTTTAGTCGACCGCCGATGACGTATACGCCCGCCGGCACAACCTACATGCCGCGGGATCCGTATGCAGGCAGCCTTCCGACCCTACCAACCCTGC
>Ga0209488_10002800_pt1 | contig 14202 bp, 12 predicted proteins | sample Rivendell_Oct201_8_FD_188349 | JGI IMG/M metagenome (GOLD analysis project Ga0209488, IMG submission 188349) | Vadose zone soil microbial communities from the Eel River Critical Zone Observatory, Northern California, USA -... | ecosystem: Environmental > Terrestrial > Soil > Vadose zone >... | reverse complement strand
TCCGGCTGGACTTACGGGCAACCGCAAAATTGGTAGTGTTCGCTACGAATTTGGGGTTCATTCGGGAATTCGGCATTGCCGTGCACGACCACCTCATCGTCGGCAAAGACGGCCACGCGAGTCTGAAGGCGCTCAAGCTGATGTGATCCTCGCTCTACGTGGGCACGGTACGCGCGCTCCTCGGGATGAGGACGGATGACCGCACTGCCGCGGAAAGCAGGACTTGCTCCACGGTTTGTGATTGCAACTCAACGAAATACGCCTAGGCTAAATCAGCAGGGACACGGCTCCCTTCCGCAGTAATCTCCACAGATCAGACCGATGCCTAAGAATATCGTCGTCTGCTGTGATGGAACCGCGAACGAGTTCGCGCGGGACAGAACAAACGTCGTCAAACTCTTTTACACGCTCATTCACGATCCGTCCCGACAGACGGCGTTTTATCACCCCGGCTTGGGCACGATGGAGGCCGCGGGCGCGCTCACCACGTTGAGCCGCAAGCTCACCAAATTGGCCGGGCTGGCAATCGGTTACGGCCTCGAAGCGGATATTCGAGACGCGTACGTCTTCCTTATGAACTATTTTCAGGAAGGCGATCGGCTGTTCCTGTTCGGCTTCAGCAGAGGCGCGTACACGGCACGCGCCGTTGCCTCGCTCCTTCACATGTACGGCCTGATCCGAAAAGGAGACGAACCGCTTGTGCCGTATGCCATCCGCATGCAGATGGCCATAAACCGAGCGCAAGGGAGAACAAAGGCCAACCAACCTTCGCAGGTGCGTGCTCTCTTCAAATTGGCTGATGAATTCAAGGCGCATTTTTCCGGTACGCCGTGTGGCCCATATTTCGTAGGCGTATGGGACACCGTGAGCTCCGTAGGCTGGATCGAAAACCCTCTCCGACTACCCTACACCGCAAACAACCCGGATATTCAAATTGGCCGGCATGCGATAGCGATCGACGAACGGCGAGCGTTCTTCCGGCCAAATCTCTGGCGCCCGACCGCAACCGGGGGACCGAGAGACCTCAAGCAGGTTTGGTTCCCCGGCGCCCATAGCGATGTCGGTGGCGGTTATCCAGAGGCAGAGAGCGGCTTGTCGAAAGTCGCTCTCGAATGGATGCTGCGAGAGGCGGCTTCAGCCGGCCTGCTGACCGACCCAGCCAAGGTGAACAGGGTGCTGGGACGCTCGGACGGCGGATACGTTCCACCCGATCCCAAAGCGGCTATGCACGAGCCGCTCACTCCGGCCTGGTGGGGCCCCGAGTTCATCCCAAAGAGATACTACAACTGGGACCGTCATCGGGAAGAACGAGGCATCAATCTGTTTCGTCGGCGCACGATTCCCGATGGTTCGATGATCCATGACGCCGCATATCAACGCGGGGCGGACTACCAGAAGCTCTTGCCCGCGCATGCCGTCCGCGTGAGTTAGGGCGGCGCCGCGCGCGCAGGCTAACTCCGGGAGGCCAAGACGAACCGCCGTGCATCATCGAAATGCCGGCACCGTTATGGACTGGCGGCGCCGGCCCCATGTCCCATGCCCGGCGTCGAACACGCCGGCGCAGGCCGCGCCGCAGTCGACGCAGCGGCCGTCGGCGGAGAGATTCCACACGGTGAGATCGTACCAGTCGCGGCCGATGAGGGTCGCGCCGCAGCCGTGGCAATAGGTGCTCTGGCCCGCGCCATCGTGGATATTGCCGGTATAGACGTAGCGCAAACCCGCCTCGAGCGCGATGCGCCGCGCCATCTTCAGCGTCGCCGGCGGCGTCGCAGGCGTGTCCGTCATCTTCCAGTCCGGATGAAAGGCGGTGAAGTGCAGCGGCACGTCGGGGCCGAGATGCTCCATCACCCAGCGGCTCTCCGCCTCGATTTCCTCGGGCGAGTCGTTCTCGCCCGGAATGAGCAACGTCGTGATCTCGAACCAAACGTCGGTCTCGTGCTCGAGGTATTCGAGCGTCTCGAGCACCGGATCAAGCTTGCCCGAGCACAGCGTCTTGTAGAACCCCTCGGTGAATCCCTTGAGATCGATGTTGGCGGCGTCCATGTGGCGGAAGAATTCGGTCCGCGGCTCAGGCGCGATGTAGCCGGCGCTCACCGCCACCGTCTTGATCCCGCGCGCGCGGCAGGCCTGCGCCACGTCCACCGCGTATTCCAGAAAGATCACGGGGTCGTTGTAGGTGAATGCGACCGAGCGGCAGCCGCTTCGCACCGCCGCTTGCGCGATCGCCTCCGGCGCGGCGCGGTCCTGGACGCGATCGAGCGCGCGCGCTTTCGAAATGTCCCAGTTCTGGCAGAACTTGCAGGTCAGGTTGCAACCGGCCGTGCCGAAGGACAGCACCGGCGTGCCGGGGAGAAAGTGATTGAGCGGCTTCTTCTCGATCGGATCGATGCAAAAGCCCGAAGAACGGCCGTACGTGGTGAGCAAGATCTGGTCGTTCTGGCGTGCGCGCACGAAGCACAGGCCGCGCTGGCCTTCATGCAGCTTGCAGTAGCGCGGGCACAGGTCGCACTGGACGCGCCCGTCCTCCAGTCGATGCCAGTAGCGGCCCGGCACGCCCTCGATGATCGATTGATCCATGTTCAAGCCGGCGTAAATTCGGGCGCCATGTTATACAAAGACTCGCTCCTGTATGCTTGATGCACAAGGCGCCGCGCATGCGGTGCGCTCCCTCTCCCCAGCGGGGAGAGGGTCGGGGTGAGGGGGTTCGACGCCCATCGAGAAACCTTAACCCCTCACCCCACCCCTCTCCCTACGGGAGAGGGAGCAGACTGAGTTTGCTGCTCGCACTTGCTCCGTCTCACGGGAGCGCGCGTGGATATGTGGATAGCGGGCGAGGTCGAGGCAATGGTGGAGAAAGCTTCGCAACGCATGAAAATCCGGCCGCCGGCGGCGGCGGGCCTGTTCTATGCCGGGCATCGGCAGCGGCTGCAGACGACCGTTGCGGAATTGCTTGGCGAGGTCGCACCATCCGCCAACGTGCTCCCCAAGGCGCTGATCGCGCCGCACGCGGGCTACGTCTATTCGGGCCGCGTGGCGGCCGAGGCATTTGCGACGCTGCGTGCGAGCGCGCAATCGATCGCGCGCGTGGTGCTGATCGGCCCCGCGCACTTCGTTGCGGTGCGCGGGATCGCCGCCCCGACGGTCGATGCCTTCGAAACGCCGCTCGGTTGCGTGCCGATCGACCGCGAGGCGCTCGCCGCCATCGCCGACCTGCCTTTCGTCATTGCGGCTGACGCCCCGCACGCGCCCGAGCATGCGCTCGAGGTCGAACTCCCCTTCCTGCAAGCGCTGTTGCCGAAATTCGCAGTGGTGCCGCTGGTGATCGGCGACGCCGCGCCGCGAGACGTCGCCGAGGTGCTGCGGCGGCTCTGGGGCGGGCCGGAAACGCTGATCGTGGTCAGCTCCGACCTGTCGCACTATCACGACTATGATACGGCGCGCCGCCTCGATGCCGCCACCGCCACCGCCATCGAACGCGGCGAGTGGGAACGCCTCGGCCCCGACCAAGCCTGCGGGTATCTCGCGGTGGCGGGCCTTCTGGTGGAGACGGGCCGCCGCCGCCTCGCCCCGCAACGGCTGTCGTTGTGCAATTCGGGAGACACCGCGGGGTCGCGCGATCGCGTGGTCGGCTACGGCGCCTGGGTGGTCGAACAGCCGGATGCAGCGGCCTGAGCGGCTGCAGCTCACGCCCGCCGCCGTGATGTTCGTTACTCGGGCTTGAGCCTTGCCGCTTTGACGATATCGCGGAGACGCTCGTAGTCGCGGCGCATGCGAACGCCGAACTGCTCCGGACTTTCTTTCAAGGGCTCCAAACCACTCTCGGCCAGGCTGCGCTGGACCTCCGGATCGTCCTGCATCGCATGAATGTGCCGCGCCAGCGTGGCGATCACGGGCGCCGGCGTCCCTTTCGGAGCGACGATCCCAAACCATGTGGCGAATTCATACTCTGGCAGACCGGCCTCGGCCGACGTTGGCAGCCGAGGAACCGCCTTGAGCCGTTGTGACTGAGCCACCGCCAAGACCTTGGCGAGGCCGGCTTCGACTGGGCCGCGCACCGCGCCCCAGCCGGCAAACGTGAGCTCAATGTGCCCGCCGACGAGGTCGTTCACGGCCGGCCCGACCCCGCGATAGGGCACGTGCAGGATGTCGACTCCGGCCAATCGCTTGAACATTTCGCCCGCAAGATGGGGCGCCGTTCCCGGCCCCCCGGATCCGTAGCTCAGCTTGCCCGGGCTTTGCTTGGCGAGCGCAATCAGCTCCCGCAAGTCGTTGGCCGCGACCTTGGCGTTGGCGACGACCAGAATGGGGGAGCTCGTGACCGGGGCGACCGGCACGAGATCGTTCAACGGATCGAACGTCAGGTCCGCGTATATGTGCGGATTGATCGCGACGTTGCCGAGCTGAATGAGTCCGATCGTGTAGCCGTCCGGCGGGGCTTTCGCGATCGCCTCCGCGCCAAGATTGCCGCCGCCGCCGGGGCGATTTTCAATCACGATACTCTGCCCCAAGGCTTTGCCCACATGCTCGGCGGTGACGCGCGCGGCGACGTCCATGAGCCCGCCGGCAGCCGTCACGACGAGGAGACGGATGGGTCGTATGGGATAGTCTTGCGCCAAGGCGGCGGTCGGCGCGCCGAACGTCCCAGCCGCCCCGACCGCTGCGACCGCGGCGACGGCGCATCCATAACGCAGCCAACTCACGCTCACTCTCCCGGGCAAAGGCACGATCTCGACCACGTATCACTTCCGCAGAGCGCGATCGGCCGGAAGCTCTCGCGGTTTCGGCCCCGGACTAAACTCCGGGATCGTCGCGAGCTCGAGCCCACCAGCGCGGTGCGTGCCCTCCGTTGCGCCGCGGCTACTTGCTGCCGATGACGGCGTAGCCCTGGATTTCGACCTTGGCTTCGGGGATGGCCAAGGCGGTGACGGTGATCAGGGCGCTGCCGGGGAAATTGTCGCCCAATATTTCGCGCCGAAGCTGGGTGAGGCGGTCGCCGTAGCGCACGTCGGTGATGAACACCGTCATCTGCACCATGTCGCTGAGCTTGCCGCCGGCCTTTTCCAGCGTGGCATTGAGGAGTTTGAAGATCTGCCGCACCTGTCCGTCGAGATCGCCGGCAAGCGACTTGCCGCTGTCGTCGACGACCGCGAGCTGCCCGGCCAGCCACACGATCTTGCCGCCCTCGGTGATCACCGCCTGCGAGTAGCCGCGCGTCTGCGGACGCTCGCCCTTGAGGAACTCCTTGGCGTGGAGCGGAGCAGCGAGCAGCGCCGCCGCGACGAGGCCGATGAAAGCGCGAGAGGATGCCGTCGAAACCATGTTCATCTCCCTGATTTGCGCGGGCTTTGCCGCGGACATCACTGAATGCGTCGAGCTCATTTGCCGATGCGGTCGGGGCCTTGCGCCAACGTGTCCAAACGATAGAGACCTTCGCGCGCGGTGATGTAGAGCACGCGCTTGTCCGGTCCGGCAAAGCCTACATTGGCCGGCTGCCGCGGCACTTTGATCGTCCCGAGATACTTGCCCGCGGCGTCGAACACCTGAACGCCGGTGACGGTCGTGATGTAGACCCGACCCTCGCGATCGAGCGCCATGCCGTCGGCGACGCTCTCCTTGCCTTCCGGGATGTCGCGCAGCTGCGCGAAGGTCCGCTTGTTCTTCACGCTGCCATCGGGCTCGACGTCATAGGCATAGACGGTCGGGTTCAGCGTGTCGTCGACGATGAGGGTCTTGCCGTCGCGGGTCAGCGTGAGCCCGTTGGGCCTGGCGATCTTGTCGTCGATCACGATCGGCTGCTTGGCGCCGGGCGGCAGGTAATAGACGTAGGCGGTGCGGCCGGGCACCACCGGCCGCGAGCCGGGATCGGTGAAGTAGATGCCGCCCTTGGCATCGTGGATGAGATCGTTCGGCGCCAGGAACGGCTTGCCTTCGCTGCCCTCGGTGACGGTCGTGACGGTGCCGTCGCGGCTGCGTTTGCTGATCCGTTTGCCGTCGCCTTCCGCCGCCAGCAAATCTCCCTCGCGCGTCACCGCGAGGCCGTTGGCGCCGTTGGTTTGCTCGCGAACGAGACTTATCTCCCCGTTGGTATCGAGGCGGTAGATGCGATTGGGACGGATATCGGAGAAATAAAGGCCGCCGTCCGGCGTGCCGACCGGTCCTTCCGTGAACACGAACCCTTCCTGCACCAGGACCGGCTCGACGCCCGGCGCCACCACGCCCGCGATGCCGCTCGGCGTTTGCGCCGAAACCGGCAAGGCGAAAAGCCCCACCAACGCCATCGCGCCAGCGGCAGCGCTCCTTCGTATCGCGGCACTCTCGAGATGCCTCTTGGTTTGCATGGCTTCCTCCCGACGGTTGACGAGCAGCGCCTATCGATCTTCGAGCATGCCGGGACGAAGCGCAAATGCCATTTTCGAAACTCTGACGCGCCTTGCCGCCGGAGCAAGTCCAGGTCGAGATCGTTGTGGCGTCGGTACGCAAGCTCTAGCATTCTCCGGCGAAGCTTCAGCCAGTGAAAAGAATCTTGAGCCGGCCTCGGCAGTTGGATGCCGGCTGCAATAGACGGGAGGAAAGGCTATGCGGCGGTTCGTGGTTTTGATTGTGGCGGGCATCTTCCTTCTTCTTCCGCACACGCTCTCGGCGCAGGAGGGCGCGACATGGGTCGTGAGCTGGGTCGCCTCCGCGCATGGGCCCTACCCCGTCGGCAACCCATCGGCGCAGCCGGATCAGCGGTTCGCCTTTCCCTCCGCGCAAACCGGGGCGAACGACCAGACGTTTCGCCTGATCGTGCGGCCCGACATTTGGGGGCGGCAAGCGCGGCTGCGGCTGAGCAACGTATTCGGCACGAAGCCCGTCACCTTCGACGACGTGTTCGTGGGCTTGCAAATGGGCGGACCAGCGCTGGTCAAGGGGACTAATCAGCCGGTCACCTTCGGCGGCAAGGCGAGCGTGACGGTGGCGCCGGGGAGCGCGGTCTGGAGCGATGGCGTCCAACTCGGTTTCGTGCGCGATCCGGCCGAGCTTGCCGGACGCAAGCTCGCCATCAGCTTCCACGTTGCGGGCGAGAGCGGCCCGATGACGTGGCATGCGAAAGCACTCACCACGTCCTACGTCACCGCGCCGGGCGCGGGATCGAAAGGCAAGTCGGAAGACGAAGCAGCGTTTCCGTACAGCACGGCGTCGTGGTTCTTTCTCGATGCCGTCGAGATGATGGCGCCGGCCAACAGCTTCGCGATCGTGGCGTTCGGCGATTCGATCACCGACGGAACGGCGTCGACCATGAACGGCGACGACCGTTGGCCGGACGTGCTGTCGCGGCGGCTGCATGCCATGCACGGCAACCGCATCGCGGTGGTCAATGCCGGCATCGGCGGCAATCAGATCGCAGGGCCGGCGGAATACAGCCCACAGAAACCGTTTCCGGGCGGGCCGTCGGCGATGCAACGCATCGAGCGCGACGTGCTCGAGCTCTCCGGCGTGACCGCCATGATCTGGCTCGAAGGAATCAACGATTTCAGCCGCAACGGCAACGCATCGGTGGAGACAGCGCAGAACGGCATGAAGGAGGTCGTCGGAGGCATCCGTGCGCGGCAACCGCAGATGCGCGTGATCGGTGCCACGGTGGTCAGCGCGCTCGGCTCCTCGAATGCGGCGCACGGCTCCCCCGAGCAGGATGACAAACGCAAGGCGCTCAACGAATTCATCCGCACGTCGGGCTTGTTCGACGGCGTGATCGACTTCGACAAGGCAACGCTCGATCCGCAGACCGGCGGCCTCAAGGCGGAGTTCGTGCCCGAAAGCACGACCGGCGGGCCGGGCGACAAGCTCCACCCCAACCGCGCCGGCTATCTCGCCATGGGAATGGCGATCGACCTCGACCTGTTCACGCCCAAAGCGCAGGGCCGCAGATAGGCGCGACGCCATGCACAAAGTAGAGATCAGGCCGGGCGTATGGATCGCTTATGAGGACGATTGGTTCGGCAAACCGTGGAGCGTTCCGGAGACCGTCGTGATGGTGCATGGCAACTCCGAATCCTCGCGCGCCTGGGTGTCGTGGGTGACTCATTTGGCGGACGAGTACCGTGTCGTTCGTCTCGACCTGCCGGGCTTCGGCGCCTCGACTGAGCCGCCCGGGTACGGCTGGAGCGCCGGCGAACTCGCCGCCGACGTCGCACGCTTCTTGGATGCGCTGAAAATTCAAACCTGTCATCTGATCGGGGCCAAATACGGCGGATCGGTTTGCATGCAGCTCGCGAGCGAGTACCCGCATCGAGTCAATTCGCTTTGCCTGTTCGGATCGCCCGTGCGCGGCAGCGGCAGCGCCAACGCGGACAGCATCCGCACCAAAGGGGTCAGGCAATGGGCCGCGGAGACCATGCGCGCGCGGCTCGGCAGCTCCGCATCCGCGGCTCAGGTCCGATGGTGGACCGAGGAACTGATGGGAAAGGCCAACCCGCGCGCTGCTTTGGGCGCCTCCTCCGCGCGCATCGACATGGAGCTCGAGGACAAGCTATCGCGCATTACCGCGCCGACGCTGATCGTAACCACGAAAGAAAGCGGCCTGCAGTCGGTCGAGGCGGTCGAACGCTATGCCGCGCGCATTCCCAGCGCGCGCGTGATCGTGCTTCCCGGCGACAGTTTTCACATCGCGGCGGTCGAGCCCGACGTGTGCGCGCAGCATGCGCTGCGGTTCATGGCGGAGGTTTCGCGGCCCAAACAGACCGCTGCGTCGAGAGAAGCCGGATGAAGCCGCTCACGCGCCGCGCATTTGTCGGCCGCTTCTGCGGCGGCCTAGCAGGCGTCGGGACGATGTTGCCGCTCGGCACCGCGCGCGCCGCCTATCCGGACCGACCGGTCCGGATCGTGGTTCCTTTCCTGCCGGGCGGCGGCGCCGACCTGATCGCGCGCCTGCTGTCACCGCACCTCCAGCACGGCCTCGGCCAGCCCTTCGTGGTCGAGAACCGCGCCGGCGCTGCGGGACGAATTGGGACCGCGGTGGTGGCAAAATCCGACCCCGACGGTCACGTGCTGCTGATGACCACCGAATCCTCGCTCGTGATCGCACCCCATATCGGCGTGCCGTTGAATTATGAACCGCTCAAGGACTTTGCACCGATCTCGCTGCTGACGCGCAATACCGTGATCCTTGTCGTTCACCCCTCCGTGCCCGCAAACACGCTCAACGACTACATTGCGCTGGCGCGAGACAAGCCCGGCCAACTGTTCTTTGCCTCCTCCGGCGTCGGCGGCCCGAACCATCTCGCCGGCGAGATCTTCAACCGCATGGCCGGCGTCAACATCGTGCACGTGCCGTTTCCGGGCACCGGCGGGGCCATCCAGGCGGTCGTCGGCAATCAGGTCGGCGCCATGTGGGGCTTCATGGCCGGATTGATTCCGCATATTCGCAGCGGAGCGGTTAGGGCGCTCGCGGTCGGCGGCAAGGAGCGTTCGCCGGCTTTGCCCGACGTGCCGACGGTCGCCGAGTCCGGTTTGCCCGGCTACGAGGCAACCTCCTGGATCGGGCTCCTCGCTCCGGCTGCGACGCCCGTGGTCGAGGTTCTTTGGGAGGCGGTCAAGTACGCCCTGCAGGACGCAGCGGTGAGGGATATCCTGCTGCGCGATGGCTCGGAGATCGTCGCCAGCAGACCAGAGGATTTTCGCGAGGTCATCGCGAATGATTACGCCAAGTACGGCAAGATGGCGGACCTGCTCATGTCGGCCAAGTGATGCGGAATTGCAAGTTTAGCGGCTCGACCTCGCTTGGGTGACAGTTTTCGTGTCCGGGGATGACCGTCATGGCAGCCCATCAGCCGACCAAGGCGCTTGCTTCGTTCGCGGCCGATCTCGACCCCGCAGCGCTGCCGCCCGAGGTACGGCAGAAGCTCGGTTGGCTCTTGCTCGATTACCTTCGCGTCTGCTCGATCGGGGCGCGGCTGCCCTGGAGCGACTGGGCGCGCAAGTACATCGGCCTGGTCGGCAAGGAAGGCGCCTCGCACGTCCTGTTCTCTGCGAACACGCTCAATCCGCAACACGCAACCTTCATGAACGTCACGTTCGGCTCGAGCTTCGATGCCGACGACACCCATGTCGGGGCGATGCTGCATCCGGGCGTAGCGGTGTGGTCGGCCGCGCTCGCGACGGCCGAGCACGTCGGTCAATCCGGACCGCAGGTGCTGGCTGCGGTCGTGGCGGGTTACGAGACGATCATCCGCATCGGCCTCTCGCTGCAGCCCGGCCATTTCCGGCGCGGTTTCCAGAGCACCGGAACCTGTGACGTGTTCGGGACGGCTGCGGCTGCGGCGCGACTCATCTTCCGCGGCCGCGATGCCAGCCGGAGAATCCAAGAAGCCATCGGACTGGCGGGCAGCTACCCCAGCGGCGTCGCACAGTTCTACTATTCCGGCTCCTCCGGAAAACGCATTCAGGCTGCGCACGCGGCCCAGAGCGGTGTCGCGGCCGCCCTTCTGACCCAAGCGGGGTTCAGCGGACCCCTCGACATCATCGAAGGGAGCGGAGGCTTTGCCCGCGCCTATGCCGATGCGTGGGATCCTGCGATCATTGAAAACGGGCTCGGCGAGCGCTTCCATCTCATGGATGTGCTGGTGAAATCGCATGCTGCCGCAGCGCGGGTGGCGGCCGCAATCGATGGCATGTTGGCGCTACGGCAGCAGCACGGCTTTATCGGGGACGACATCAAAACCATCCGCCTGGGCATCCCGCGGGTCATCGCGGGCCGCCTCACCAACGTGCATCCCGTCGACCTGCAAGCGGCGCAGATGTCCCTGCCGTTCAGCGTCGCGCTCGCCGCCAAAATTTCGATGGCGGCGGATCTCGTTCCCGCCATCGCGGTTGCGGACTATGAGGCGGCGCTATCCGACCGCAGCCTGTTCGAGCTCGAGGAACGCACCGCGACCGATCTCGACGACGAGGTCGAGGCGGCGAGCAATGAGCGCTCCACCGCCGCTCGGGTGAGCGTCGAGTTGCGCGATGGCCGCAAGCTCTCGATCTTCGTACCGGCGCCGAAGGGCAGCGCCTCCCGGCCGTTCACGGCGCAAGAGCATGAAGCGCGTTTCACGCGGGAATTATCGAAGCGGGTATCGGAGAAGGCATGCGCCGACATCATCAGCGTGGCGAAAGACCTCGATCGCCTCGACCCGCGCTGGTTGGGGAGCGTGCTGAGCAGAGGATAGCCTACTGCCGCATCAGCACGAGCGGATCGGAGGTGGCGGGAATTCGCTCCCAGGTCGTGGCGTCGCTTTCGGAAAAGCGCCAGCTGCCGCTGCGGCCGCTGAGGAGGAGCCCGTCGCTGTCGAGCCGCCAGGTCGCAAGCCCGATGTCGGCGACCGAGGCGTCGCAGCCTGGCTTGACCGCGATCTTGTAATTTTCCCCGCCGGCCGCGGCACTCGACAGCGTGAGGCTGCAGAGCGGCTTCTCGAATTCCTTGAACAAGGTCCATTCGCCGAACACCTGCTCGGGGCTGACCGTGGCCGCCTTGATGGCAGCCTGGGTGCGCATGAAGAAGAGTCCCTCTCCTTTGCGCTCGGCTTCGTACATGTGGGACTCGACTTCCATGAAATCGAGAACGACGGCGCCCTTGGAATTCAACAGCCGCACCTCGTCGTTCGGCCCCATGGTCCAGACCCCGACGTCCTTGAGCGACGGGAACGTGGTGCCGCAGGCTTCATCGAGCTCGAGCTTGAAGCCGCCGGCGCCGGGATCGAGCTTGAAGGTAACCGGGCAGGTCTTGTCGCGCGCGGCGTTGGAAATTTCCCAGGCGCCGACCATGTCCTTGGCGGCGTCGCTCGGCGCAGGAGCCTGCGCACCAGCGCCGACGGCGGACAGCGCAAGCGCGATCACAGCGAGACAAGCGCGAGCCGGCATGGGGGAAACCCGAAACGAATAGCGGTTGGGCGCACGCTATCACGCCGAGCGCGCCTCGTCATGCCTCGCCCGCGCGCCGGCGGACGGCGTTGCATCACGTGCATATGCGGAATTTACGCGGCCTCATGGCGATCCGTCCTCATCCTGAGGAGCGCGCGACACAACTACAGTTCATGACCGTTTTGTCTTCGGCGGCCACGGCGTTTCCGCGACCGGGGTCAGCGGCGGCTTGCCCGCCGCCCACGCCAAGAGATTATCGACCACCAGCTGGTCCATCTTGTCGCGGGTCGCGACCGACGCCGAGCCGAGGTGGGGAAACAACACGACATGGTCCATCGCGATCAGCTCGGCCGGCACCTCCGGCTCGCGCGCAAAGACGTCGAGGCCCGCCGACAGGATGGTTTTCTGCTGCAGCGCCTTGATCAGCGCCGGCTCGTCGACCACCGAGCCGCGCGACATGTTGATGAGGATGCCGTCGGGACCGAGCGCCTCAAGCACTTGCGCATCGATCAGGTTCTTGGTCTCCGCGCCGCCGGGCGTGATGACCATGAGCACGTCGACGTCGCGCGCCATGTCGATGAGCTTGGGATAGTGCCGGTAGGGCACGCCCGCGGCCGGCCGCCGGGAATGATAGACCACGGGCACCTGCATGGCCGCGAGCCGGCGCGCGATCGCCTGCCCGATGCGCCCCATGCCAACCATGCCGACGGTGCGGTCGCGCAGCGTCGCCTTGCTCAGCGGATAGTTTTTCTGGCGCCATTTGCCCGCGCGCAGGTAGCGCTCGGCCTGGGGGAATTCGCGCACGGTGCACAGCAAGAGCCCGAGCGCCGTGTCGGCGACTTCCTCGGTGAGCACATCGGGCGTGTTGGTGACGGTGATGCCGTGCGCGCCGGCCCAGCGGGCGTCGACGTGATCGTAACCGACGCCGAAGGAGGAGACGATCTCGAGCCGGGGAAATCGTGTCATGAATGCGCCATCGACCCGCTCCTCGGTGGCCGCGACCGCCATGCCGCGCACGCGCGGCGCGGCCTCGGCGAAGAATTTGTCGCGATCCTTGGCGTCCGGGAATTTCACCAGGTTGAAGGCGCCGGAGAGCCCGTTCACGATGACGGGCTTGGGGGGACCGATCAGGAGAACGTCAGTCTTCTCGGCAGCCATCATTCACCCCTGATTACCAACAGCTGTTTGCGTGGGTCAGTCATGCGCGGGCTTGACCCGCGCATCCATCGAAAAAAACGCTTCATCCAAGAGATGGATTGCACGGAACTCGGGCTTGCCCGAGTTCCGCAATATTGAAGCGCCGCAAGTCGGGCAAGCCCGACTTGCGGTGTCAAGCCCGGCAATGACAGCGGATAGGTCACTGCCAACGGCCCGGAGCATCATACCAACATCGTGACCGGTTGTTCGATGAAGCTTTTGAACGCCGCCAGCAACTCGGCCCCGAGCGCGCCGTCGACCACGCGGTGATCGCAGGAGAGCGTCACCGAGAGCACGCTCGCGAAGCCGACGCCGCCGTCCTCCTTCTCGACCGCCTGCCGCCGCGCGGCGCCGACCGCAAGCACCGTCGCCTGCGGCGGATTGATGATGGCGGAAAATTCGCGCACGCCGTGCATGCCGAGATTGGAGATGGTGGAGCAACCACCCTGGTATTCGTCCGGCGTGAGCTTTCGCGCGCGCGCGCGCGTCGCCATGTCCTTCATCTCGTTCGAAATCGCCGACAGCGATTTCACCTCCGCCCGGCGGATCACCGGCGTGATCAGGCCGCCTTCGAGCGCGACCGCGACGGCGATGTCGCAATGTTGCAAGCGCAGGATGCGATCCTGCGCCCACACCGCATTGGCGGCGGGCACGCGCTGCAGCGCCGCCGCCCACGCCTTGATGATGAGGTCGTTCAGGGAGAGCTTGAAGGCCGCCTTGCCCTCGCCGTCCTTGGGCGCAGCCGCGTTCGCCTCTTCGCGCAGCGTGATGAGCTTCCCGATCTCGACGTCCGCAGTCAGGTAAAAATGCGGGATGGTCTGCTTCGCCTGCACCAGGCGCGTAGCGATGATCCTGCGCATGCCGTCGAGGGGCATCTCCTGGAACGGCACATCGCGGTAGATCGCCTTGACCTTCTCGGCGCTCGGACCCGTCGCGAGCGCGACGCCGGGCGCCGCGGCAGCGGCTGGGCGCGGCGCCGCCTTCGGCGCGGCGCGCGCGGCAGCCTCGACATCGCGCGCCACGATGCGGCCGTGCGGACCGGACGGCGAAACGGCGGCGAGATCGATGCCGCCCTCCACCGCGAGCCGGCGCGCCAGCGGCGTCACGCTTCGGCCGCCGGCCAAC
>Ga0209488_10002799_pt1 | contig 14206 bp, 11 predicted proteins | sample Rivendell_Oct201_8_FD_188349 | JGI IMG/M metagenome (GOLD analysis project Ga0209488, IMG submission 188349) | Vadose zone soil microbial communities from the Eel River Critical Zone Observatory, Northern California, USA -... | ecosystem: Environmental > Terrestrial > Soil > Vadose zone >... | reverse complement strand
AGCCAAGATCCGGCGATTAGTTCCCGACACCAAGATCCTTATCGTCACCATGCACGATTCTCCCCAGATGGAGATTGAAGCGCGCGCTGCAGGCGCCGACGCCTACATCACCAAAATGGCCGCATCCAAATCGTTATTGGAAGCAATGCGAGCGCTCGTCGGCAGCTCCAACCACTCGAACGGCTCCGGTAGCCATCTTTCCCCGTAAAACTCAGCATAGAACCCACCACGACTACCTGCTGCCTGGCAAAGTGGCATCACCCAATCCATAAACGCCGTCTTCTGTTGTAATCTTTAGCGTGACAAAATTGCGTCCGGGGCTGCATACGATCACTGGGTGTTTGTCAGCTGCTTGACGGGAGAAAAATTTCTTGGGCCATCCGCAACTTGATCTCAGCAACAAAATAGCAGTGGTGATTGGCGGGACCAGCGGCATTGGCCTGGCGCTCGCAAAAGGCCTCGCCACAGCTGGCGCGGATGTTGTCGCCACCGGCCGGCGCCCAGAACTGGCGCGTTCCGCGACGCAAGAGATTAAGGCGTTGGGACGTCGCTCGATTGAAATCTCCTGTGATGTCACCGATGAATCCTCTCTTAAAGAACTTCTTAATGCTACTTGTTCTGCATTGGGTGGCGTGCAAATACTCGTGAACTGCGCCGGCATCACCAAGCGCACGCCAACACTGGAAGTTTCCGATGCTGAGTGGAACAGAATCGTGGACACAAATTTGAACGGCACGCTGCGTGCCTGCCGTGTCGTTGGGCGCCACATGATCGAACGTGGTTACGGCCGGATCATTAATATCGCGTCGTTAGCCTCATTCGTGGCGCTTTACGAAGTCGCAGCTTATTCCGCGAGCAAAGCGGCAGTCGCATCCTTGACCAAATCGCTGGCAATTGAATGGGCCAGCCATGGCGTTTGCGTCAATGCGATTGCTCCGGGAGTATTTCGCACCGATCTCAACTCAGCGCTCTTGGACGGTACCGAACGCGGCAAGGAATATCTTTTGCGTACCCCGATGAAACGCTTTGGCAAACTCGACGAGTTAGTCGGCGCCGCAGTATTCCTTGCTTCCGATGCGGCAAGTTTCGTAACCGGCCAGTTGCTGATCGTGGATGGTGGTTTGCTGGCAAGCGGAGTGAATCAGTAGGTTGCCACAATTGTTCCCCGAGAAAAGTACCCGTCACATGCTCTTTCCTTAGAAAATTGCAGCTACTTCCGGACGCTCTGCGGCTGCGCTGCTCCAGGTTGAAATCCCGGCTGAACATTCACAACGCCAAATTGCCGGTCTTCCACTTCGCGATGTGCAGCCATGGCCCACAGGAAAGCGATACGATGACCCGGAACGGCAACGTTCGGGTGATAGCCGCTCGGAATAAGCACCGCGTCACCGTCTCGCACCACCGTCACCAGCTCCGGATATTCGTGGTCATTGTAAACCAGCTGTATGCCGTAAGCCGGTTCCGGCATATCAAAATAAACGTACATTTCCTCCAGCATTTTCGTGTGCTCATGTGGCGGCCAGCTGGTCCAATTGCCCGGCTCGGAGTGCGTGAATCCAACCAGCAGCCGGCCCGCTTGCACATTCTTTGCAATCAGCAGATTCACTTGGCGAGTGGAACCCGTGCCACCCGAGGTGAACTTCAGCCCCGGGTCTTGTGATGTCTCCGCATAAGGCACTAGTTTCGTCGGATGCGTGTCTTTCACATCCGCGGAAAATTCAGCTACGTCAGCTTCGCTCTCCGTCGATATTCCAATTAAGGAGTCGCGCGGGATGTACAACCCGTCAAATCGACCCAGTCGGAATTCCTGCCCATCCGTTTTTACGTCCGCGCGGCCAGATAGGCAAATTAGAGCTGTCTCGCGGCCGCCGCTAGCGAACGATACCGCTGGCGTCGCCGAATTCAGAATCACTCGTGCATACGCCAAGTGCTTCATCGCGCTGTTTTCCGGAGTGACGGCAAGTTGCCGTCCTGTTCCTGCATTGGTATTCCTGAAGATTATTCCACCAAATTCAACTTTTGCCTCTGTGCTCATGCCAACAATTCTCCCTTTCCTCAGGAACGACTCTATTCATAGACCAGAATGCCGCGCCATAATGGATCTTTTCATCTGCCTGTATTTTGTACCATTGGCGGATGTTTCGCGAACTTCCAACCGGAGATCTGTTATGAAGCTGGATCACGACGTTCTGCAGAGCCTGCCGAAAGTTCTTTTGCACGAGCATCTCGATGGCGTGCTAAGGCCCACGACGATAATTGAGCTGGCGAAGAGCGCACGCTATCGGGAACTTCCAACCGAAGATCCCGAAGACTTAGCTCGCTGGTTTCATCAAGGCGCGAACCAGGGCAGCCTGCCGAAGTATCTGGAGGGATTTGCGCATACCATCGCGGTGATGCAAACGGAAGAAGCACTGGAGCGCGTCGCCTATGAACAGGCGGAGGATCTGAGCGGTGATGGCGTCGTTTATTTCGAGACCCGCTTCGCTCCGGTCTTTCATACCCGTGAGGGGCTTACCCATCAGCAGGTGGTCTCCGCTGTCCTGAAAGGGCTGGAGCGCGGTCAAAGGGAGTTCGGGATTTCGCCGGGATTGATCATGTGCGCGATGCGCAATATGGATGTCTCGCTGGAGATGGCCGAACTCGCGGTTGATTTTCGCGAACGCGGCGTTGTGGGCTTCGATCTCGCCGGCGAAGAGGGCGGGTTTCCTCCCAAAAAGCATGTCGACGCGTTCCACTACATTCAACGCCAGAATTTCAATATCACCATTCATGCAGGCGAGGGCTTTGGAAAGGAATCGATCTGGCAGGCCATTCAATACTGCGGTGCCCACCGCATCGGCCACGGTACTCGTCTGATTGATGATATCGCTGTCTCCAATGGCAAAGCAGTAAAGTTGGGCGGCCTCGCGCAATACGTCCTCGACAAAAGAATTCCGCTGGAAATTTGTCTGCTCAGCAACGTACATACCGGAGCTGCGCGCAGTTTGCCCGAACATCCGTTCAAGATTTTCTATCAGGAACAATTTCGCGTGACACTGAATACCGACAACCGTTTAATGAGCGACACTACAATGACCAGGGAGTTTGCAGCGGCCAGAGACGCGTTTGGTCTTTCCATCGAGGACTTCGAAAAAATCACTATCAACGCGATGAAAAGCGCGTTTCTGCCTTACGACCAGCGCTGTGGCTTAATCTATTCTGTAATCAAGCCGGGATACTCCAGGATACGCAGCACCCTCGCATCCAACTAAGTCGCATCTGGCGTGTTGCCCCTGGGGCCTAATTGCCGGCAACCGTCCAACGCCTGCGAACGCTCAGCGAAGTTTCCGGGCGCTAGCATCCGTAATCCAATCGTTGTGCTTCGAACGAGTTTTCAGATCCGGGTTCGTTATGAAGCTCGGCGCACGCAGCAACGACCTTCGTCTCTCTACGCCTTCAACGGCGGTTCGTTCTCCCGTAACTTAGCAATTTCCGCCATCAGCTGATCCATGCGCTGCATCATCGCCTGATGCCGGGTCTCATCCGTTCCCGGCTTCTTTCCGATAAACGTAATCGTTCCTCCCGATTCCAGCACGCATTGCTGCACTTCGCTGAGTGAGTCGAATCCCTGCTTACGCGCCTGTGCTTCTAGTTGCGTAACAGTAATCAATTCTCGCTTGAGGTTGTGCGTTTTGATTTTTCCATCCTCGATCAGCACGTCCGCCCGGCCTTCGATGAATTGATCCAGTTCGCGATGTTTATAGAGAAAACGCACCACCAGGTAGTTGACGATCAGCAGCGACGTCGCTCCGATAATCCCTCCCGTCACACTGTTGTCGTCCCCGATGATCGCGTTCTGCACCGTGTTTGACAGCGTCAGCAGCACCACCAGGTCAAACGGGTTCAACTGCACCAGCTCGCGCTTCCCGGAAAGCCGCAATCCAACGATCAGGAATATGTACACGAATATTGGCCGCAGGATTTTTTCCAGGATCGGCAGTCCTACAACGAACATATCTTTCCATATATCGTGCATGGAACTCGTACCTCCTCGATGTGCCGGCTCTCTTTTGCTGGACTTCCCGCTGCGCTGAAGCGCTGTTGCGCCATGAGGTTAGCACGCGTTCGCCATGGTACAAACCAAAGTACTGTCCGAACGGACAGTCATAATTTTGTAACAAGGCGTTTTTCCGCAGTAGGCCAAACCCGCTAAATCGTTTATTCTGAACCCGTTCGACCTTCTGTTGTGGCATTTAACTGCACGGTTCGATTCGGCCAGTTTGTTTCGGGCTCGATCATTAACGCTGTCTGCACGCCGTCTTCGGGACCAGATCGCAGCGAATGCTCCCGATGACCCACTTTGATGTTTCAGGATTATGCCAAATAGTTTGATGCCCGATCGTCTCCCCGACGTTTCTCACGAGCAAGCGAACGCTCTTCTCTCGTTATCCCGAGACCTGCTGGCCGTCGTCTCTGCGCAGGGCGACTTTTTGTTTGTGAATGATAGCTTTGGCCGGGTTCTCGGCTACTCTCCCGATGATTTAATTGGCAAACCGCTTAGCTGGCTCCATCCATCGGCGGAAGTTAAGTCCATCAGCGAGAAGTTTGCAGCTCTGGTGGCACAAGACGACGCTACCGTGACCTGCCGTTGCAGCCTTCGCTCCAAATCCGGCCAGTGGCGCTGGTTCGACGTTGTCGCCGTAAACCGCCTTCAGGATCCGAATGTTCAGGGTATGCTGCTCAGCTATCAGGACATCACAGAGTTCGAACGTATGGAAGCCCAGCGCATGGTGCTTTCCAACGTGGTTCACGCGCTGAACGAAACCTCCAATCTCGACGACCTGCTGCACCAGATTCACGGTGCCCTCAAAAAGGTGGTCTACGCGGAAAATTTCTTCGTCGCTCTTCACGATCCGCAGACCGAAATGTTTCATTTTCCTTTTTTCGTTGATCAGTTCGATCCGCCGCCGCCTCCGCAAAAAGTTGCCCGCACTTGCATGGCTTACATTTTTCGCTGCGGAAAATCCTGCCTGATCCCGCAACTGGAATTCGATCGCCTTGCCGCCGAAGGCGAAGTGGAACTGGTCGGCTCGGCTTCTCCCGCATGGCTGGGTGTTCCACTCAAGACTCCCCATGCCACCATTGGCGTCCTGGTGGTTCAGCACTACCAGAATGAAAGCGCTTACGATCAGCGCGACCTTGAATTTCTCGATTCCGCCGGTGCGCACATCGCTCTAGCCATCGAACGCGTACGCGCCGAAGAATCCATTCGCAAGAGCGAATCCATGTTCCGCTTGCTTTTTTCCCACACACCACTTCCCATGTGGGTCTTCGACACGGAAACTTTGCAGTTTCTTCAGGTCAACGAAGCCACCACCAAAACATACGGTTTCTCTGATGAAGAATTCCGCGCCATGACCGTTCGTGATGTTCGCCCCGACAGCGATGCTCCTGCTTTTGCTGCTCACGTCGAAGAGTGGAAACAGGATGGCCGTCATCAGGGCCAGTGGCAACATAAACGAAAAGACGGCAAGTGCTTCGAAGTGGACGTCATCTCCCACAAACTCGAATATGCCGGCCGCAGCGTGCGCCTCGTTGTTGCCCAGGATGTCAGCGAACGTTTGCTGCTTGAGGGACAACTTCGTCAGGCGCAGAAAATGGAAGCGATCGGCCGTCTCGCCGGCGGAGTTGCCCACGACTTCAATAATTTGTTGATGGTCATCAAGGGCCACACCGAACTGCTCTTGAACGTTCTGCCGCCCGCGGATCACGTCACGCGCAAAGTGGAGCAGATTGACCGCTCCGCCGATCGCGCCGCCGCTCTCACCCGGCAACTTCTGGCTTTCAGCCGCATGCAAGTTCTCCAGCCTCGCGCCATGAACCTGAATTCTGTCGTCCAGGAAATGGCGAATCTCATTCCACGTTTGATTGGCGAAGATATCGAACTAGTTGTGCGCAGTTCCGCAGATCTCGGAACCATCCGTGCCGACGCCAGCCAGATGGAACAAATCATTATGAATCTAGCCGTGAATTCGCGCGACGCCATGCCCAAGGGCGGCCGCTTCACGATTGAAACCTCGAACGTCGAACTGGACAATCTCTATCGCGCTGCGCATCCCGTTGTGCAGCCAGGAAAGTACGTGCTGCTTGCGGTCTCCGATACCGGAACCGGTATGGATGCGGAAACGCAGGCGCATATTTTTGAGCCGTTCTTCACCACCAAGGAGCAGGGGAAGGGAACTGGTTTGGGTCTTGCTACCGTTTATGGGGTAGTAAAGCAAAGCGGCGGGTTCATCTGGGTGTATAGCGAACTAGCAAGAGGTACCACTTTCAAAATTTATTTGCCTCGCGTGGACGGGCCAGCCGCCTCTATTCCCGTGGTGCACATTCCCAGCAGCTTGGCGCGCGGCACGGAAACCGTGCTACTCGCCGAAGACGAACAGGACGTTCGCGAAGTGGCGCGCGAATTCCTGGAGTCCGCTGGTTACACCGTTCTCGAAGCGGCAGGCGGCGCTGAAGCCTTGGAAGTCTCAGCAGCTCATGCCGGCCCCATCGATTTGCTGATCACGGACATGGTCATGCCCGGAATCAGCGGGCAGGAACTCGCCCGTAAAATGCGCGGCTTGCGCGAAGGCATTCGCGTGATTTACATGTCCGGCTACAGCGAGCACGCGGCAGGAGAAGCGGCCAAGTGTGACGCAGCGGCCATGGTGTTGACCAAACCCTTCAGCCGCGCCGTCCTTCTTCGCACCGTCCGCGATATTTTGCCGATTCCCACCGCATAACTGCGATTTGTATTTTCTTGTTTCGCGATTCGTCGTCTCCTGCCTCGGTTATTCGTCATCGCCGGGCTTCAGACTGCTCAGAGAGATTCCCTGCGTTGATAGGCAGGCGCGCTCCGCAGACTGCGCTGGCAATGACGACCGGCGCGTCTTCTTGCGGCATGCGCGTTTGCAATCACCTTCATCGAGAAAGCGTTCAATCACCTTCATCAAAAAAAACGCTGTCGTCATTCCGCGCGTAGCGTGGAATCTCTCCAGGTTGTTCGCGTCACGCTAACTGACTTTTGGATGTCTGCGATGCCAGTCGGAGTGCTGCTGAAAGCTGCGCGCTGCGCGAATCACTGCGGCGTCGTTGCCCGCCTTTGCGACAAACTGCAAGCCCACAGGAAGTTTTTCGCTGGTGAATCCGCAGGGAACGGAAAGCGCAGGCAGCCCACAAAGATTTCCGATTCCGCCCAGCGGATCCGGAAAAGTCAGGTCGGTTTCAAGATTGGTTTGGAGCGGCGTGGCGGCAATGGGCTGCGACGCAGCAACCAAAACATCGAAATTCTCAAAGAGGTCGGTCATTCTCTGCTGCAGGATTTCGCGAATTTGTAATGCACGAACATAGTCCGCACCGCCGATTTGTTCGTTGACGTAGCCGTTAATTTGTCCGAGCGGATCAGTGAGCTGCGCGACTTTTCCAGAGCGAATCAGCTCGCGAAAAGCGGAAGCGCCTTCGACCCCGATGATGACGCCGGCCGCGTCTTCCCACGGCCCTTCGGGAAGAGAGGCGTTTTTTGCACCCGGAAGAGATTTGCGAACGACAAGTTCGCCGGCATGAATTAGCTTTTCCACGTGGGCATCGAGTTGTTTCCATGCATTTGTAAGCCAGCCGACGCGCAGCGGTTTTGCGGAAAGCTCCAGCGAAGGCGAATAGGTAAACGCCGCTTTGTCGATGCCCAGCGTGCCGCGGTCCTTGAAGTCGTGCCCGGCGATGGCGGCAAAAATGTGCGCGCAATCTTCCGCGGAACGGGCCAGGGGTCCGATCTTGTCCATGGAATACGCTAATGCCATCGCACCATAACGGCTGACGCGTCCGTAAGTTGGGCGCAGCCCACTTACTCCACAAAATGCTGCGGGACAGACAATCGAGCCCCAGGTTTCCGTGCCGATGGCGAAGCCCGCAAGTCCGGCTGCGACGATCGCGCCGGAACCGGAAGACGAACCGCAAGTCCAACACGACGTATTCCAGGGGTTTTTCGCTGCTCCTTGCAATGAAGCGGACGCGAAGCGGTAATTCATTCCACCGGCCAGTTCGATCATCGCGGCCTTGCCGATGAGAATCGCGCCGACGCGGCGGAGATGTTCGATGACCGTGGCGTCATAATCAAAAACCTGGTTTTCATACGGTTTTGCGCCCCAGGTCGTGGGCAGACCTCGTGCGGAGAGCAAATCTTTTGCGGCGTAAGGAATTCCGTGCAGCGGCCCGCGATAGTGGCCACGTTTAATTTCTTTGTCAGCGGCTTCGGCATCGGCGAGCGCAATTTCTGGAGTGAGTCGTGCGTAGGCGTTGAGCTTGGGCCCGATTTTTTCCGAGCGGTCAAGATAGGCTTTAGTGAGGTCCACAGGTGAGAGCGCTTTGGACTGAATGCGCTTGGCGAGTTCGCTGGCGGTGAGAAAGAGGATTTCGTCGCTGAGCATGGTCATTATTGATCCTCAAAAGCCTCAGGGTTTTTCCGTCTTAGGTGGTTTCGGCGCCGCCGCAGAATTCGCTGATGCTGATGGCTTCGCGGAAGCCGAAGCGGCCGCGACGGGTTTCTTGCCGCGATCGACGAGCGGCTTCAAATAGAGAGCCGGCAAGTCACCGTCGGATATTGGGTAGGCGCGAATGTGATCGAGCGGCGGCTGAAGCGCGACGCACAGACGCCTCAGATCGGTTTTCTGTGCTTCGGAAAAGCGGTCAGGGTACTGGTTGAGAATGGCCTGGAAGCGGAAGTCAGCTTCGGCCTGGCTCGGCGGAGAAAGCTTAGGAGCGCTAGTTGCGTTCTGCAGGGAAGTTTGTGCGGGAGCTTGTGGCGATGGCGGCTCGGATGCCGCGGCGGACGGAACAAGCTCGCGTAGGGGCAACACCGCGGCGGTTGCGGCACCGAGCGCGGCTCGGCGCGCAAATTCGCGGCGAGAGAAAAACTTGTCAGTTGGAGGCATAATCGTCACCCATGAAAGTAAAATTCAAGGCCACTCGGAGGCTACAGAATCCGGGGCGAGGGGTCAACTTGGAGGCGGGTATGCGGATACAGCCCGCAAAAAGGGACCACCCCCAACCGCGCGAGTATTGTCGCGTTTCTATAGTTGACAAATAGGTTCTCCACGCACCATAGTACACACCAGCCGTGCTCCCCTTTCGCATTGATTTCAAGCCCGGGTCACCGATCTACGAGCAGGTTGCCTACGCAGCCACGAAATCCATCATTTCGGGCCAACTCCGCCCCGGCGACGAATTCCCGTCCATTCGCGCTCTTAGCCGCCAGCTCAAAATCAACCCCAATACGGCTCATAAAGTCATCAGCTGTTTGGTCGACGCGGGCCTCCTTGAAATCCGTTCTGGCTCTGCTGCCATCGTTACTGCGCGTCCCGTCGCCTCGAAGAGCGAAAGGGCCCAGCTTCTCCGCGATCAGATTGAACAACTCGTAGTTGAAGCTAAACGCCTCGGCATCGATCTCGATGACATGCATGAAGCTCTTGCGAAACACTGGAATCGCCTTGAATTCAAACGGGAAGGAAAGTCTGCCCCCTCCAAAGGAGAACGCTAGCTCGCCGCCATGCCCTCAGCCATCCGCACCGACAAGCTAACCAAACGCTACCGCCGGATTACCGCTCTCGATCGCGTCGATCTCGAAGTCACGTATGGCTCCGTCTATGCGCTGGTCGGCCAGAACGGTGCTGGTAAAACCACGGCGATCAAGCTCTTGATGAACCTTATGTCCGCGAGTGCAGGTCACGCTGAAATTCTAGGCACTCCCTCTACGCAGCTTCGCGGCAAGTCCTACACTGAGATCGGCTACGTCTCGGAAAATCAAGAAATCCCGGAATGGATGAAAGTCGAGTATCTCCTCAACTATCTCCGCGAGTTCTATCCCACTTGGGATCCGGCACTCGAACAAACGCTCATCAAGCAATTCGAACTCCCCCTAGATCGCAAAATCAAAGCCCTCTCTCGCGGGATGAAAATGAAGCTTGCCCTCGCGTCCGCCCTGGCCTTCCATCCGCGCCTTATTATCCTGGATGAGCCTTTCGGTGGGCTTGATCCTCTCGTTCGAGAACAGCTCATTGAGGGTCTACTCGAACGTGCCACCGAATCCACAATCTTCATCTCCTCACACGATCTCGCTGAAATCGAGAGCTTCGCCAGCCACGTCGGCTATCTCGAATCAGGCAAGCTCCTCTTCTCTGAAGACATGGCCTCCCTGTCGATCCGCTTTCGTGAGGTCGAAATCATTCGCCACTCAGACTCTCCTCTGCCGACTGCGCTTCCCGACACTTGGCTCCAAACCAAATCCTCCGGTGCCGTTGTCCGTTTCGTCGATTCCCGCTTCGATGAGCAACGTGCCACCGCCGAGATTGCCCGCGTCTTTGGTCCTGTCCGGGACACCCAATTCCGTCCTCTCACTCTGCGCTCCATTTTCCTGGCGATGGCCCGTAAATCGGAGGAGGCTTAACCTATGGACCAGATCCTCCGCATCTTCAAGAAAGACATCCGTCGCCACTGGCCCGAAATCCTCCTTTCGCTCGCTCTCCTCGCGCTGTTCACCAACCGCGCTCTCCATCCGTGGAATTCGCTTGATTCCTATTCCTTCTCTCGTTCGTTCTATTTTTTTGTTGTAACCGGAGAGTATATTGCCCCTGTGTTAGTAATCTTCTGGCTATTTATCGTCATTCGCGTCGTCCAGGGCGAATCACTTGTCGGCGATCACCAATGGTGGACCACTAAGCCTTATGTCTGGTGGCAGTTACTCCTGGCCAAGCTCCTTTTTGTCCTGGTTTTCATTTGTGTTCCGCTTTTCCACGTTCAACTGTTTCTGCTCAATTACTTCAAGTTTCCGGTTCTGCGCAATCTCCTTCCGTTGTTCTCGATGCAACTGTCTTTGCTGCTTATCCTGATTTGCTTTTGCGTTCTCTTGGCCAGCCTTACTAAGAATCTAGTTCAAATCCTGCTCGTTGTGGGTGTCGCCGCTTTGGTTGCGATCGCTGTTGCTATGTGGAACAGGGGAACTTACGGCGGTAGCAGCGTCATGGAAGCAACGCCCACATTAGTGGATTATTTGGGTGATCTCCTGATCTATGGAGGTCTCGCTGGCGCTGTCACCTGGCAGTTCGCGCGCCGTCGCAGATGGATTACCATTGCGGCGTCGATTTTACTGATCAGTTTTGTGGCAGCGATCAGCGCTGCCTTCACATCCAGCAAAGTGGCCGAAAGGCGATACACTCCGGTTGATCGTTCGGCCGCACCACTTATTGTCTCCGTCAAGCCCATCGAACCATCGAATGACAATAAGGACTTCAGCCGCGAGACTTCGCCGGAAGTTCAGCTCACCATACCCGTGACCGTCTCGGGCGTCCCCGCAGGTACGGTGATTCAGTTGAACGCCGTCAAAATTCACGCTGATTCTCCGGAGAAGTCCAAGTGGAGTTCGGGTTGGCTCTATGAATCGCAGGATTTCTGGCCGGAAGATCAGGAGAAGACGTTAGCCTACTCGGTAGACCGGAAGGAATACCAAAAGATCAGGAACACTCTGCTTCAATTGCAGGTTGATCTGGCCATTTCGGAGTATCAGCTTGTTGACGCTCATACCCTGCCGATAGTTTCTCAACGTTTCTCTGACCAGGCATTGGGTGACTGCCAAATCTCGTCTTTCGACAATTCTCGACTGCATTGCTTGTATCCGACTCGCATTCCCGAGTATGTTATTCGCTTCGATCCCCAGCAATCCGGTTGTTTTGGCGATGCCAGCAAGGAACGGGGACAGGCCGACATGGTTTCGTATGCCTGGAAATCACGGGATGAAATGGGCTTCCCCAATCCCGAACTTAGTCCGCTCTCTGACTTCGACCCGTGGTTCCAGCCTGTTTCTCTGATTTCATCTCGGAACGAGACCACAGAGCGTCGTAATGTCCGCCTCTGTCCTGGCACCGTGCTGACTCTCTCTCGCCCCGTCCTTCGGCGTAAGCTTCACATTCGACTCGATCCGTTTAACGCCCGTCTTGAAGATTTAGCAGTCACCCCTTTACGTCTCAGTTTTCGCTAGTTTCTCGCCACAAAAGTGGACCCTAGAACGTCACCAGGATTCAACTCTCAAGTACGGTGCGACCGCAACCACCGAACCCGCTCTCGTCCAAGTTCGGTGATCCTATATTCCAGAGTACCTCGACCTCGGGAACGCCTTTCCAGCAAGCCGAAGCTCCATAATCTTTTGAAATAGGTCCAGGCCGAGCGTGCCGGGGAGAAATTAAGCCTTTCCGCCGCTTCCTTTGGTCCGAGCCATTCGCCTTGGGTCGCGGCAAATAAGGATAGGACTTGCAATTTAAGTTCGTTGTAGCGATTCATTTTGTATTCCGAGAGTCCGTTTCCGCGTTATCAAAAGCTGGTTGATGAAGGCCAAAAATAGGCGTGATTTAAGCGTGTACGCCCGACCCGCTGTGGTTGTCTGTTTTTTCGTTATTCGTGAAATAGAAAAACAACGCGATAAGTAAAGTGACGCACCCCACGAGCCACCAAGCCCAATTCTTTTTCCAGACTGCGGCGACAACCAGCGTCAAGCTACCCGCACCCATACCGATCTTTGGATTCCACGCAGCAAGTGCACCTCCGGCGACGAGCGGAACGAGAAAACCAACTCCCCGATTCCGTGGATACTTGGGGTCGGGCCGTTTGTTCCACTGCCTGCACGTGTCGCAGTTCGCGGCGCCGGGCCAATCGTTCCGTCCGATGCAGTCGCTCCCATTCTTTCTTTCGTTCCGGGTCTTTGTAAGGCATTCAAGCACCTCTTTCCCGTTCTTCGCGCAAACCCATCACAACCTTCGCGAGAGTGGAAATCTTTACTTTCTTTCTTCTTAGGACCGCGCGAATCGTTTTTCGGTCGAGATGTGTGTGCTTGGTCGTTTTTCGCAATCCGCGATTGCCAATTTCTGCAATCAGACTTTCGTTCGCGGTGACGCGACCGCCGTCATAGTGAATGCACATGTCATCGACGCTTTCGATGAAATCATTCTTGCCTTCTTCAAAGCGCGAAACTTCCTTGCCGATGCAATGTTGCAGGCCACCGTTGATCTCCATACGGCGCAACAGCCCCCGCGTGTGAGCCTGGCATTTGGCTCCATCTGGTCCAAGGGATTTGATCTCAGGGTGATTAACGTAGCCGCACAGAATATCGCCTAGACTTATGACATCGGCGCGCGGAACGTCCCCCAAGCGATAGGCTTTACCGTCATGTGTGTTGACGCAGAGTGAATGTGCCCAGCCTTCGCGCTTTTTGCTGAACGGTGTCAGCAACGTCAGTTTCAGCCGGTCACGCGTTCGCGGGTGCAAAACGAATCCGAACGGGCTGGCCTTACCTTTCATTTGTTTCAAGTAATTGGGTGTTGAGATTCGCATTTTCATCATGGCGGGCAGGTCAATCCAAGACGGCAGGCCATCGACATCTGCCATGGTCTCCGTGTCTATGGCACGCCCTGCGAGCAAAAGCACACGCGGAATTTGCTCCCGCATCTGCTTGAAACAACGCACCATGACCCTGACCTGCGAAGAATTTCTCCGCCGCTTCACTCTGACCCTGCGGCTTTCCACTCAGTTGCTGGAGGTGTGCCCGTCCACCCGGAAAGTGACAACTGTGCGCACCTATCACTTGCTCTTAACAACCTGCCTCCGCTCTACACCAGAATTTTCCGGGGGTTCATTTCTCTGCAGAGGATACTTCCCGCGCGTTCTCCGGCCAAGAAACACCATTGAAAACCCATAAGTAGTTGCCAATACACCGCGACAGCGGCTTCCTCCAAACGGCTCTATCGAAAGTGCTCCGGAAATAAATCCGTTGCTTTGATCTAACTTCAACTGCCGGACCACTTCCGATAGAGTGCTAGCGTTAGGATTTGAGGTCGGTCCGGTTCAATCATCGATGGGAATTAGGACATAAGCGTGGCCGGGAATCAATTTCGAAAAGTTCAACTCTTCCGAATTGAACGAACGTGTCGGATGAGCGTGCAGAACATGGCGATGTGTCAGGGGCGGTCAGTCAAGCTCATTGCTGCATAATCAGTGGCGAGTAGTGGTTGAGAACCAACCGCCAGTGCCCTTGCTGCTTTACCCATACTCTCGTAAAGCGGTTGTCACGGGGGACAGCTTTGCCTCTGTCTTGCCCGTTCATTGTGGAGCGGCCAGTCTCGACAGCCGTGTTTCCGTAGATGCGCAC
>Ga0209488_10002798_pt1 | contig 14210 bp, 11 predicted proteins | sample Rivendell_Oct201_8_FD_188349 | JGI IMG/M metagenome (GOLD analysis project Ga0209488, IMG submission 188349) | Vadose zone soil microbial communities from the Eel River Critical Zone Observatory, Northern California, USA -... | ecosystem: Environmental > Terrestrial > Soil > Vadose zone >... | reverse complement strand
GCCGGCGGCAAGACCTCGCTGCTCCCCGAGCTGCTCAAGCACGTCCCCAGCCCGCTGCGCCGGTACCACGAGCCGTTCGTCGGCGCAGGGGCGCTCTTCTTCGCGGTGGCGCCCCGGCGGGCGGTGCTGAGCGACGCGAACGGCGAGCTGATCCACTGCTGGCGGCAGGTGCGCGACGACGTCCACGCGGTCCTCGACGCCCTCGCCGGGCACGTCTACGACCGGGCCCGCTTCGAGGCGGTGCGGGCCCTCGACCCGTTGCGCCTCGCTCCGGCGGAGCGCGCGGCGCGGTTCATCTACCTCAACAAGACGTGCTTCAACGGCCTGTGGCGGGTGAACCGCGCGGGCCGCTTCAACGTGCCGTTCGGGCGGTACAAGAACCCCACCTTCCACCATCCCGGCCTGCTGCTCCGCGCCAACCGGGCGCTGCGCGGAGCGCACATCCATCGCGCGCCCTTCGAGATCGCCTTGCAGCGCGCCACGCCCGGCGATTTCGTGTACCTCGATCCGCCGTACGACCCCGTCTCCCAGACGGCAAGCTTCACGAGCTACACGCGGAACGCATTCACCTGGTCCGACCAGGAACGGCTTGGGGCCGAGTGCGCCGCGCTCGATCGCCGCGGCGTGCGCTTCCTGCTCTCCAATTCCGCCACGCCCCGCATCCGCGCCCTGTACCGCGGGTTCGAGCAGCGAGTGGTCCGCGCGCCGCGGCACATCAGCTGCAAAGGCGAGGGCCGCGGACGGGTGGACGAACTGCTAGTGTTCAACGCATGATCCTCGCCCTCGCCCTGCTCGTCGCGGCAGCGCCCTCCACCCTCTACGTCCGCGCCGGCCGGCTGTTCGACGGCACGGGCGACACCGCCAGGCGCGACGTAGTGCTGGAGATCGAGGGTGAGCGCATCAAATCGGTGGGCGCGCAACCGCCGGCCGGGGCGGAAGTCATCGATCTGTCCTCCGCGACCGTCCTGCCCGGCCTCATCGACGTGCACGTGCACCTCACCTCGCGCGCGGACCACTTCGAGGACATCTGGCAGTTCAAGACCTCCCTGCCACAATCGGCGATGGTGGCGGTGTTGCACGCGCGCCGCACGCTCGAGGCCGGCTTCACCACCGTGCGCGACGTCGGCTCGCCGCTGTTCGCCGCCTCCGACCTGCGCGACCTGGTGAACGAAGGCTACCTCCCCGGTCCGCGCATCGTCGCCTCCGGGCCTTGCATCAGCATCACCGGGGGCCACTGCGACCTGAACAACTACCCGCCCGAAGTGCGCATCACCTTCTTCCCCGCCGAGCGGGACTTCGCGCAGGCGGACGGCATCGATCAGATCCGCCACGTGGTGCGCGCCCAGATCCAGCACGGCGTGGACTTGATCAAGGTGGCCGCGAGCGGCGGCGTGTTCTCCCGCGGCGACACGCCCGGGGCTCCGCAGTTCACGGTGGAGGAGCTGAGGGTCGCCGCCTTCGAGGCGCACAAGACCGGCCGCCGCATCGCCGCGCACGCGCACGGCACCCAGAGCATCAAGGACGCGCTCAACGCGGGCATCGACTCCATCGAGCACGGCACCTTGATCGACGACGAGGGAATCAAGCTGCTCAAGGAGCGCGGGGCGTGGCTGGTCGGCGACCTCTACAACGACGACGTGATCCTGGGGAAGGCGGAGGAGCTGCACATCCCCAAGGAGTACGTGGAGAAGGAGCGCGCCATCGGACAGCTCCAGCGGCAGAACTGGAGCAAGGCGATCCGCGCCGGTGTGAAGGCTGCCTTCGGCACCGACGCCGGGATCTTTCCGCACGGTGAGAACGCGAAGCAGCTCGCCGTGTACGTCCGGTACGGGATGACCCCCGCCCAGGCGATCCGCAGCGCCACCTCGGTGGCCGCGGACCTGCTCGGCCGCGCGCAGGACGTCGGCACGCTGCAGCCGGGCCGCTACGCCGACCTGATCGCGGTGCGCGGCGATCCGCTGGCCGACGTCCGCGTCCTCGAGGCCGTTCCCTTCGTCATGAAGGGCGGAAAGATCGTGAAGGACGAGCTCCGCCACTCCGGCGCAGTGAGCGCGGGGCGGAAGTAACGAGTTCGCACGCCGCTCCCGCCCCGGTGCCGTCGGCGCGACGCCCCGACTTGTCCCGGGACTCGTGATTGGTCACTTGTCGACCTCGCCTGGGCGAATCACATCCGAGGTTTCTTTCTTTTTGTTCTCCGCGTCCGAGGACAAACCACGCTGGGCGCCCTGGCTTTTCAGGGTAGGTCTAGAGCGCAGCCGGCGACGTACTCAACCGGTGTCGATGTCACGATGGCCCCGTGACTCGGATCACGTGAGCGCGACCGCGGTTCTGCGGGCCGTCAAGCGTCGTGGTCGGGACCGGCAAGTACAAGAAGGTGCAGACTGGCTATAGGCCCCTGACGCACCGCGTCCCGCCCCGGCGCGGATCAAACGACTCGGGCGGGGCGGTGGCTCCATCGGACAAGTTACGTATGCGCGTCGTTTGCGGTTGACAAGCATTGGGCACGTCCCTTCCGGCGCTGCCGCAAGCAACCTTTTCTTTAGCCTTGTCGTCGCCGAGGACGCCTGCAGAGCGGCCGTTTAGGAATGTACCTCTTCGCGGCTCGGACCGTCGTCCAGCGCGCAAGTGCCGCCTCCGCAGGACTCCGAAAAACGCCGTGCTACGAAAGCACGCATGATGAACTCACGAATCGTTGTCGAATCCCTAAGCTCCTCGGACCTCCGTTCCGCGACGCGGGAGCTCGTGCGGAGATCACACTGCGTCGAAGCGGAGCTTCTCGTCCATCTCGGCGAGATCGACGAGCGCAAGCTCTACCTCGATTGGTCGTTCTCCTCGATGTTCGCCTTCTGTGTCGGCGAGCTTGGGTTTTCCGAGGACGTCACCTGCAACCGGATCAATGTTGCCCGTGCGGCACGGCAGATGCCGGTGATCCTGGAGACGCTCCGCTCCGGAAAGGTGCACCTGGCTGGGCTGCGCTTGCTCGCGCCGCACCTGACGACCGAGAACCAGGAACAGGTGTTGGCGGAGGCGGCCGGCAAGTCCAAGCGCGAGATCGAAGAGCAGGTTGCGCGTCTTGCACCCCAGCCAGCGGTTCCGACCGTTGTGCGCAAGCTTCCGGAGCCGCGGAATTCCGCGCCCGAGTCACCCACGTTCTCGTTCGGCATCGCCGTTCCTGCAGCGCCGTCCGAGTCGTCGCCTGCTCTGGCCTTCGCACCGCCACCTGCCCCGCGACGCGAGGAACGCCGGGCCGTGGTTGCACCGCTCGCCGAGGACACGTTCAAGTTCCAGTTCACTGGGAGTCGCGCGTGTCACGACAAGTTCCGCCAAGCGCAGGATCTGCTCCGGCACCGGATCCCAGACGGAGACTTGGCGACCATCTTCGAGAAGGCACTCGACCTGCTCATCGAACAGGTGATGAAAGAGCGATTCGCCACGGGTCGGAAGGCGCGACCGGCTCCGACCGGCGACGCGAGCGCCTCGCCCTCGCGGCACATTCCGGACGCCATCAAACGCGAGGTGTTCGAGCGCGACGGCGGCCGCTGCAGTTTCACCAACGAGGAAGGCCAGAGGTGCAGCGAGACAGGCAACCTGGAATTCGATCACGTCGACGGGTTTGCGCGAGCTCCCGTTCACCGAGCGGACCGTATCCGCCTCCTCTGCCACGCCCATAACCAGCACGCTGCAGAGAGGATGTACGGTCGCGATTTCATGGAAAGAGCGCGCGCACCGGCCGACGGGGTCAACGCCGGTCCCGGAAGTCCGTCAGGATGACCGCAGCAGTATCCGCGCCGGGGCGGGACACGGTGCGTCAACCACCATGCGCGAGAATCAACAGGGCCGGCTGGAGGGTGCCCGGACCTGGCTGCGCAGCGAGCACTAGAAGTGACCAATCATGAGTACGTTGGACGGCGACGTCTGTCGATCATTGCGCTTAGCGTGTCGGACCGCCGGGGATCGGTTGCGCAGCTTCGGCCGGTCCGAACAGCTCGTCCTCGCGCGCCAGCAATTCCTTCGCTTCCCCCGCGAGCGCCGGATCGCCGGCTTCCGACGCCGTCTGCAGCTGCGCCTCGAAGAGCGCGCGATCCTGCGCTTTCACGCCGACGGTCCGAGCGAAGATGATCCGCGTGCGCGGCGAAGGGACCCGCGAGAGCGCCGCCTCGAAATGCGCGCGCGCTTCCCGGAGATCGCCGCCGGCATAGGCGGGCAGCGCCGAATAGAGCTTCCCCAGCTCGCGCTCGGCGCCCGCCTCGTCGAGATCCGGAGCGAGCTGCGCGACCCGGCCCAGCATCTGCTTCAGGTCGTCGCGCGTCTCGATCAGCGGCGTGAACCCTTGCGCCCGCAACCAGGCGGCCTTGCAGACCGCCTCCAGGTAGAGTGGCTCCACCGCGCGCGCGCCGACGCGGGCGACCACCTCCGCCATTGGCCGCGCCGCCGCCGCGGCCGCCGCCGCCTCCGGCGCCATCGCCGCCCATGCCCGCCCCGCATCGTCGGCGCAGCCGCTCGCGTCGCGCACCGTCTCCTGCAGCCCGTCCGGCGCGGACAGCCCCGCCCGCTCGAACCGCATCCGCCTCGCCCGCGCCGCCGCCGTCAGCGCCTCGACCGGCACCGGCGCCACCATCGCCGCCTCTTCCCAGAGCAGGATGGCCTCGTCTACGGCTCCTGCTTCGTCCCTTCGTTCCCAGGCAGCCGCGGCCCTCGCAATCAACTCCCGCTGCGAAGCGCTCGGCTTCGCTGTCGCTGTCCGACTCGCTGTCGCAGTCGCTGTCGGACTCGCTGTCCTGGTCGCCGTCGTACTCGGAGCCGCCGTCGCAGTCGCCCGCCCCGACGCACACGCCGCCGCAACCAGCGCCGCCGCAGCTAGCGCTCCCCGTGCCCGAATCACCGCTTGCGCGGCGGCGGCTTCGCGCCGCCCTTCGCCGGCGCCTGCGACGCCGCTCGCTGCCCGCCCGCTGCTCCCGGCCCGTTCCCGGCCTGCAGCGCGAACAAGAGCCCGCCCGCGTCCCCTCCCGCTCCGGCCGCCGGCGATTCGTACAGCTCGCACGTCGCCTGCCCGCGCAGGACCAGCTCGCCTTTCTGGTTCTCGGCCCACAGCTCGACGTCCGCGTAGCAGGCGCCGTTCTCCTTGCGCAGGTCGGCGATGCGCCCCCGGCAGTTCAGCTCGTCTCCGGGCCAGACGATCTTCACGAAACGCGCCGCCAGCCTGCGCACGTGCCCGCGCCGCAGCCAGGCGGTGAGCAGCTGCCCCACGAACCCCATCGCCAGCATGCCGGGCGCGAACAGCCCCGGGAACCCGAGCGCGTGCGCGAACGGCTCGTCGAGGTGCAGCCGGTTGAAGTCGTTGGAGGCCGCCGCGTACCGGGCGATCTGCACGCGATCGATGGCCGGTTTGCTCAGCGGCGGCAGATCGTCTCCGACGCGCAGCTCGCTCCAGTAGAACGAGCGCGCCAGGCTCTGCTTGGCCGGCTGGGCCTGGCGGGCCGGTGGCGGCGCGGGCGGTGGCGGCAGCGGTTTCTTCATCGCCGCTTTCGGCGCGGCCGGCCTGGCCGCGTGTCGGGCGGGCGGCGGCGCCTTGCGCGCCGTCTTCTTGTCCGCGTGCTTCCCCACCTTGGGGAACTTGGTCACGTTGGCGAGCTTGCGCGCCGGCGCCTTCGCCTTGGCGACCTTCGCGGCGGCCTTGGCCGGAGGCCGGATCTTCTTGGCGGCGCTTCGGCTACTCATGGAGATCTCCCGGGGCGTGCTTGGGCGCGGTGCGCACCACCCACAGCTGGCGCGAGCGGTAGACGACCGCAGAGGTCTCGTCCCTGCCCTCGTCCTCGATGACCACCACGTCCGTCAAGCCGCTGGGCGTGTTCCGCTGCGAGACCTCGATCACCTTGCTGCGGACGGTCAGCTTGTCGCCGGCGACGATCGGCCGGGCATATTCGAAGCTCTGCTCCGCCTGCAGCAGGTGCTTGCCGGGCGAGAGCAGGAGCCCCTCGCGCAGGTCGCTGCCCGCGCGGAGCGTGGTTGGGAACGTGGGAGGAGCCACGACGCTGCGATACCCAGCGGCGCGCGCGGCGGCCTCCTCGAAATAGATGGGATTCGTCTCGCCGAGCGCCTCGGCGAAACGGCGGATCGCTCCCTTCTCCACCTCGTTGACGGACGCTTTCGACTCGCGCCCGATGGCGTTGCGATCCACGAAGTACTCCTCACCTGCCTGCGGGCAGGTCCAAGACGGTGATGAGGCCGGGTTCCGCGCCGGCCACCAGGGGTGCGGCGTGGGCCACGGACCACGCGGTGGCCTTGTCGCCCGGCACCCCGCCGGGGATGACGCACCTGAGGCCGGGATCGCCGATCAGCTCGATCTCGTCGCGCGGGTCGGGGGCGCCGAGCGCGATGGTCAGCTCCAGGTGCGCGACTTCCTTGCCGTCGTGGAACGCCCGCGCGACCTGGTGCACGCCCACGATGCCGCCGCGGGGAACGGTGAATCCGTCCCCTTGCACGTCCTCTTCGGTCTCCACGGGGTCGATGTCCTCGTCGACCTCGTCCACCTCGAGACCCACGCCGAGCGCCGCCAGCGCCGCCGACTCCATCAATCCCACGTGGCCGATGGTGCCGTCGTCGACGCCGCGGTCGAACTCCTCTTCGTTCAAGCCCGCGCCGACCTTCCTCTGCAGCTGCAGCCGGCGCGTGCGCGCGTCCACCACCCGCCGCGCCTGCACGCGATCGACGCGTCCCACCACGTTTCCCAGCGTCGCCGGGAGCCGGTCGAGGACGAACCCGGGGTTCACGCCGGTCCCCAGGAGCGCCACCTTGCGCCGCTCGGCGATGCGGTCCAGGCGCTCGGCGATCTCCGGATGGCGCAGCCAGGGGTACGAGAGCTCCTCACAAGTCGACACCACCGCCAGCCCGGCCGACAGTGCCTGGGCGAGCTCGCCCTCCACCCGGTCCAACCTGCTGCCGGTGGCGTGCAACAGGACGCCGTGCTGCGCCTTCTTCAATGCCGCACCGGCGTCCGGGGTGACGATCACGTCGGGAGTAGGAGCGTCGACCACGTCGGACAGCTTGCGCCCGACACGCTGCGGGTCGAGATCGACCGCGGCGACGATCTCCAGGTCGGACCTGGTGAGCACGGCCCGGGCGATGAGTCGCCCGATGGCACCGAGCCCCATCAGCACGACCTGGATCGCCAAGGCGTCCGTCCTCCGTCAGCGAACGTCCCACACCGCTCGCTGGCCCGCTTATAGCCCGACGTTCGACGGGCCGTATAGCCCGAAAGGAGCGGTGTCCAACCTGTGAACACCCACCCAGGCTTGCAGGAGAGCCTCGCAGACCCCGCCAGGCTGACGTGCCGGCGAAGTGTCGACTACTTGCCGGATTGGCGACCAGCTTGTACTGTCCCCGGTCAATGCGCTGCCTCCGCTGCGGCGCGGCAATGCCTGTAAAGATTGCCGCCTGCGAGGTCTGCGACCAATTCCTCGAAACGCTGCTAGACTGCGGGTGCGCACTTGTAGGTGTGCACCCCACAGCGTTGCGAGCACCCGGATGAGCCATCCGCAGGAAGCGCTGGAAAGGCTCATCGATACGCTGGGGGACGCCGTGGTGGCGGTCGACCGCAGCGGCCGCGTGCTCCGGCTGAGCGCCCGGGCCGAGGCCCTCACCGGCATCCCTGGAGAGCAGGCGCTGGGCAAACCGCTTTCCGAGGTGGTGCGCATCGTCGGCTCCGAGGATCGCGTCACGCTCGACGACCTGGTCACCCGGGCGCTGCGTGGCGAGGCGGTCGCGCGAAGCCCCGGTGCGCACGCGCTGCTCGTGGCCAAAGACGGCGCGGAACACGCGGTCGTGGCCAGCGCGGTTCCTGTGCGGGACGAATCCGGATCCGTCTCCGGCGCGCTGCTCGTGTTGCGCGACACCGGCCCGCAGCGCACGGCGGAGGAGGAACGGGCCCGGTACCAGGCCCAGCTCGTCTTCGCCGAGCGGATGGCCTCGATGGGGACCCTCTCCGGAGGGCTGGCGCACGAGATCAACAACCCCCTCGCCTCGGTGCTCGCGAACCTCGCCCTGCTCGGGCAGGAGTTGCCGAAAGTGCTGCCGGACACCGCGCACACGCGCGACCTGCTGGAGGCCGTCGCCGAGGCCCACCGCGGCGCCGATCGGGTGGCGCAGATCGTCCGCGGCCTGAAAGTGTTCTCGCGCGGCCTGGACGAGCGCCGCCAACCGCTGGACGTGGCGCAGGTGGCCGAGCACGCGCTGCGCCTGCTCGCCAACGAGCTGCGCCACCGGGCGCGCGTGGTGCGGGACTTCCGGCCGGTCCCGCCGGTCGAGGCGAGCGAGGCGCACTTGGGACAGGTGATGGTGAACCTGATCCTCAACGCGGCCCAGTCGATCCCGGAGGGCGAGGCGGACCGCAACGAAGTGCGGGTCACGGTGCGGCCCGGCGAAAGCCGCGACGTGGTGATCGAGGTGCGCGACACCGGCGCCGGGATGGCGCCCGAGGTGCTGGCCCGCGTCTTCGATCCCTTTTTCACCACCCGGCCCGTCGGGTCGGGGTCCGGGCTCGGGCTGTCCATCTGCCACGGCATCGTGGCCTCGCTGGGCGGGCGTATCGAGGCGGAGAGCACGCCCGGACGCGGGAGCGCGTTCCGCGTGATGCTCCCGGCCTCGCAGGGCGAGCCGGCGCCTGCGCCGGCGCCCGCGCCCTCCGGCGAGGGGCCGCGCGGCCGCATCCTGCTGGTGGAGGACGACGCGCTGGTCGCGCGCGCCGTGCGGCGCACCCTGTCGCGGGAGCACGACGTGGTCTGCGTGGAGACCGGCCGCGCGGCGCTGGAGGCGATCGCGCGCGAGAAGTTCGACCTGGTGATCTCGGATCTCATGATGCCGGAGATGACCGGCATGGACCTGCACGGAGAGCTGCTGCGCACCCATCCGGAAATGGCGAAGGGGATGGTCTTCTTCTCGGGAGGCGCTTTCACCGACGCCGCGCGCGAGTTCCTGCACAGCGTCCCCAACCCGCAGATCGAGAAGCCCTTCGACCCGCAGCAACTCCGCCACCTGATCCGCCGCCTCCTCAGCTAAAAAGATCTCCGCGCCTCTGCGTCTCCGCGTTCTGCTTCTGGTCTAGTTGGTCAGTTCCGCGGCGGGGTCAGCGCGAGAGTCTCTCGACCAGCATCTGCGCTGTCACCCGGTGCTTGAAGGCGCGCCGGCCGTCGATCTCGATCACGGGGATGTCGTTCCGGTGGGTCTCGTACAGCTTGCGGTCGGACTCGATGTCCACCTCGCGGACGGTGAACTCCACCTGCGCGCGCGCCGCCCGCAGCGCTTCCTTCGCGTCGTCGCAAAGGCAGCAGCCGGGCTTGGTGTAGAGGACGACCTCGCGCATCGCGCTACCTGTGCCGGCGATGCCGCCGGTAGACGCGCGCCACGGGCGGCAGCCCGAGCGCTCCGCCGACCAGGTACGCCCGAAACGCCTCGCGCGCGACGTAAGGCGCGTGGATGCGCCACTTGAGCCCGTTCACTATTACCGCGGCCACCGCGATCTTCGGGTCGTCGGCCGGCGCGAACCCGACGAACCACGAGTAGTCCATGTACGGGCGCTGGTGGTTGGACATCGAGCCGGTCTTGCCCGCCACCTCGATGTCACCCAGCACCGAGCGGCCCCGCTCGCGGAAGGAGGAAGTCGCGGTGCCTTCGGTGACCGTGTACTTCATCATGTCCCGCAGCGCGGCCGCCGTCTCCTGCTTGAGCAGCCGGGAAGTGCCGTTGGCCTTGAAGGGCTCTCCGTCCACCTCCTCGATCAGGCTGGGCTCGTAGGCGATCCCCCCGTTTCCCACGGCGGAGGCGATGAGCGCCGCGTGCAGGGGGGACAGCTTCACCTTGCCGAAGCCGGCGGCGCTCTTCGCCAGGTCGAGCTTGCCGTCCGGGATGTTCGCCGGCGACGCCTCGACGGGCACGTCCCAGATGGGCCGGTTGAAGAGGAACCGCTCCGCCTCCTTGCGCAGCGACTCGCCGTCGAGGTGCTTCACCGCCATCTTGGCGAACACCACGTTGGCGCTCTTGGCCAGCGCCATGGAGAGCGACATGCAGCGCCGGTCCATGCGCGGCTTGTCCTCGAGCAGCTTGCTGACGATGCCGCGCAGGCCGCCGTGGTAGCAGGTCTCCGCGTCGGGCGAGACGCCCGCCTCGAGCAGCGCGGCGCCGGTGATGATCTTGAAGACCGAGGCCGCCGGGTACAGCGGCCGGGTGGCGAGCCCGTCGGACTTCCCGTCCTTCGCGTATTCGACCAGGGCCAGCACCTTGCCGGTCTTGGGATCGATGGCGACCAGCGCCCCCTGCATGGGCTGGTAGGTGCGCATCAGCCTCACCATCTGCTTCTGCAGCTCCGGCTCCACCGAGATGCGCACGCGCTTGCCATCCGCCGCGTCGGCGAAGTACCCCAGCGCGTCGTCGGTCCCGGTGAGCTTCGCCTTCTTCCACAGCGCGAGCCCCTCGAGGTGGTTCTTGTGCTGCGCCACCGCGTTGGCCGCGGTCGCGGGCACCGCGTTCACCTCGGCCGGGCGCTCCGGCGTGCCCGCGTCCGGCGCGGCCTCCGAGGTGACGGCGCTCTCCACCGCGCGCTCGGTGTCGGCCGAGTCCAGGCTGTCGCCCGACTCGCCCGGGGCCGGGGCGTCCGGCTGCGGCGGCGCCTGCGCCTGGCCGGCATCGGGCGCGGGGGTACCTTCCGCCTGGGCCACCGTCCGCTGGGCGGCGCGCGCAGCAAGGCCGCCGCCGAGGAGGAACAAAGCGGCCAGGATGGCGCGCTTGGCGGCGCCGGGTCCTCGAGATACGTGCGTCTGGGTCACCGTGGGTTCACTGTACTTTTGGTGAGGGGTTCGCGGCAAAGAATCCCGGAAGGCAACCGTTGGACCAAGCGAATTCCTCCCGTTCACCCCGCCCTACCCCCGCGTATGTAGCTTGACGGGACCGCGGAGGGTTGCGAGCTTGCCGCCCCGTGCTGGAGGTACCGCAGGGGTTTGAGGGGCAGACGACGTCGGTGCTCCGGCAGGTCCTGGGCGACCTGCATCCGCGCAGCATCGTGGTGGTGGCGCTGCTGCTGGCCGTGGCGGCGCTGCTCAGCCGATTCGTCAACTCGGTCATCCACCGCACGCTGGAGAGGCACCGGCAGAGCGGGACGCTGCTGGCGGAGTCGGTCACCCGCCTGCAGATCATCCGTCGCATCCTCGACGCGATCATCTGGGTGGTGGCGATCTCCATCGGGCTGGCGCAGTTCCCCGAGCTGCGCGTCCTCTCGGCCGGGTTGCTCGCCTCGGCGGGGATCTCGGGCCTGATCGTCGGCTTCGCGGCGCGCAGCACGCTGGGGAACGCGGTGGCGGGCGTGACCATCGCGTTTTCGCAGCCCGTCCGCATCGGCGACGAGGTGGAGCTGCGCGGCGAGCGCGGGTCGGTGGAGGACATCACGCTGCTGTTCACCATCCTCCGTCTCTGGGACGGCAAGCGGATGATCGTTCCCAACGAGACGCTCTCCACCGAAGTGATCAAGAACCTGACGCTCGGCTCGGTCTCCCGCATCGCTCGCACCGACGTGTTGGTTCCCCCCAAGGGAGATGCTCGAGCCGCCATGGAGGCGCTGCTCGGCGTGGCGGCGGGGGAGCCGGGCCTGGACCGCACGGCTCCGCCGCCCCGCGTCGAGTTCCTCAAGGTGGACGCTTCAGGCGCCCTGCTGCGCTTCACCGCGCTCTGCGCCGACGAGGCCTCGGCCGCGCGGCTGACGCAGGCGCTCCTGGCCAGGGCGGCGCACGTCGTCTACGGAATCCAGGTATGAAGTTACCGGCTCGTTGCTCGCGGTGGGGAGCGGAATGCAGTAGCAAGAGCGACCGTTCTATTTCGAGGCGACGGGTGTAATCCGGCACGGCCGGGGAGAGCTGAAAACGTGAAGAACGCCTGGAACGTCGCGGTCGCCGCCTGCGTGAGCGGGGCGGTCGGTTATTTCGTCGGGCTGCAGATGCACTCGGGCGGCTCGGTAGGCACTCCGCTGCGGGCGGAGGCCCGGGCGGCGGCCCAGCAGCAGCAGCCGCTCCCCCCAGGTTCCGAGACCGTCTACAAGGTGGCGGTCGGCACGTCCCCGGTGAAGGGAGACCCGGAGGCCAAGGTCACCATCGTCGAGTTCTCCGACTTCGAGTGCCCCTTCTGCGGTCGCGCGGTCGAGGTGGTGAAGCAGGTCGAGGCGCGCTACGGGAAGGACCTCCGGCTGACGTTCAAGCACAATCCCTTGCCGATGCACCCCGATGCGCCGTACGCGGCGCGCGCCGCCATCGCGGCCGGCAAGCAGGGCAAGTTCTGGCAGATGCACGACAAGCTGTTCGAGGCGAACATCGCGCGCACGCCCGACGGGCTCAAGCCCGACCGCATCGACCAGATGGCGCGCGACCTGGGGCTCGACCTCGATCGGTTCCACCGCGACGCCGATTCCCAGGAGGCGAAGGACCAGGTCGAGGCCGACCAGGCGCAGGCGCGCGCGCTCGGTGCCGGCGGCACGCCCTACTTCTACGTGAACGGGCAGCGCATCGCGGGCGCCCAGCCCTTCGAGCAGTTCAAGCTGGTGGTGGACGCGGCGCTCAAGCGCGCCGACGCGGCGCTGGCCAAGGGAGTGGCAAGAAGAGACCTGTACGAGGCGCTGGTGAAGGACGGCCAGACGGCTCCGCCCGCTCCGCCGCCGCAGCCTCCTCCGGCCCCGACGGCTCGCAACGTCGACTTGGGAACTGACTCGCCGTGGACGGGTGCCAAGCAAGCCAAGGTGACCATCGTCGAGTTCTCCGACTTCCAGTGCCCGTTCTGCCAGCGCGCAGAGCCGACCGTCCAGAAGATCCTCGAGACGTACAAGGGCCAGGTGAAGCTCGTCTGGCGCAACCAGCCTCTCTCCTTCCATCCCAACGCGCTGCCCGCGGCCAAGGCGGCGATGGCGGCGCACAAGCAGGGCAAGTTCTGGCAGATGCACAAGCTGCTCTTCGAGCACCAGAACGAGCTGTCCGAGGCGAAGTACGAGGAGTGGGCGAAGCAGATCGGGCTCGACATGCCGCGGTTCCGCAAGGACAAGGAGTCGCCGGAGATGGCCTCGGCCATCGCGGCCGACGCCCGGTACGGAACGCAGGTGGGCGCCGACGGGACCCCCGCGTTCTTCGTCAATGGCCGCGTCGTCTCCGGAGCGGTGCCGTTCGAGACCTTCAAGCCGGTCATCGACGAGCAGATCGAGAAGGCGGATGCAGCGCTGAAGAAGGGCGCGAAGCCGGAGAAGCTGTACGAGGCGCTCGTCGCCCAGAACGTGCAGTCGGCCGGCCACGCCGAGGAGCAGGTCGCCGCGCGCATCGAGGTAGGCAGCGCGCCGGTGCTGGGCCCCCGCAACGCGCCGGTGACCATCGTCGAGTGGTCGGACTTCCAGTGCCCCTTCTGCGGGCGGGTCGAGCCGACCCTGCAGCAGCTACGCCAGGAGTACCAGGGCAAGATCCGCATCGCCTGGAAGAACCAGCCGCTCTCCTTCCATCCCAACGCGATGCCCGCGGCGGAGGCGGCGATGGCCGCGCACGAGCAGGGCAAGTTCTGGGAGTTCCACGACGCCCTCTTCAAGAAGCAGGGGCAGCTCAGCCCGGCCCTCTACGACGACCTGGCCAGGCAGCTCGGTCTGGACATGGACCGCTTCCACGCCGCGATCCAGGCCCGCAGGCACGCCGCCCACATCCAGGCCGACATGGCCGCCGGAAATTCCGTCGGCGCGCAGGGCACGCCCACCTTCTTCATCAACGGAAAGAAGCTGGTCGGAGCGCAGCCGATCGACGCGTTCAAGCAGCTCATCGAAGCCGAGCTGGCCGCGGCGGTGGCCAAGAAATAGACGGAGGGCAGGACCAAGCGGTGCCGGGGGGCTGGACCTAAGCGCCCGTTTTGTGGTCGAGTAATTCCATGCCGTTGCCCGTCCTGTCGCGACCGCCTCCCATTCCGGGGAAGGATTATCGAATCCGTCCGCTCAAGCGCGGCGACAAGGACGCGCTGTTCAAGCTGCTCGCCGCCGACGGATGGGTGGTGCCCGCGGCCGATCAGGAGACGGTCCTCTCCTGGGTGGTGCAGCACCCGGAGATGGAATCGTTCGTCGCGCACCACGCGGCCTCCTACGGCAGCGTCTTCGCCGTCCTGACGCTCTCGCACCGGCCGCAGCTGCGGCTGGGCGGCCGGGTCGCCTGCATCGA
>Ga0209488_10002797_pt1 | contig 14211 bp, 11 predicted proteins | sample Rivendell_Oct201_8_FD_188349 | JGI IMG/M metagenome (GOLD analysis project Ga0209488, IMG submission 188349) | Vadose zone soil microbial communities from the Eel River Critical Zone Observatory, Northern California, USA -... | ecosystem: Environmental > Terrestrial > Soil > Vadose zone >... | reverse complement strand
ATAGCCTCGTCGGAGCCCAGTCGTAGGGGTCCACGGATTCCGGCATTGGGAGGACGAGTGGCTCACCCTTGGCCGATACCGACGCAACTGCCCAATGAAGTAGATGATCGCTGATGAAGTGACCCAGAACTCCCGAGCTCCCACCAATACCCGCTGGGTAGCTAGGGCAGGCCGAGTTCAACAGTATTCTGACACTCTCAAAGGCCGAGGCACCCAATACGATCAATCGGCCAAAGACTTCACGTTCTTGCTTGGTATTCCGATCAACCACCAAAACACCCTTGGCTTTGCCGGTTTCCGCGTCGATCAAGATTTGCCTAACGATGCTATCGGTCTCGATGCGGAGCCGTCCTGTCCTGCTCGCGAGCGTTAGCGGCACAGGGAGTCGCGCCGGATTGTGCTGCATATTCCTGGCCGGTGTAATGTGGATAGTAGGCGAGCCTGCAGTCACACGACGACAGAATTCCTCTTCCCACGGCGTCAGGGGAGGTGGATCAAGAAACTCACCATCAGGCAGCTCAGGAATCCCGTCCCGTGTGCCACATACACCGAGTGTGCGCTCGACCTTATCGTAGTGGGGGGCGAGTTCCTCGTACGAGATTGGCCATCGGCGTTCGTCGGCCGCATCATCGCTAGGCAAGAACCCCTCGCTGGAGATTCGCGGAGCATGGCGGGCCCAAGTGTGCAAACGGCCTCCGAGCTGCCTGCCGCGGATCCAAGTGAACGGTTTCGCTGCTGGAGTTGTGTAGACGTCCTCGCCATCATTTACGTAGAAGTGCCGAGTATGCGGTGCGAAAAAGGAGCACCGTGCCTGGATGTGCTGATGATGCATGCGAGCCCAAAGACGAAATGCCCGACCCGCAGGACGAGGCTTGCAAGAGGGGAAGTCACGTTGCGCGTCGAGCGCGCGACCAGCCTCTAGAAGAACTACCGCGAGCCCGCCTTCGGTTAGCTCTTTTGCTGCCCAACCTCCGGCAGCGCCGGACCCTACCACAATCGCGTCATAGATCACCATGAAGCTGCTCCGATCTGGTGGAATCGCGAAGCACTTGTAGCCTTGGTGGTAGGCGAAGGACGATTGCCGATGCGTCCAAATCGCCTATCGCATGAGTAACCGGAGGGTCTTGAGGAACCGGTCGACGGCTGGCGGACGGAAGGCCGGGGCGAGACGCCACACGATGACGGGCGCGGCCAAGGACCGCGGCAGGAATCCTACTGCTATAAACCACGCGGCGAGGATGGCCCGCCGTTTCCACGGCAGTCTGGCGTGCCGGGTCGCGACGACGCCGCGCAATGCCAGCGCGCTCCGGTAGTCGTTTGCGTAGGGGTGAAGCGCTGGGTCGAGGCAGAGCGAGGCCAGGCGCGTGGAAAGGTGGTGGTGGTCCCGCATCCCGAGCGCTTGAGGGACCTCCTTACCCATCTCCCGGGCCTTCACCCGCAATGCGCGGTACTTATGGGAGTCGTGCTCGAGGGACCGGCGGAGGTGCTCGCCGGGGGCTGAGCCGTCGAGCCTCCAGGCGTTCGCTCCATGCTGTCGGTAGACGCCCAGCGGCTCGTCGAGCGAGACCACCGGTCCATAGAACGGGGCCAGCGTCACGAGGTAGCCCTCGGCACCCATCCGGAACTCGGCCTCGGGCACGGGCAGGATCTTCTCCAGAGCGCCGCGGGCGAACGCGTTGCCGCTGGTGACGGCTGTCTCGTAGCGCCCGGTGGCGAGCATTCGGGGGACCACGTCACCACTGTCGAAACGCACCTCGGGGGCAGGGAAGAGGTCGAGCTTCCGTCCCGCACCGTCCACGAGATCGAGTCGGTACTGGACCTTGGAGATCCCCGGGGTCCATGCCGACACAACTCGCGCGACCGCACCGGGATACAGGTAGTCGTCGGCGTCGAGGAACACCACGATGTCGCCACCGATTGCGAGGAAGCCAGCGTTGAAAGCCGCTCCATGGCCGCCGTTTCGCTCCCGAAGGACAGCGATGATGCGGCTCCCGTACTCGCGGATGATGTCACGCGAGTTGTCTACGGAGGCGTCGTCGACGACTACGACCTCGGTCTTCGGGTGTGTCTGCGAGAGCGCGCTGTCAATGCTCTGAGGCAGGTAGCGCGCGTAGTTGAAGTTGGTGATGATGATCGAGACGAGAGGAATCGACACTAGCAATCCCTGACGTTGCCACCAACGTAATGTACCTTGGGCACCGGGACGGCAGTGTAAAGTAGCCCATTGGGAGTTGTCACGTGATTGCGCCACAGCTGCGGTGGGCGTCAGGTATAATCCCGTTCCTGTGACAACTTGAAGCTCCGACCGGGGCCGTGCCGGGGTCGCCACCCAACCCTCCGGAGAGGCCAAAATCCCCAGACTGGACACGACAATTCCCATCGGAGTGGTTCAAGGGCCGGTTGTCCTTGCTCCGCGCCTTGCTCCGACCAAGCCCAACGCCCAACGTCGCGGCGATCGTGGAGAAGGCGGATCCCCTGAACGGCGAGTCAATTCCAAAAGGCTGGAAGGTGATCGCTCTTCCACCGCGTCGTACGTCGCAGGCCCTTCTCTCGGAGTCGCCCCCAGGACGCGCGTCGCCGAGCATGTCCGGCTGAACCCGCTCGCTGCCACGTCCAAACTGCCCGTTCAGGTCACCAAGAAGGGGGTCACGGCGCACCATCAAGCGCGGCACTCGGCTGCCACCATCGCGGCGAGAAGCCAGAAACGCGAATTCAGCGGCCAATTCGAGGGTTTATTTGGTGGAGCATGCCGGGATCGAACCGGCGACCTCCGCAATGCCATTGCGGCGCTCTCCCAGCTGAGCTAATGCCCCGTTTTCCGACGCACCGGGCGGGCCTGGGAGCCCGCGGCGGCGCAGCGATGTAGCGCGATCGCCAGGCAGTGTCAATTCAAGCTGCGGACATCTCTAACTGCTCATGGGTCGGACGTGACCAAGTGCTTCGGACATTCAAGCTGCGGCGCGGACCGGAGCCAGGACTGCGTCGTACAGGGCGCCGAGCCGCGCCCGGAACGCATCGAGCGAAAACTCCTTCTCGGCCCGCTTCCGCAACGCCGCGCCCACCTTCCGGTCCCGCAGGAGAGCGACCAGGCGCCCCGCGAGCGCCTCCGGATCCCGCCCGGGCACCGCGAGGTCTGCCCCAATCAATTCGCGCCAAGGGGAGGCGACCGGCACGCCCGCGGCCATCGCTTCAACCGTCGCGCGCAACCCCGGGGTCCAGGCGGCGTGCGCGCGCGCCAGCAGCGCCGGCACGTCCGGGACATGGCCCGCGAGCCGGACGATCTTGCGCAGCCCCAGGTAAGCGATGTGTTGCTCGAGGGCCGGCCGCAGCGGCCCCTCACCGGCGCAGACCACGGCGAGCTCCGGTACGGCGAGCCGCACGCGCCCCACCGCCTCGAGAAACTCGACGTGTCCGTTGCGCGCGAAGAGCGGAGCCAGCGCGACCAGCAGCGGCTTCGCTTCGGGCGCACGCGGCGGAAAGCGCGCGAGATCCACTCCCGGATGCACCACGGACACCTTCGCCGTCCGGATGCCTTCGCGCCGGACGCAGCGGTCGCGCTCGTCCCGGGACGAGCACATCACCGCGTCCGCTGCGTGGAGCACGAGCGTTTCCGCCAGGCTGGAGCCGGGCCCGCGCGTGCAGATCGCCTTGGCCCGCACCAGCCGGGCCGAGGGCACCGCGATCAGGTTCGCCCACCTCCCGTGCGAATGCACGATGCGGGTTCCCTCGCGCGCCGCCGCGGCAGCGATCCGCGTCACGTCCCAGGTCCGGGGCGGCCAGGACACCTGCTCCACTTCCACCCGGTAGCCCGCCGGCGCGAGCGAGATCCATGCGTCGCCGGCCCGGAACGGGTCGACGAGCCGCAACACGCCTGTCGGCTCGTTCACACCGGCTCCGGCTGGCTCCGCTTTGCCCAGACCTGGCAGCAGGTGGCGAAACCGCAGAGGGCGAACAGGAACCAACTCGCCGCGGAGCCGGCGAACATCTGGCAGACCAGGTTTCCCATCATCGCCGCGAGCACCGCGCGCGCCTCTCCGCCCAGCTCGCCGTTTCGCGCTTTCCACGCCGACCAGATCGAGACCAGGATGAAGCCCATCAAGCCGAACAGCCCCACCAGGCCGAGCGTCCCCAGCACCTCGAGGACCAGGTTGTGCGCCACGTAGCGGTGGCCGAAGAGGCGATCGGAATCGATGGGCGCGTACTGGTTCCATGCGTCGAGGAAGGCGCCCTCCCCGACCCCCAATATCGGCCGCTCCTCGAAGATGCGCGCCGCCACCTGCCATGCCTCGAGGCGGCCCACGATCGAGAGATCCTCCGCTCCCAACGCCGCGGTTTCGTTGCGCTGCCAGAAGCTCGTCGGAGCGAGGAGCAGCATGGCCGCGGCCCCGATCAAGACGCAGACGGTGGCGATCGCCTTCCGGCGTGAGAGCAGCGCGAAGAGGATGACCGCGATCGCGAGGCCGAGAGTGCCGCCGCGCGAGTGCGTCGCGATGATGCCCGCGACGCAGCCGACGGCGCCCACCGCTGCAGCCAGACGCAGCAGCCACTTGTGACCATGGCCGACGCAGAAGAAGAGGAGGATCGGAAGCGCGCCCACCAGCGCCATCGCGTCGTGGTTCGGGTCGGCCATGACCCCGAGCCAGCGGCCGCGGAAACCTTCCACCAGCAACTCGTCGTTCATCCAGTTGTTGAACGTGCCCCATCCGGGCGCGAGTGCTGCCAGCGCGTACATCGCGAGCGCGATCCGCACCCGCCGGGGGGTGTCGATGGCGTTCACCAGCGCCAGGAAGAACAGGAAGTGCTTGACCACTTCCAGGGCGCCCAGCCTCGAGCCCTCCGGCGCGATCGACCACATCGGCGAGAGCACGGCCGTGACGACGTAGACGGCAAAGGCCGCTGTCCGCCAACCCAACCACAGCGGCTCGTTCGAGAGCACGCGGCGCACCAGCAGCGCCGCGAGCCCCACCGACGAGAAGATGGCCGCGTGGTGGAGCGGCTCCAGCGCGGGGAACCACTGGGCCGGCGAGAGATAGAGCTGCGCGGCGAACAGAGCGGTGGCGAAGAAGGCGACCCGGGCCGCCTTTTCCGCTTGCCACCTGCGCGCCACCACTTCGGGGACGGGCTGCAAGGCTGCGGTCTGCACGCGAGCCAAGCTATGCATCGCCTGGCTGCCGCGACGACCCCCGGCGGCGTTCGCTGAAGGACATCGCCAGCCAAGGCGCAATGCGCCAAGGCGTCCGTAGAGGGGCCCTTCGCATCGGCGCCTGCTCCTGAGGCCTGGCCGAACCGGCGAGCGCTTGTTCCTCTGCAAGGGATCCGGTCGATCGTCCCCTGACTCGACCGGAGAGCGATGAATCCGGCGCAGGCTGAAGCTTGGAGCGAATCAACGCCGTGTGGTCCACCTGGCGGCAAAGGTGCCGCCAGGTAGGAGAACGTACGCACAAGTCCCCGCTCAACCGATAGACGCCCTTGTTTGGGCATGGAGCCGCACACCGACTGTGCAATAAGCGGCATGCCCCCTGAGTTGGCCAACCGGAACGGGCAGCACCCGCCCTTCCGGGAAGCAGCCAACCAAGGAGGCTCAGCCGTGAAGATGCTCCCCCTGTTCGTCGCTTTGCTCGCCGCCGGTTCCGCATCCGCCGCCCAGGTCTGGGTCGCGCCGGCCGCGCAGAAGATCCGCCCCTCGGCGAAGCCGCCGGCGGATGCCACTGCGGCCGCGAAGATCGCCGCCGCGAAGAACGAGTTCGAGGCCTTCCAGGTGGTGATCACGGGCCAGGCCGGCGGCGTCTCGATGAGCCTCGACGGGCTCACCGACGGCGCGGGCCACACCATCTCCGGCCGCGACGTGGTCCTCTACCGCGAGGCGCTCATCAACGTGGCCTCGCAGACCGGCGGAGACGGCGCAGCCGGCATCTGGCCGGACGCGCTGGTGCCGGACGTGGATCCGATCGCGGGCGAAAAGCGCAACGCGTTCCCCTTCGACGTCCCGGCAAACGAGAGCCGGGCGGTCCTGGTGGACGTCCACGCCCCGCAGGGGACGCCCGCCGGCAAGTACACCGGCACGCTGCACATCACGGGCGGCGTCACGCAGGACGTCCCCGTCGAGCTCATGGTCTGGGACTTCGAGGTGCCCTCCACCTCCACGCTGAGGACCGCCTTCGGCCTGGCCTGGAACGGCCCCTGCATGGGCCATGGAGACGGAAGCTGCGGCCGCGGCGACGCGGACATGAAGCTGCGCGCGCGCTACATCCAGGCGGCGCTCGACAACCACGTCTCCATCCACCAGCCGTACTTCACCTCGACGGTCGACAGCGCCGGCAACGAGAACTGGGGTACGTTCGATCAGTACGCGGGACCGTTCCTCGACGGCACTGCTGACACGCGCCTGCGCGGCGCCAAGCTCAGCTCGGTGAGCGTGAACGGCGCTAGCGCCTCGCCCGTGGTCAAGGCGTGGTCCAACCACTTCCAGCAGAAGGGATGGACCTCGATGACGCTCTTCGACTACGTCTGCGACGAGCCGCCGCTCACCTGCCAGTGGTCGGACATCCCCGGCCGCATCTCGCAGGTCCGCTCGGGCGACTCCAGCATGCCCACGCTGGTCACCACCACCACCTGGGACGCGCAGAGCCACAGCGTCAGCGGCATCGACCTGTTCGTGCCGGTGATCAACTTCATGGAGGGCAAGCCGGGCACGTCCCTCGCCGGCAGCCAGCGCTCGAAGTTCTCCGCCAACGCCTGGTGGTACCAGAGCTGCATGTCGTTCGGATGCAGCGGCGTGGGCGGCGGCCTGGACGGCACGGGCGAGACCGGCTGGCCCACCTACGCCATCGACTCGGACGCCACCCGGAACCGCGCCATGGAATGGATGTCGTTCACCTACGACATGCAGGGCGAGCTCTACTACGAGGTCACCATGGCGTACTTCAGCGGCGACCCCTGGGTGAACCAGACGGCATTCGGCGGCACCGGCGACGGCACGCTGTTCTACCCCGGCACGCCGGCGAAGATCGGCGGGCAGACCGAGATCCCGGTCGAATCGCTACGCCTGAAGGCCATCCGCGACGGCATGGAGGACTACGAGCTGCTCAACCTGGCGAAGCAGCTCGGGCTGGGAGATCAGGCGAAGGCCATCGCGTTGCGCGTCTACCCCAAGACGTACCAGTCGGCCACCAGCCCCGCGGCGCTGGACAGCGCGCGCTCCGAGCTGGCCGCGCTGATCCTGCACGCGCTCGGCAAGGACGTCCAGCAGGGGAGCGGGTGCGGCACGACGGCCTGCACCACCGATCCGGTGTCTCCGCAGGCGGCGAACGCAACTGCGCTGCCCGGCGGCGGATGCTCGAGCTCGGGCCCGCAGTCGCTCTGGTTGGCGCTCCCGCTGTTCGCACTGTTCGCGCTACGCCAGCGCCGCACCGCCTGAGTCAGGGAGGGGTTGGCTGCAGTCGGGGCTTGCGGCCGCACATGGGCCGCAAGCCCCTTTTTCGTCAACGGCGGGAGTCTCGGCTCGCGTTTACACCCGGGCGCAGGAATCCATCGAGCATCGCCGCCAGCTCCGCCGCGCGGTCCGTCATGGCGAGATGGTCCGTCGCGCGCATGCGCTCACGCCTCCTCGCGCCCCGACTTCCAGTAGCGGTAGCCGTTGCTGCGGAACGGCAGCTGAAGCTCGGCGCAGATCTCTGCCAGGACGTCGGGCGTGTAGAAGTAGTTCCTCACGCGCGTGAGGCGATCGCCCTCCGCCTCTACGCGGGTGATGGCGCGCACTGCGTCGCCGTCGCTGTGCGCGTACCAGTGGACCAGGAGCCACTCCCCGCGGTGGAGCCGCTGCTCGACGCGCGGGACCTGCGGCAGCACGTTGCGGAAGAACGCAGGATCGAGACCGTCGAGCCGCGCCGGATCCGCGAGACGCCGGATGCCGAAGAGCATGCCCTGGAAGACGCCGCGCCGCGCCGCCTCGGGCCCGTACTCCGTGTGCACCCGCACGACCTCGATTTCGGCCGTGTCGAGCAGGAGCGAGGTGAGCCGATCGAGATCGCCGGCGTTGAACGCGGCGCAGAAGGCATCGAGTACCTCTGGTTTGGGCGGTTCTTCACCCGGGTCCGCCGGCTCGATCAGCTTCCCGCGCCCGCGATGCAGCGCGGACTTGACGGTGCCCGGCGTCGTGGAGAGCACCTCGGCGATCTCCTCCAGCGTGAGGCTGAACGCCTCCTTGAGCACCACCGCCGCGCGCTCTTGCGGCGAGAGGCGCGACAGGAGCGTACCCGCCGCTTCGCGGACCGCGCGCGGCTCCCCGCTGGACGCGCGCTCAGGATCGGGTATGAGCTCCGGATGAAGGGCGCGGACGCGGTCGATCCACAGATTCGAAGCGACCCGGAAGAGCCATGCGCGCGGATTCTCGGGCGGCTCATTCATGCACCCCAGCTTCGCGAACGCACGGAAGAGCGCATCCTGAACGAGATCGTCGGCGTCCCACGGATTCCGGGAAAGGTGCCTGCAGTACCGGTAGAGCTCGGGCCGAAGCGGCTCGTATAGATCGAGGAAGCGGTGCCACGACGCCTCGAGGTCGTGGCGAAGCGCGTCGGTCACCTTCGAATCTGGCTTGTCCATGCAGGGGGGACGGAGGAGATCGGCAGAAGGATAGCAAGGACTACGCCGCGCGCTTGCGTGTGCTTGCGCTGGAGAGGATCGCCTCCAGGCGCTTCCCCACCTCAGGCCAGAGATAACCTCGCTCGAGCACACGCCGCTGCCCGGCCTCGGCCATCTCGGCGCGGCGCGGCGGATCGTCGAGCAGCGCGGCGATCGCCTGCGCGATCGCCTCGGCGTTCGCAGGCGGCACGCACACCCCCGCTGTTCCGAGGATCTCGGGCACCGCTCCGACCTGCGTTCCGACGCAGGGGACCTTGCTCAGCATCGCGTCGAGGAACGCGATCCCGAACGGCTCGCGCAGAGTGGGCAGCACGAAGACCGTGGCTGCCAAAAGCAGGCGCTTCACCTCTTCGAAGGGCACGGGGCCGAGGTTGGTGACACCTTCGGGCACCTCGAGGACTTCGGTGGGACCGGCGAGAATCAGGCGCAGGTCCGGACGCGACTGGCGCAAGAGCTCGAACGCCTTCAGCAGCACGGGACCACCCTTGCGCCGCCAGCCGCCGGTGCCGACGAACAGCAGCGTGCGCCCGTCATCCGCGTGCTGCGGCTCGCGCTCCGGCACCACGTTGGCCCCCGCGCCCACGACGTGCACCCGTTTGGGGTCGACCCCGTAGTCGCGGATGAGCGAGTCACGAACCACGTTCGAGAAGGTGGCGATGGCGATCGCACGCAGGTACGTCTCCCGCTCGCGCCTGAGCCAGGCGCTTCCAAACGCAATGTGCCTGCCGATGTCCGCTTCCGGCACTGGGGGCTGCCGCTCGGCGAGCAGGCAGGTGTTGTCGAGCAGCAGCACGTAAGGGAACCGCGGCGGCCGCCCGGGAGCGAACAGGGCGCCGTTCTGCAGCACGACGTCGGGCGGCTCCGCCAGTCCGGCGAGGAGCGCACCTGCCCGCTTCGAGTGCTGCTCGAACGCGTAGACCGTGTTCCAGCGGTGGTGGATGAGCTGCTGCCCGTGCTTGAGAGCGCTGGCCGCCAGCGACATCAGGACTCGCGGCGTCGGCCTTGGCCGCCGCGTCCGCGGGTTTCGGAGCGCGAGCACTCCGGTCGGGTCCACGCGAACCACGTCGTGCCCGAGGGTGACCAGGGACATCGCCAGATTCGGCGTCACCCCGCTCTGCTCGCCATAGTTGACGTACGCGATGCGCATCTAGGCCGCCTCCCTCATGACCACCAGCTCGGGTTTCCTCTGCGGCATCCAGGCGCGCACCGGGGGAAGGACGCCCATCGCGCGCAGCGCTGCCAGATACGCGATCGCGAACGCCAGTCCGGCCGTACAGAGCTGGACGATGAGGGGACCGCGGGCCAGCCGCAGCGCGAGCGCGCCCGGCACCGCGGCGATCAGCGCCGCCGCCGCCTGGAACCAGATCTCCCGCGGCAGCGTGCCGAGCATGCTCGTCCCGAACAGCGCCGCCGCCCGGCGCAGCAGGACGAGACGGCAGGCCTCTTCGGCGCAGATCCAGCCTCCGAGCGCGCCGATGGGCCCGAAGAGCCGCAGGCCGGCCCACACCGACGGAACCGTCAGCGCCAGCTTGCCGACGCTGACCCACAACATGAAACGGTTCTGCGCGCGAGCGCGCATCAGGCCTTCGAGGGGAAGCGCGGCCATCGGAACGGAGACGAGCGCGAGCCGGAAGATCGGTACCGCGCCGAGGTACCGGTCGGTGAAGAGGAAGCGGATCACCTCGGGTGCGGCGACGGCCAGGAGCACCATCACGGGCACGAACACGAACGAGAGCTGCGCCACCGCCTCGCGGAAAAGGCGCAACCCCCCGGCATTGTCGCCGCTGGCGTCGTGCTCGGCGATGCCGAGCTGGAGGATCTCCGACACCGGGGTGTAGAGCATGTCCACGATGGGGAGCTGGAAGCAGCCGACGCTGTAGACGGCAAAGGCGGCGGCAGTGACGGTCGCGCTCACCAGGTAGCTGTGGAATTGCTGCTGCGGGATGATCAGCGCGAAGGCGACACCGAACGGGAGGGTGTAGGCGAGCTGGCGGCGCAGGTCGCGCGGGGAGATGCGCAGCCCGCGGCTGCCGAGGACGATCCAGCACGCGGCCGCCTTGGCAAAGGTGGCGGCCATCACGCCGGCGAAGGCGCCGGCCACCGAGCGCGTCCACAGGGCCCCGATGATCAGGCACAGCGAGTAGAACGCCTCCGAGGCGATGCGGACCACCGCGCTTGCCTTGATGCGGCCTGAAGCCATCAGCGCCAGGTCGAAGGAGGATCCCGCCAGGCGGAAGGCGGTGAAGGCGGCGACGGACGGCATCACTACCCGGAGCTCCGGGTTGTGAAAGGCCGCGGCGACCAGAGGTCCCAAGCCCAGCAGCATGGCGGCGGCAAGCGCTCCCACGCCTGTCGTGAGCAGCAGCGCGTGCGAGATCCACGCGCCCCGGTTCTCCGGCTCGCGGGGAACGAAGTAGACCAGGCTCTGGTTCAGGCCGAGCGGCAGGACGAGAAAGAGCGTATTCGACAGCAACCACGCCTGCTTGAAGGTCCCGTAGCCCGCCGGCACCAGCATCCTCGCCAGCACCATGGGGATGGCGAAGGTGAGCGCTGCGACTCCGAGCCGGGCGAGCAACAGCGGTCCCGCCCGTCGCAGGATGGAACCATGCGGCGTTTCGTGCATCCCCCCTCCGTTCCGAAACAGGATGTACAGCGGCCGCCTGCCGGGCAAGTTGCATTGACGCAACGCACAATGGGTTAAGATGCTGCCTATGAAGACGAAATCCGAATTGCTGAAGGACGCGCGCTCCCAGGTGCCGGAGGTGCAGCCCCTGGATCTGTCGCGCCAGTCGCCCGGACCGGTCATCGTGGACGTCCGCGAGAAGGACGAGACCGACGCGGGGATGCTGCCGGGAGCCAAACCGGTTCCGCGCGGCTTCCTGGAGCTGAGGATCGAAGAGACCGTGCCGGACCGTGGCGCGGACGTGGTGCTCTACTGCGCCGGCGGCACGCGGTCGCTGCTCGCGGCCAGGACGATGAAGGACATGGGGTATACGCGGGTCCGCAGCCTGGCCGGAGGCTTCTCGGCCTGGAAGAGCGCCGGGCTCCCCGTGGAGACCCCGGTGCGCCTCACGGACGCGCAACGCGCGCGCTACAGCCGCCACTTGATCATCCCCGAGGTGGGAGAGGCGGGACAAGCGAAGCTGCTCAAGTCGAGGGTCCTGCTGATCGGCGCTGGCGGGCTCGGTTCGCCGGCCGCGCTCTACCTGGCGGCGGCGGGCGTGGGACGGCTCGGGATCGTCGACGACGACGTGGTGGACGAGTCGAATCTTCAGCGCCAGATCTTGCACTCGACCGACCGGGTGGGGATGCCGAAGACGGAGTCGGCGAAGAAGACCCTGCAGGCGCTCAACCCGGACGTGGTGGTGGACGAGCACCGCGTCCGCCTGCAGCGCGACAACGCGCTCGAGCTGTTCTCGAAGTACGACTTGATCGTGGACGGGTCCGACAACTTCGGGACCCGTTACCTGGTGAACGACGCCTGCGTCCTGCTGGGAAAGCCCAACGTGCACGGATCGATCTTCCGATTCGACGGCCAGGCGACGACCTTCGTGCCGGGCGGAGGCAGGCCCTGCTACCGCTGCCTGTTCCCGGAACCGCCGCCGCCGGAGCTTGCCCCCTCCTGCCAGGAAGCGGGCGTCCTGGGCGTCCTCCCCGGCATCATTGGGATGATACAGGCGGTCGAGGCTGTGAAGCTGCTGTTGGGCAAGGGCGAGCCCCTGGTCGGCCGCCTGCTGTTGTATGACGCCCTGGAGCAGAAGTTCCGCGAGGTGAAGTACACGCGCGATCCGGCCTGCCCCGCCTGCGGGGACAACCCCATCCGGGAGCTGCTGCCGGAGTACACGGAGGCTTCTTGCGCGATCGCGCCCAGGCGACCAGAAAAAGCGAGCGTGCCCCGGTCTTCCTCACCGGGACAGGCACGGACAGCATAGCTCCCGCGCCGCCTCGGGCGGCCGAGGCTACCCGTACGACTTTTCCTGCTTCTCCTGCTCTTCCTTGCAGCGGATGCACATGGTCGTGACCGGCCGCGCTTCCAGGCGTTTGACGGAGATCTCTTCCTCGCAGATCTCGCAAATGCCGAAGGTGCCGGTCTCGATCCGACCGAGCGCGTCATCGATCTTCTTCAGCAGGAATTTCTCCCGGTCACGCAGCCGGAAGACCATGCTCTGCGTGTACTCCGAAGAAGCCAGATCGATCTCGTCAGGAAGATCGTCGGTGTCGAAGGCCGCCTCCTCGGTGAGGGTCTTGCGGGCGCTGAGGAGAAGGTTCTTCTTCGATTCCTCGAGGATCTTCTTGAAGCGCTTCAAGTCCTTCTGGTTCAAGGTACTGCCCCCGCGCAACGCTGCTGCCCGACTAGGTGCCATGGGATCGTCGCTCCGGCAAAGGACCGGCAAAAAAGAGGCGGAATACTAGGAACCGATTAGGGTCCCGTCAAGGCGAACCTTTCATGGCCGACAGCAAGCTCGATCGGGAGTTCCTGCGCAGCATCCTGACGCTGGCCGCCCGACCCGCGGTCGACCACCTGCTGGTGGTGACGGACATCCCACTCTCCAAGGATGACCTGCGGGGGCGGCCGATCAAGAAAAAAATCGTCTACGCGGTCAGCGAGGAGCAGCTGGCGCAGAACCTCCGCAAGCAGGGGTATGTCTGTGTGACCGTGCCGCCCTACGACTACTCGCGCATCGAGAAGGTGAAGGTGGCGCTGGTGGCGGCGGTGACCGCGGACGTGCTGAAGGACGGGGAGGACGTGCTCTGCCTGACAGGGCGGACCGGGTCGCGCCTGCCCGACACGTTGGTGCGGCTGCAGATCGGGCGCGGATTCGAGGAGAAAGCCTCCATCGACACGCAGGGCCTCGGGGACGAATTCAGCCCGCAGGTGGTGGAGGCGCTGGTTTCGCTGGCGATGGCGATCGGGCACGAAGGATTCGAGGGGCACCCCATCGGGACCATCTTCGTGCTGGGCGACTCGACGGCGGTGATGGAGCAGAGCAAACAGCTGACGATCAATCCGTTCCAGGGAATCTCGGAGGCGGAGCGGAACGTGCTCGATCCCAAGATCCGCGAGGCCATCAAGAACTTCGCCGTGCTGGACGGGGCGTTCATCATCCGCGAGGACGGCGTGGTGCTGGCGGCTGGACGCTATCTACAAGTTGGCGAAGGGAATGTGGAGCTGCCGCTCGGCCTCGGAGCGCGGCACGCGGCCGCGGCGGCGATGACCGTCGAGAGCAACGCGGTGGCGATCTCCGTCTCGCAGAGCAGCGGCGCAGTCCGCGTCTGGAAGAGCGGACAGGCGGTGCTCGAGCTGCAGCAGGTAGCGAGACGTTCGTAGTCGCCGCGACCCGTGATACACCGCGCGCGATGCCTCACCGGTTCCTCGAAGCTTGCCGCCGCCGCCCCGTCGACAGGACGCCCATCTGGCTGATGCGCCAGGCCGGGCGCTACCTCCCCGAGTACCGCGCCGTCCGCGCCAAGGTCTCCTTCCTCGAGCTGTGCAAGACGCCAGACCTCGCCGCCGAGGTCACCATCCAGCCGGTGGACATCCTCGGGGTCGACGCCGCCATCCTCTTCAGC
>Ga0209488_10002794_pt1 | contig 14216 bp, 9 predicted proteins | sample Rivendell_Oct201_8_FD_188349 | JGI IMG/M metagenome (GOLD analysis project Ga0209488, IMG submission 188349) | Vadose zone soil microbial communities from the Eel River Critical Zone Observatory, Northern California, USA -... | ecosystem: Environmental > Terrestrial > Soil > Vadose zone >... | reverse complement strand
CTGATCCGTTCGCTCTTTTTACAAACGAAAACGGGGACTCCTTGACGGAATCCCCGCTAATTTGGACAGCAGTGGGACTGTCCCCTCTGTCCCCGCATTAGCCTGGGTCAGCACCAGGGGCACCAGTGAGATGGCGGTTTGTAAAACGTCAGGAGACGGCCAAAGGTGATGACGCCAAGCCACAGAAACAGGGAAACGCCTCCGATAATGCGCGCCGGCAATGGCGCATTTTCTCCTGGTCCGAGCAACCGCACCTTCCGTAACATCGTTGTATAGAACAAGAGAACGTTCACGCCGGCGATCGACATGAACAATACCTTGAGGTGAAACGATGGATTGAACATGAAGAGGTCGGGCTGCGCAGTAAAAAAGCAGATGCCGGTGAACACATTGATCCCATAGCCCAGCACTCCCAAGGGCACCAGCCGGTGCAACGCATGAATCGGAATGCTGCGTCCCAGGCCCAGCAGCCGGAGGTCGAACAATCCCACAGTTCCAATCAGCATGGAGAGACCAATGAAGTGCAGCGACTCCGCTGCGGGCCATTCCCAGCTCCCGCGCATGTAGTACGCGATGGTCGTGGTTGGCAACCAGTGCAGGAGCATCTCCATGAAGGCTTTCAGCATTGCAGATCCGCCATCAGATAAGTGCAGGTGTATGCCAGCAGGCGGCCCGCCACGATCGCCGATATCCAAAAGATCAATGACACGATCGCCAGCATCTTGCCGTCCCGACCGTCGCGGATGACGCGATTGCGAATCAGCATCATCATGACCATGCCGCCCGCAATGCATCCGATCTTGATGTAGAACACCGGATTCGTGAGCGCCTTCGTCGGATAGCCGATCAGCAGGAGAAGCCCCGAAATCAAATTGATCACAAACCCAAACCACAGGACCGGAAAAAACTTCTCCATCAACCTGAGTGGAATCTGTGGCGCGACTCCGAGAATTCGCCAATCCAGAGCCGCATTTGTACCGGCAAGAAATGCCATGCCAAACGCGTGAACGATCAAGAAGGTGGGAAACACCAGCAGCGATGGCGATTCCCGTATCCAGATGCTGAATGCCGTGTGTTCGAGCCAGGCAGTGAACTGCACGAGCCGCAGTCTACAATGGCTTCGCGGCCTCCGAGAGAGGAATCCGGAGTATTACGGATGGACCGGTGTGTTCAATGTGCTCCCGTTCGCCCAGACCTCTACGACCTTCTGATCCTTGAGCCGGAGGACAAACAGATAATTGTTCGAGGTGGCCTGTGAGGGTATCTTGCCATCGCCTTTGAGTACCGCACTCGAATCATAGGCAAGCACGATGTGATTGGTTTCCCCGGAAAGATACTTCCATTGCTGTTTCAAATCCGAAACCGTCGGACGGCCGTTAAGGATGAAGTCTTCGTGCGCCTTCCAGCCGGTCAACTCCAGTCCCGGCAGATGGTAAACAACACCGGCGTCCTCCAGGGATTTGAGATCATCGATGCTGCCGGATGCCCAGGCTCTGTTTTCAGCCGCAATAAACTTAGCGGCGAATTCCTGAGGAGAATCGTTGCGTCTGCACGAGGTAATGAACAACCCTGCAGCGAGGCCGACGAGAGTAAAGGTTCTTCGATTCATAGTTGATGAACATAGCTGCGGCTGCGATCCAACACAATGCCATTGAATGGAGTATCGGAAGCCGACACAGTGCGTGCCGGAATTCAGGCCGTTTCCCTGGAGCCCGTCGATTGGGCTAACCTCACACAATTCCGTCCGGATTCTTTGGCTCGATAGAGAGCTTCGTCGGAAGCTTTCAACACCATCTCAGGTGTCTGCCGGCTTTGGGAGCGGTCGGCCAAACCAATGCTGATTGTAATCTTCACGACTTTACCATCCGCCGGATTCGGTTCCTGCGCGCCCTTTTCCGTTGGCCTCTTCATGTCGCTCAACACAAATTCTGTGCCGGCGACCGTCTCACGCAACGATTCCACGATGTTCGCTACTTCCATGGCCGTTCGTTTCCGAAAGAGGATGGCGAATTCTTCCCCACCGAACCGGAAGACACGGCCACTGTCACCGACGTCCGAAAGATGGCTCGCAATCATTTTGAGGACCTGATCCCCGACGTCATGGCCATAGGTGTCGTTAAATACTTTAAAATGGTCTGCGTCGCACATCGCAATCGAGAATTGGCCATGCAGCAATCGCAGGGCTTCGTTGAAAGCACGTCTGCTGGGCAATCCCGTCAGTTCGTCGAGATAGGCAATGTCGTAGCCGTGCTCCAGCACGCCGAGCAACAGAATCAAGCCTGCCGCACCCGTGTAGAAAAACAGTGAGTCGGGTTTATCGTGGTTGAGACCTGCAAACGCCGCCGCCAGAGCCCAAAGCAGGGCCGGCGCAATTTTTGTCTGCTGACGGAATGCCAGAAACAGCAAAAGCAAACCTGCCGCAAAAAATGACAACAACACGCTCTGGGGCATCCATGTCCATCCCGCCGCCGGACGGACATCCAACAACGCCCCCCACCCGGAGCTGCCGCTGCGCGATACGAAGTGGACACCGACGACCTGAACACCGATTACGCCGAGCTTCATCACGCCGCTTGGCGTAAGAACGGCGCGTTCTGCCAGCCACGCGAAGAGAATGAAATTGATGGGAAGAAGAAAAGCAGGGAGAATTCTGGGAATTGAAGGATCGCCGCTCAGTCCGCTGGAACTCCAGGCCGCGAGCCCTACTGCAGCCGCCACGCAAAGCACTTTCGCGTAGTTGTGATACCAGCTGAGCAATGCCGCTGCCGCAAGTGCACCGAAGCCGAAGTAGATTGCGTAGGGAGCTATTGCGCTTCGTACGAGATCTTCCCGCTGCAACGCCCACGCGGCGAAGAGCAAAACTCCGCCAGGCGAAACCAACCCGGTCAGCCAGCGGATTGAGATGGTCTTGTTTCTCAAAAAATTTCCTAGACCGAGGGGCGGCGGAATAGCAGCAGAACGACGATGGCCCAGCCGATTAACCCAAACCACGCAATTGGCTGGGTCGCAAGCCGTTTCACAGTGTCTACAATGCCACCGATCTTGAGAGCCAGAGTCTCATGGGGCGCCGGCTTCGTTGCGGGGAGAGAATCCGCCACCGATTTGGCAGCCGTAGGATTCCCTTCCGAAGACTTCGTCATTTCGGCGCGAAGACTGTTCACTTCGGATTGGAGTGCCTGCAATTCATTTTCGAGCTGGCGGATGACGACGCCTCCAACCGCCCCAAGTGCGACCGCCCTTCCATTCTCTGCAATTTGCGCCGCAGTGCGCGAGTATTGCACCACGTCGCTTCCCTTGGGATCGTTCTTATAAGCGGTTTCTGCTTTCGCCAAAAACTGTCTGGCCAAAGTCCGCGCGTTACCGGACTGTTCCACTTCCTTAATCGCCGTCTGGCCACGATGGTCATCCGCAAGGCCACCTGCGCGTGATGCCAGTTCCACGGCTTTGCGGGCTTGAAGAAGTTCGTTCGGAGCCAGATCCTTCTCGCGTGAAGCGGAGTCGTAGTCGGTGTAGTGAGTGTAGTAGAAGAGTTTGCCATCGATTCTCAGGGCACGCTTATCCTGTGAGGCATCGGCACCGTTCTGGCCCACGCTGTACAGCACGACATAAGGGCTCGGATCGGTGACTGCATAGTCGGGTTCGGCGGTGACCATGAGCCAGAAGGTTTGATACGGCGTAGTCACATTGATGCTGACCGGGTTCTGGCCCTCGAAGGTGATCTCGCCAAGGTTGGCGGCCCTCCCATCCACTGAAACCGCCCAGAGCACGTAGGTCAGAAAATCCTTGCCGAACAAATACGCAGGTTTCAAACCGGAGATCGCCCCGCGATTGATGTCGAGTTCAACGAATCCCGGCCGGCTGCCAATTTTCAATTTGATTTTTGCGTCACGGGCTCGACTCGTTCCTTGCAGCCGGACATCCGTCGGACCGCTCTGGAACCGATAGCTCAGGATCTGGCCTTCCGGCTCGTTGACAACGATAGACTTCAATGGTGCGGGCTTCGGGTTTTGCGGCGCAGCTGTGGAATGGCTGGCCGCGCCAATGAGCAGGAATCCGATGATTAGAAGTCTTCTCGAAATATCCAAACGGAGTTCCTTCCTGGACTTCAAAAGTGAACCGGTCTCTCGATTCCATCTCCGTCTCGTCTTCTTCAACGTTTCAGAGTGCGCTTTACTTTTCCGTTCGCGTTTGAATCTTAGCGTGGAGGCAACTTATTTCAAACTATGAAGCTATTGTTAAACAGACCGGCATTGAGCGTCGGAATCCGGCCGCCAAACGGATTGCAGAATATCGTGCCTCAGCACTCCAATGAACGGCAAAACTGTTTCTCATTACCGTATCCTGAAGTCCCTCGGTCGTGGCGGAATGGGATTGGTGTACAAAGCCGAAGACACCCGGCTGGCTCGCGCCGTGGCGTTGAAATTCGTCTTACTCGTAGCGCAGGCACTCGATGGGATCGAGATTCGCGGCTTTCCTTGCAGGCCAGACTCCGAAGACCAATCCGATCCCTGTCGCGACGGTCAAACCGGTGATGACGGCCCATGCGGGAACGGCGGCAGGGAGCTGAGGCAGGAAGAACATGATGATGTAGCTGGCCGCGATTGCAATGATGGTTCCCAACGCGCCGCCAAGAAAGGTCAGCGTCATGGCCTCAAAGAGGAACTGCCTCACGATGTCCTTTTTCCGCGCTCCGATCGCTTTGCGGATTCCGATCTCGCGAGTGCGCTCGGTCACGCTGACCAGCATAATGTTCATCACGCCGATACCGCCAACGAGAAGACCCACGGAGGAAAGCGCGATGGCAAATATGCCGAGGGACATCGTGATGCCGTCGAACTGCTCGATAATGCGGTTTGCGGTCTGCAGGTCGAAATCGTCGGCCTGGTTGTATTTCAAGGCGCGCTGACGCCGCAGCACAGATTCCACCGCATTGAGCGTCAGGCCGAGAGTGCCCGGCATGGTACGCATCTGCAACATCATGTCGGTGGATTGAGGCGACAGTTTGCGTCCCGTCTCAAACGGTATGAACATGGCATTGTCTTCTTCACTCTGTCCAAAAAACGTGGCCCGGCGTTTTTCCAGAACTCCGACGATTTCGAATGGCCGGCCCACCAGTTCAACCTCCTGGCCGACAATAGCCGTCTGATTGGGAAAGAGCGCCTTCACGACGTTGGGGCCGATCACAATGACATCGCGTCGATGCTGGTCGTCGGCTTCCGTAATGAAGCGCCCCTGCGCCACGGAGACGTTGGTTACCGATGCATACGGCGCCGAAACGCCCGAAAGCTGTCCTCTCCGGTATTTCTCACCGCGATACCGCAGCGTACTGTCCAGCCGCCACAGAAACAGCACGTCGGCCATCTGCTCCACCGAGGGCACCTGAGCGAGGATGGCCTCGCCGTCGGCCGGTGTCAGCGCCTTGCGCTGGTATTCGCTGCGGTCGCGGCCGCCGGCCCTCGGTCCGGTTGAAAGATGGAAGGCATAGATATTGTTCGTTCCGTATTCTTCGATCATCGACGTGATGCTCGAACGCAGTCCGGTGAGGAGTGAAGCCACAGCAACGACAGTGGTGATACCCACGACGATGCCCAGCACGGTCAGCGCGCTGCGGAACTTATTTGCTCGCAGGGAACCGAGAGCCATCCGCACGGTCTCTATGGGAAGAAATCTTTCGAGTTTCAATTTCATAAATCAATTCTTCGTCATCGCCACGATGGGATCGAGACGGGATGCCTTCCATGCCGGGTAGATCCCGGCAATCATTCCGATTCCTCCGGAAACGATCAGGGCCAGCGCGATATAACCAAAGGTGATCGTCATGGGAATCGGCGTAGCAGTTCGAACAATCCAGGAGATGACGGAGGCAACAAGCAGGCCGATCACTCCACCCACTGCCGTCAGCAACGAGGACTCAATCAGGAATTGAAGCAGGATCTGCTTTTTGAGGGCCCCAACCGCTTTGCGCAACCCGATTTCGAATGTTCGTTCGGTGACCGACACGAGCATGATGTTCATCACCACAATGCCGCCGACAACCAGTGAGAGCAGTGTTATTGGCGTCACGACGAGAGCGATCACATTCGCGATGCGGTCGATCTGTCCATTTAACGCATCGGTGTTGACGATGCCGAAATCATCCGCGTCATTTCCCTTCAACTTGTGATGGTTCCGCATTGCGGTGCGCGCTTCTTCGATGGCCGTTTTCAGCGCCGCCGTCGAGGCGGCATTGCCGTGAAGCTGAATGTCCCTGTCGCGTCCGAAGAGTTTTCCGAAAGTCGTGATGGGAATATAGATGAGATTGTCGATGGACTGGCCGAGGAAGGGCCCGCGCATTTCTTCGACGCCAACGATGGTCACGGGCATATCGCCGATTTTCAGCGTTTTTCCAATGGGGTCGACGCCTTCGAAGAACTTGAGCGCGACATCGCCGCCGATTACCGCGACCGGCGCGGCATGTTCCACTTCGTGCGGAACGAGAAAGCGTCCGCTGGAGAGCGTCTTATTCTCGATCTCACCCATATTGGCGGTCACGCCGTTGACCTGGGTGCCGAACAGTTCCTTGCCGGAATACTTCAGGTCCATGTTGTTGCTGACCCCGGCACCCACTTCGTTGCACGTGGAGCAGTTCGCCGCAAGCCACTCGTAATCGGCAATCCGGAATTCCTTGTTGCGCTTGACCGCGCGATCCCAGTCCTCGTCGGACCATTCTCCCTGGTGGGCGAATCGATCCATCATGAAGTGATTGACGCCGAGGATCTTGGAAACCGTGGAGAGGATGTAGACGTTGAAGCCGCTGATCGAGGCGCCGACTACCACGACGGAAGACACGCCGATGATGATGCCGATCAAGGTGAGGAACGCCCGCAACTTCTGCGCAAATATCGATCGCAGAGCGATTCGGGCCGCGTCGGCGTAAAAGTAGTACAGCTGTCTCATGAAGCCATCACAGAGTATAACGAGCGAGGGGGTAGAAAAGTTTCTGGAATTCTTCAAATCCGGACGATAGACAGATCCAGACCCGGTCTGGAACGCGTCTACGGAGAGGCCGGCTTCTCTTTCGCCTGCTTCAGTTCCAGTTCTCTTAGCTTTTGGAGTTCTTCGAGTTCCTTGTTGTTCGTGCAATAGAACTCGTAGACGTTTCCGTCGCCGAGCGTCCAGCGGCGAGGCGCGGATTTCCACGGTTTCTGGAGCACCTTTGGATCGTCAACGGTGATCTGAACGACAAGGTAGTTCATCGAAGGACGCTGGTAGCGTTCGGTGACGCGCAGGTCATCACTGTGGAACCAGCCGTTGGGCATGATGTAAGTCCTGTCGTCAAACCCGATGGATTCGACCACCAGGGTGTCGTCTTCCCATCGCGCCGTGCTGTTGCCATGGAACAACGGCTCCGGATATTTGGGCAACGGACGCCCATCCAGGTGAATCACGCGCCAGTTGTTGAGAACCTCGTAGAGTTGCACCAACATTCCAGGCGTGTGGACCATCAGAGTGGTGTAGGGGTTTTGCAGCCAAATGGCGGGCACGCCGCGAGGTATGCAGTTCACCGACGACTTCGACAGCTCGAGTTCGGTGGGCGTCATCGCTTTGATTTTTGCCAGCGCCCACGGCTGGAACGCGGGCTGTTCTTCGGGCGTAACCTTGGGATCGAATGTTGAAACCGCAGCCGGATCGACGCCAAATCGTCCGGATGTTGCCTGACCGGCGCCGTTGGGAAACCAGTGACCCGACAAATCCGGATGGCCGTCCGAGAGTCGCGGCGGCGGGCCGCCAGGCGGCATGACCTTGATCGTGTATTCGGTGTTCTGAGCGACGATATGCGAGGCAGGCATCAACACCATGATGACTGCCCCGAAGAATCCTATGACCTGGTGGAGTTGAAGTCTCATTTTCCGCTCCGCAGCTAATCCTGCAGCTGGCCCACTTGATGGAGAACGCCATCGGCGAACTTCAGCAGTCCGGCTGCGGCGTAGTGCTCGTTGCCATTTTTCGCGACACACCCCCGCACCCAGACTTCCTTCCCCATGTTGTCGATGAAAAGCTGACGGTCGGTTCCGTTTCGTCTCAGCGTGATGAGCGCGTAGGTTTGAAACGACCAGTTCTCCGTTTTTCCGCTGGCGCCTTTGATGTCCAGAAAGAAATACGCGTGAGGGCTCTGCCAGTCGAGCTTCGTGAGGATGCCCGTGAAGTCGCGGCACTTCGTCGCATCGAACTCCGCTGCAAACGAGTGGTGCGCGAAAAGTGCGGGAACCAAAAGGAACAAACACGAGAGTGCCGCGACTGCGACAAGAGCATTCCGAGTCTTCATCGAAACCTCCGGGATCGTCGGATTGAGTTGCCGCAGATCATAGCACGGCCCCTCGCGGCGAATGATAATGCACAGCGATTCGCAGGCTCGGCCGCCGGAATCGCTGTTTTGAAGCCGTTCGCTCCGTTCTTCGGCAACGAGATGAGTCTCGTACCGAATGGGATCCGCAGCCAATGCCGGTCATCGGCCTGACGTTGTCTTCATTGACGCAGGCTGACGGCGGATCTTCAAATTCCCTTCAAAGAGAATCACTTCCGAGCCTGCCGTAAAACATCAAGGAGTTGACAATCCCCTATCGCTGCGCTCTAATCTGCGCCTCCTCGACATTTAAGCCAAGGAAGGGCGCGAATTGCGATTGCATGAAGGAACAGCGATGATGCTGATAGGGTCGACCGTAAAGGATGCCAGTCCTTTACCAGCGGATTATTCCGTGCCGCCGGTTTGCTGCGCAACCCGCCGTTCATTCTTCCGGAATTCTGACCGTAAGTGTCCTCATGCAGTGGCGTAAGAAGCAACGGCATCAGGCGGTGTCCGAGTCGAAGTTCCGGATGGAGCTTATCGAGCCCCGCGTGTTATTGAGCGCCGATATTCTCTTGGCTCCAATGATCGCCACACAGGAAGAATCCGAACCAGCTTCGATCACCCTGGTCCAGGATTCAAAATACGAAATCCAATTCGAAACCACACCAGATTCCTCAGACGACTCCAATGCTTCAAAGGAACCATCCGGAACCGTCACTGCTTCGGACTTCGACTCGATTCGGGGATTGGTGGACGAGGGAGTTCATCGGCTGGGTAACCTTGATTTCAGCGCCGAGCAGTTAGAGAAGGCGAGTCAGGTCCCAATTTCGATTGTCGATTTGCCCGGCTGGACGCTGGCGGAAACCAGCGAAGACGGAATCAAAATCGATCCCAATGCCGACGGATTCGGCTGGTTTATCGATTCGACTCCGCAGGACAATTCGGAGTTTGTAGAAGACGGCAACACTCTCCGGGCAAAAGAGGGAAGTGATGCCGATGGTCGTGTCGACCTGTTGACGGTGCTGACTCATGAACTGGGTCATTACCTGGGGCTGAGCCATACAGACGGTACCAATGAATCGACTGCTTTCATGCAGTCCGGAATCCGGCCCGGCATTCGACGACTGCCGGGAGACGATTCCATCGTCGAAGGTGGACTTGCTCCGACCAGCGAATCCGGTAATTCGACAATCATCGATCAGCTCACCGAAACTCTCAAGGCGGCCAACGCACCTCCGCAAAATTCACAACTAAATATCAATCCAACGATTTCCTGGATTGCAAACACAAGTGGATTTTGGGACGTTGCCAGCAATTGGCAGGACACCCTTGGTGTGTCTCGCGTTCCAAATGCGACGGACGATGTCCTCATTGATCGCGGAGCGAGCAATCCCACCATCACGATTCGCACGGCGCAGTCTGTGCGAAGCCTCCTTGCCAACGAAACCTTGGTTGTGTCCTCCACGACCCTGACTCTTGGCGCAGACTCCGAACTCGATGCCTCTTCCTCATTTACGAACAGCACGATCAACGGTCCCAGTACGCTGACCAATGTTGGAACATTGACACTGCAGAACGTGACCATGAACGCACCGTTGGTGAATCAAGGAGTGATGGTGGTTCGGGGAAGTTCCAACGCCACCAATGGGACATTCACGACAACGCCGGGATCGATACTGCAGTTACAGGGTGACGGGTCTTTCGATCAGGCGATCCTGAATGTGAATGGAGCCGGCGGTCTGATCAACAACGGCGCGATCGAACTGACAGCGGTCACCTACGGCTACACCTCCACGCTGAACGTGAACAGCGGGACGCTGCTGAATTCCGCCGGTGCCACCATCTCGATACTGACCGGTGTCGGCGGAGCCCGGAACCTGAATGCGCAACTCGACAATCGGGGAAGGTTGACGATCCAGCAAGGGTTGACGCTAGGCCAGGCCTCGGCGGATCACGTCAATAGCGGAACGATCGAACTGATCGGTGGAGACCTTCTGATCAGCCAGTCGGGGACGACGCCGAGTTTTGCCAACTTGGGGACGATGACGGTCGCTGCCGGAAGAACGCTGACGGTATCCGGCGGCTCGTTCGATGAGGGAGGGACGGTCAGCGGACTGGGAACGATGGTTCTGACGAACACGACGATGAACCTCCGGACAGACTTCGACAACGCGGAGACCGGGTTGGCGGTCTATTCCTCGACGATCAACGGGCCGGGCACGCTGACCAATCTCGGATCGTTGACGTTCCAGAACGTGACAGTAAATGCGCCGATGCTGAATCTGAGCGTGCTGCTAGTGCGGGGAGGCGGCAACGCCGTCAATGGGGCATTCACCACCATGCCGGGATCGATACTGCGGTTGCAGGGGGATGGGTCTTTCGATCAGGCGATCCTGAATGTGAATGGAGCCGGCGGTCTGACCAACAACGGCGTGATCGAACTGACAGCGGTCACCTACGGCTACACCTCCACGCTGAACGTGAACAGTGGGACGCTGCTGAATTCCGCCGGAGCCACCATCTCGATATTGACCGGCGTCGGCGGAGCCCGGAACCTGAATGCGCAAATCGACAATCGAGGAACCTTGACGATCCAGCAAGGGTTGTCGCTGGGCCAGGCCTCGGCGCATCACTTCAATAGCGGAACAATCGAACTGATTGGGGCCGACCTGGTGATCAGCCAACCGGGGACGGCGCCGAGTTTTACCAACACGGGGACGATGAAAGTCGGCTCTGGAAGAACGCTGACGATCAGCGGCGGCTCGTTCGATGAGGGCGGGACAGTCAACGGACCGGGAAACCTCATTCTGACCAGCACGACGGTGAACCTGCTGACCGACTTCGACAACGCGGAGACCGGGTTGGCGGTCTACTCTTCGACAATCAACGGGCCGGGGACGCTGACCAATCTTGGATCGTTGACATTCCAGAACGTGACAGTGAATGCGCCGATGGTGAATCGGGGTCTTCTGGTGCTACGGGGAGGCGGCAACGCTGTCAATGGGGCATTCACCACGGTGGCGGGATCGATACTGCGGTTGCAGGGTGACGGGTCTTACGATCAGTCGATCCTGAATGTGAATGGAGCCGGCGGGCTAATCAACAACGGCGCGATCGAACTGACAGCGGTTACCTACGGCTACACCTCCACGTTGAACGTGAACAGCGGGACGCTGGTGAATTCCGCTGGTGCCACCATTTCGATACTGACCGGCGTCGGCGGAGCCCGGAACCTGAATGCGCAAATCGACAATCGCGGAACGCTGACGATCCAGCAAGGGTTGACGCTGGGCCAGGCCTCGGCGCATCACCTTAATAGCGGAACGATCGAACTGATCGGGGCCGACCTGTTGATCAACCAACCGGGAACGTCACCGAGTTTTACCAACACGGGCACGATGACAATCGGCACCGGAAGAACGTTGACCATCAGCGGCGGCTCGTTCGTCGAGGGCGGGACAGTCAACGGACCGGGAACCCTGATTCTGACCAGCACGACGGTGAACCTGGCCGTGGATCTCGATAACGCCGTGACCGGGCTGTTGGTGTTCTCCTCAACCATCAACGGTCCGGGGACGCTGACCAATCTTGGGGCATTGACGTTCCAGTACGTGACGATGAATGCGCCGATGGTCAATCGCGGTGTGCTGGTGGTACGGGGAGGTAGCAACGCGATCAATGGAACATTCACCACAGTGGCGGGATCGATACTGCGGTTGCAGGGTGATGGTTCGTTCGATCAGTCGATCCTGAATGTGAATGGGGCCGGCGGGCTGATCAACAACGCCGCGATCGAACTGACAGCGGTCACCTACGGCTACACCTCCACGCTGAATGTGAACAGCGGGACGCTGCTGAATTCCGCCGGTGCCACCATTTCGATACTGGCCAGCGTCGGTGGAGCCCGGAACCTGAATGCGCAAATCGACAATCGCGGAACGCTGACGATCCAGCAAGGGTTGACGCTGGGCCAGGCCTCGGCGCATCACTTCAATAGCGGAACGATCGAACTGATCGGGGCCGACCTGGTGATCAGCCAGTCAGGGACGACGCCGAGCTTTGCCAACACGGGGACGATCAAAGTCGGCGCCGGAAGAACCCTGACGATCAGCGGCGGCTCGTTCGACGAGGGCGGGACCGTCAACGGACCGGGAACCCTGATTCTGACCGGCACGACGTTGAACCTGACGACGGACTTCAGCAATGAGGAGACCGGGCTGGTGGTGTTCTCCTCGACAATCAACGGGCCGGGGACGCTGACGAACGCATCGATATTGACATTCCAGTATGTGACGGTGAATGCGCCGATGGTGAACCGCGGTGTGCTGGTGATACGGGGAAGCAGCAACGCCGTCAATGGGGCATTCACCACAGTGGCGGGATCGATACTGCGGTTGCAGGGTGACGGGTATTTCGACCAGTCGATCCTGAATGTGAATGGAGCGGTCGGGCTGGTCAACAACGGCGCCATCGAACTGACGTCGATCAACGCCGGCTACACGGCCACGCTGAACGTGAACAGCGGGACGCTACTGAATTCCGCCGGTTCGACAATTTCGGTATTGATCGGTGTCGGCGGAGCCCGGTACCTGAATGCGCAACTCGACAACCGTGGGACGTTGACGATCCAGATAGGGTTGGTGCTGGGTGGGGCTTCGGCGCATCACCTCAATAGTGGAACGATCGACATGGTCGGCGACAGCCTGACGATCAACCAGTCGGGGACAACGCCGACTTTTACCAACACGGGTACGATGACGGTCCGAGCGGGTAGAACCCTGGCGGTCAGCGGGGGCACATTCAACCAGAATGGAATTCTGGATGGTTCCGGAACGCTCAGCTTCTACAACACCACAGTAAACCTCACCACCGATTTCGGCGCCCATGCTCTGCAGGTGTCGTCGTCCACTCTGAATCTGGGAGTCGATGCCGTCGTGAATGGCATTACGACATTTCTCAATACCACGGTGAACGGACCAGGCACACTGACGAACGCATCGACATTGACATTCCAGTACGTGACGGTGAATGCGACGCTGGTGAATCAAAGTGTGCTGGTGATACGGGGAAGCAGCAACGCCACAAACGGGACATTCACGACCGCGGCGGGATCGATGTTGCGATTGCAGGGTGACGGGTATTTCGACCAGTCGATCCTGAATGTGAACGGAGTGGGTGGGCTGGTCAACAACGGAGCCATCGAACTGACGTCAATCAACGCCGGCTACACGGCCACGCTGAACGTGCCCAACGGGACGCTGCTGAATCCCGCTGGTTCCACCATCTCGATACTGATCGGTGTCGGCGGGGCCCGTTACCTGAATGCGCAACTCGACAATCGCGGAACGTTGACGATCCAGATAGGGTTGGTGCTGGGTGTGGCCTCGGCGCATCACCTCAACAGTGGAACGATTGACATCGCTGGTGACAGCTTAACAATCAACCAGTCGGGGACGACGCCGACGTTTACCAACACGGGCAAGATGACAGTCGGTGCGGGAAGAACCCTGGCGATCAGCGGGGGCACGTTCAACCAAAATGGAATTCTGGACGGGTCCGGAACGCTCGGCTTCTACAACACCACCGCGAACCTCTCCACCGATTTCGGCACCCACGCTTTGCTGGTGTCGTCGTCCATTCTGAATCTGGGAGTCGACGCCGTGGTAAATGGCATCACCACATTTTTCAGCACCACAGTGAACGGACCGGGCACACTGACCAACGCATCGACGTTGACATTCCAATACGTGACGGTGAATGCGCCATTGGTGAATCAAGGTGTGCTGGTGGTGCGGGGAAGCAGCAACGCCACGAACGGGACATTCACGACCGTGACGGGATCGATACTGCGGTTGCAGGGCGACGGGTACTTCGACCAGTCGATCCTGAA
>Ga0209488_10002793_pt1 | contig 14217 bp, 16 predicted proteins | sample Rivendell_Oct201_8_FD_188349 | JGI IMG/M metagenome (GOLD analysis project Ga0209488, IMG submission 188349) | Vadose zone soil microbial communities from the Eel River Critical Zone Observatory, Northern California, USA -... | ecosystem: Environmental > Terrestrial > Soil > Vadose zone >... | reverse complement strand
ATGATGTAGCGGCACGCCGCAAAGGCCGCGTCCCGATGAGGCGCGGCCGCCGCGATCGCGATGCTGGCTTCTCCCACCGGAATCAGCCCCAGCCGGTGCTGCAGCGTCACCCGCGTGTCGGGCCACCGCTCTTCCACCTCGGCCAGCATCCGGTTGATCTCGGCGAGTGCCATGTCGTCATAGACCGAATACTCGATTCCTGTGACGTCGTCGTCACTGCGGACGGTGCCCAGAAAAGCGCAGGTGCCACCGCGCTCGGGGCCCTGGACCGCAGCGAGCAGTGCGTCCACCGAAATCGCAGAGCGAGTCAGGTGCTCCATCAACCTCCAGACAGCGGGGGCAGCAGCGCCACTTCGTCTCCGTCGCTCACGCGCGCGTCCAGCTTCACCTGCCGCAGGTTCAGCGCGGCGAGCGGCCGCGCGGGTAAGTCGCGCGCACCGGGAACGGTCTCGCGCACGCGCTCCAACACGTCCCCCACCGTCGCCGAGTTGCCGGTGACGAGGACGTCGGTCGAGTCGCAGCCGGTCAGCTCCGCGTACCGCGCGAAGAACCGTACCGTTACCTGGGCCATGGTCCGATTATAGCCCTGACGCCAGGCCCTGCCAGATCCTGGCCTGCTTGGGTGTCGGATTCGGCACGCGCGTGAGGCTGACGGTCGACGTCGTGTGCTCCTGGACCGTCGTGGTGAGCGTCAACGTTTTGCCCGCCCGCTGGACCGTGATCGTCAGCGGCTGGCCATTCTTGCCACGATAGCGCGTCCGAAATGCCGCGCCCCAGTCCTGATCAGATGTCACCGGTATGCCGCCGATGTTCGTGATCACGTCGCCGGGTTGCACGCCGGCTGCTTCCGCCGAGCTGTTCGGGGTGATCTGCTGCACCATCATGCCGCCGCTCGGCGCGGGTTGCGTCGACACACCGACGAACGGACTGGTGACGACTTCCCGGCGAAAGACGAGCCCGGCTTTGGCGAACACCGTTTCGTACGGCAGCGAATCGCGGCCGTCGATGTAGCGGCGATAAAACGTCTCGACATCCGCCATGCCGGCGGTCCGGAGCTCGGTCAGCAGATCGGCGGTGAGGAATCCCTTATTCTGGCGGTAGTAGCGCGTGTACAGCGCGCGCATGACCTGATCGAGATTGTGCGCGTTGTCGGTGGCGTCTCGAATGGAAATGTCGAGCAGAAATCCGAGCAGCGACCCCTTGGGATAGTAGAGCTGCGCGCTGTTGATGTAGACCTCGTGAATCCACGTCGCCTCGCTGCCGTCTTCCACACTCCAGGGCTCTGGCACGTCGTCCACCTGCTTGATGTTGGTGACGGCGTTCCCCAGAAACTGATCGGGGGTCCACAGCCCCGAGCGCAGATTGGTGAGATCCGCGTAATAGTCCGTGACCCCTTCCGACCACCACAGCAGCGGCGTGTACTGCTCGCCGTGATAATCGTACGGCCACATCTCGGCGGGGCGGATGCGCTTCACGTTCCAGAGATGGAAGAACTCGTGCGAGAGTAGCGGATACATGAAGTCGCCGAGGGTGCCCGACGGATCGGCGAACGCCAGCGCGGGCATGATGTCGTACTGCGAGGCGCTATGCTCCAGGCCGCCGCCGAAATCGATCGGCCCGTGGATGACGTTGAAGAAGATGGTGTACACGTCGTACGGCGCGTCACCCATGATGCGGTTCTGCACGGGCGCCATCTTGGCGACACCGTTGCGGAGATTCCGAGCCACGGCCGGCGTGTAATCGGCTGACGGCCACACGGCGATGCGAATCCATTTCCCGTCGGCCTGCAGCGAATCGAGGCTGTAGCGTCCGACGAAGGTCATCGCATCCGCGAGCTCGTGGTAATCACCGGCGCGATACACACCGCTGATGGGACCTTTGAGCGCCGTCGTGACTTGCCAATCCGCGGGCACGTGAAACCGCACTTCGGCCGGTCGCGCGAGCTGACCTTCCTCGAACATGAACACGTTGGTGCCGAGGAATTGTGCGAAGTCCTGTGCGGTTCGGGCGATGGAGAGATCGATGGTGTCGGACGAGTAGTCGAACTCGACGGTGACACGATCACCGCGACCGGTCGCGACGCGCCACGTGTCCTTGTCGAAACGATCCCAGTACAGTGGCTGCCCGCTCGAATTTTTTGCGCGGAAGGCACGGAGATAGCGCGCGTAGTTCTGGATCTCGTAGTTGCCCGGACTCCACGCCGGCAGTGACACGAACAGCGTGTCCTTCCCTGCCGTCGGGAATTCCGCAGACACGTGGAACTCCCCGTGAGCCACGGAGACTTCGTAGCGAACTGATTGCGAGCGGAGCAGGGCCGGCGCCGCGAGCAGAAGTGCGAGGCAATGCAGGAAGCGGCGCATCATCACTCCGGACAAGAAGTTGAGAGATACCTAAAAACTAGCGGCCCCGGCAGCAGCACCGGGGCCTAAGTCTTAAGTGGTCGTCGCGTAGCGGCTTACGACGTAACCTTCGCGCTCGCGTCGGCGACCATCGCGCGCAACTCCTTGCTGGGCTTGAACACAGGCACCGGGCGCGCCGCCACTTCGACTGGATCACCAGTTCGTGGGTTACGCGCCATCCGTGTCTTCCGCTGGCGGATTTTGAACGTCCCAAACCCGCGTACCTCAATGTTATGCTGCTCAGCCAGCGCGGCTTTCACGGCGTCGAGGAAGGAATCTACGACCCGCGCACAGTCCTTTTTTGAAATGAGGGGACCAGCGGTGCGGGCGATTTGCGCGGTGACCTTTTCGACCAGATCGGCCTTCGTCATTGGTCCCCCCCGAACATCTGCCGGGTCAAAGTCGGGGGCTATCATACGGGCTTACTTATTTAGTGTCAAGAGCTTGTAGGAATTGTTGAAAGTGTCCCTGGGCGTCATGGGGGCCTGGCGACGCCTCCGGGTGGTACTGGACGGCAAAAATCGGGTACTCCCGGTGCTTTATCCCTTCGACGGTCCCGTCGTTGAGGTTAAGGTGGGTGACCTCAAGCGACTTCGCGCCCGGAACGCCACCCGTCTCTCCCCTGACTGCGAATCCATGATTCTGTGACGTTATAAGCACTTGTCCCGTCGCGAGATCCCGCACTGGGTGGTTCCCGCCGCGATGCCCGTAGGGGAGCTTCACCGTCTCGCCTCCCATAGCCAGACCGAGCAGTTGGTGGCCGAGACAGATGCCGAAGATCGGCAGATTCCCGTCTGCGAGCGTGCGGATGGTGTCGATCGCGTAACCGACCGCCGCCGGGTCGCCGGGACCGTTAGACAGGAAGACGCCGTCGGGCTTTAGCGCTCTGGTCTGCGCCGCGGTCGTTGCCGCGGGGACGACGGTGACGCGGCAGCCATGCTGCACAAACAACCGCAGAATGTTGCGCTTCATCCCGAAGTCGAACGCGACGACGTGATGATTGGCGTCCCTGGGTCCCTCGCTGTACGCCTTGGGAATCGTCGCTGCGGTCGCGAGATCCAGGCCGTCCATCGACGGCGACGCGGCGAGCGCAGCCTTGATCGCGTCACTGGGCTGCTCGCCGAGCGCGAGCACACCGCGCATCGCTCCTTTGGACCGAATGTGCCGCGTGAGCTGCCGCGTATCGACTTCGGAGACCAGCGGGACTTTCGCGCCGGAGAGCCAGTCGATCAGCGTGCCGGTCGAGCGCCAGTTCGACGGCGTCGCCGACAGCTCCCGCACCACGACGCCCGCGACACGCGGCCGGTCGGATTCGACGTCGTCGGGATTGATGCCGTAGTTGCCGATCATCGGCGCCGTCATCACCACGATCTGCCCGAGATAGGAGGGGTCGGTGAACACCTCCTGGTATCCGCTCAGATTGGTGGTGAAAACGACTTCCGCGTAGGCCGGCTCGAATGGGAGCGGCGCGGTTCCAGGGAACCAGGCGCCGTCCTCCAGGAGGACGTACGCGGGTGCTGAACTAGGGCCGGCGATTGCTCGGAGGCTGAGGCGGCGGTGGAGGAGGCGCCGTCGGTTGAGTTTCGATCGGGAGCGGGGTCGCTGCCGGAGGGGGCGTCTGCCCCTGGCCCTCGAGCACGGACCGCGCCTGCGTGCCCGCCTGCGACATGAACGTGAGGATCAGCGCGATCGACAGAAAGATTCCCGCGGTCCACCAGGTGACCTTGGTGAGTAGCGTGGTCGCCTGACGCCCGCCCATGATCGTTTCCGTGCCGGCGCCGCCACCCATTGTGGCGAGCCCGCCGCCCTGCCCCGCCTGCAACAGCACGGCGATGATGAGGATCAGTGCGTCAAGAATCAGGATGCCGACGAGGATTCCGTACATGCGCGGGGCAAGATACCTAGGCTACGGCGGTGCGCACAAGCTCGGCCCAGCCGCGGGGATCGAGCGATGCTCCGCCCACCAGCACACCGTCCAACTCCGGTTCCGCCAAGAGCTCGGCGGCATTCTTCAGGTTCACGCTGCCGCCGTAGAGAATCAAGAACGCTGCCGCGCTCGTCGCGTGGGTCTTCAGCCAGCCGCGAATGGAGCGGTGCACGTCGGCCGCGTCTTTCGGTGTGGCGTTGCGTCCGGTACCGATGGCCCATACGGGCTCATAGGCAATCGTCACACGACCTTTGGTCCCGCCCCAGCCTCCCGCGAAGGCCGCCTCGAGCTGCCTCGTGACGACCGCCAAGGTCTCGCCCGCTTCGCGTTGTGTCAGCGTCTCGCCGACACACAACACCGGCTGCAGATCGGCCGCAAGCGCGGCCTTGATCTTCTTGCCCGTTTCCTGGTCCGTCTCGCCGAAAACGTGGCGGCGCTCCGAATGGCCGATCAGGGTCAAGCGAGCGCCGGCCTGAGTGGCGAGCGGCCCCGAGATGGCGCCAGTGAACGCGCCCTTGGGCTCCCAATAAATGTCTTGTGCACCGACGAGGACGTTGCGATGACCGGCGATACCCTGAGCGACCGCCTCGATCGACACGGCTGGGGGAAAAAACCATACGGACCGCTCGCGCGGAATCTCACCGGCCGAAAAGAATGCGCGCAGGTACTCGCGGGCCTCGACGGGACCGATGTTCATCTTCCAGTTGCCGGCGAAGACCAGGGGTCTCACGCGTCCTCCAGCGCCGCCACGCCGGGCAGCTCCTTCCCCTCCAAAAACTCGAGCGACGCGCCGCCGCCGGTCGAGACGTGCGTGAGCTTGTCCTCCATCCCCGCGACCGCCGCGACCGAGTCGCCGCCGCCCACAACGGTGACCGCTCCCTTCTGCCCGGCATCGACGAGGGCGTTCGCGACGGCGCGCGTCCCGGCGTCGAACGGCGGCGTCTCGAACACGCCCATCGGACCGTTCCAGAAGATCGTCTTCGCGCGCAGCAGGCGCGCGCGGAAGTCGTGTTGCGTGGCTTCGTCGATATCGAAAACGGCCCAGGCTTTGGGGATCGCGTCTGCAGACACGGAGCGGTGCTCGCTCGCGCGCCCGAGCGAGGGCGCGATGAGCGCGCCGCGCGGCAGGATCAGTTTCTTGCCGCTCGTCGCGAGCAGCTCCTTTGCGAGTGCGATGCGGTCCGGCTCGACCAGCGAGGAGCCGACCTCGAGTCCCATGGCGGCGAAGAACGTGCACGCCATCGCGCCGCCGATGAGCAGCTCGTCGACGCGTGGCAGCAGCGACCGGATCACGTCGATCTTCCCCGAGATCTTCGCGCCGCCCAGGACAGCCACGAACGGATGCTTGGGATCGGTCAGGAGTTTGCCGAGATACTCGAGCTCCTTCTCCATTAAGAACCCGGCGACGGCCGGCTTGAGCAGATGCGCGACGCCCTCGGTGGACGCATGCGCGCGATGTGCCGAGCCGAAGGCGTCGTTCACGTACAGATCGCCGAGGGCGGCGAACACCTTCGACAGCTCGGAGTCGTTTTTCTCTTCGCCGGGCCAGAAACGCGTGTTCTCGACGAGCGCGACGCCGCCGCGCGGCGGTCGCCGCGTGGTGGGGACACCGGTGGCGGGATCGGGGATGAACTCGATGGGCGCCCCGAGCAGCGTTTCGAGACTGGGGAGGATCTGCTTCAGCGAGTACTGTGCGTCGGGACCGCCTTTCGGCCGGCCGAGGTGCGAGAGCAGCACGACGCGGGCACCCTTGTCGCGGAGATACCGAATCGTCGGCAGCGAGGCGCGCAGCCGCGTGTCGTCGGTGACCTTCCCGTTCTTGAGCGGGACGTTGAAGTCGACCCGGACGAGCGCGCGCTTACCGTCCAGCGCCTGCGGGGGAAGATCCCGCAGGCTCCGTTTCTTCAACGGCGGCGTCCGATGTACGCCAGCAGATCCACGCAGCGCGAGGAGTAGCCCATCTCGTTGTCGTACCACGAGGAGACGTGGACCAAGGTCCCGTCGATCACGGCGGTCGACATCGCGTCAACGACGCTGGAGTACAGGCTCCCGATGTAGTCCACGGAGACCAGCGGCTCGTCGCTGACCTCGAGAATCCCTTTCAGCTTGCCGGCCGCGGCCGCCTTGAACGCCGCATTCACCGCCTCTACGGTCGTTGGCCGCTCGACTTCGGCGGTGAGATCGACGATCGACACGTCGGGGGTCGGGACGCGCAGCGAGATACCGTCGATCTTCCCCTTCACCTCGGGAAGCACGAGGCCGGTCGCCTTGGCGGCGCCGGTCGTGGTGGGAATGATGCTCAACGCCGCGGCGCGCGCGCGCCGCAGATCCTTGTGCGGCAGGTCGAGGATCTGCTGGTCGTTGGTGTAGCTGTGCACCGTCGTCATGAAGCCGTGTTTGAATCCGAAGCTGTCCATCACGACTTTGACGACGGGGACGAGACAGTTGGTGGTGCACGAGGCGTTCGAGATGATGTTGTGCTTGGCGGGATCGTACTTCTCGTGATTGACGCCCATCACGATCGTGATGTCTTCATCTTTGGCGGGCGCGGAGATGACGACCTTTTTGGCGCCCGCGCTGAGGTGCTTGGACGCGCTTTCCTTATCTGTGAACCGCCCGGTGCTCTCGAGCACCAGCTCCACGCCCAGGTCCTTCCACGGAAGCTTCTCGGGCTCTTTGATCGCCGAGACCTTGATGGGTTTGCCGTTGACGACGATCGTGTCGCCCTTCGCCTCGACCGTGCCGGGGAAGCGCCGATGGACCGAGTCGTATTTGAGCAGGTGCGCCAGAGTCTTCGTGTCGGTGATGTCGTTGACGCCGACGAACTCGATCTCGGTCTGCTTGGCCATCGTCGCCGCGCGGAGCACGTTCCGGCCGATGCGGCCGAACCCATTGATTCCTACCCGAACCGCCATGACTCTCCCCTTAGGTGAAGTCTGGAATTGTTGCGCGCGCGAAGGTGACGCCGTAAATGCGCCGCGCTCCTGCCTGCTCTAATGCTCTCGCGGCTTCGGCGAGCGTGGCTCCCGTGGTGAATACGTCGTCCACAAGAACAAATGTGAAATTCGGAATGCGGAATGCGGAATTGATGCCTGCAGTTCCATTCCGCATTCCGAATTCCACATTTCGCACTCCAAACGCCCCAGCGACGTTCGCTAGGCGCGTGTCCGGTGTCAACGCCGTTTGCGTCGCCGTCTCGCGTGTGCGAACCAGCACGTCGACAAGCACGGGAATCCGCCACTGTCGAGCCAGGGCGCGCGCCAGCTTCTCACTCTGGTTATAGCCGCGCTCGCGCAATCGCCTGCGGGCAAGTGGAATCGGAATCAGCGCCAACGATCCGTCGGTCGTGGGCCGTACGGATCCCATCGCCGCCGCCAAGTCGTCGGCGATGCGCGGGAACCCGCCGTATTTCAGGCCGTGCACCGCCTGCCGCGCGCCTTCGTCGAGCCAAGCCGCAGATCGCACGGATTTCAGCGCGGATGGCCACTGATTGCACAACCGACAAGGGCCGAAATGCGGCTCTGGTTGGCCGCAACGCTCACACCACGGCGGCCGCACTGCCCGCCAGCGCTGGCGGCACAGCGGGCAGACGATCCTGCCGGTGTCGCGCGGTCCAAGCAGGGCGTGACAAAGGAGGCACTCCGCGGGAAGCAGCAGCTGCTCGACTGCCGCCCTAAACACGGAGCGCGCGTTGCACAGCGGCGCGCATCACCTCGATCGGAGCGTCGGTGCCGGGAAAGAAGCGCTCAAAGGCCGCGGCCCCCTGCTGGATCAACATCTCCCGACCGTCCATGGCCTGGATCCCACGCTCGCGCAACGCGTGAACCCATCGCGTCTCTCCTCGCGCGTACACGAGGTCGAGCGCGCGCTGCACGCCGGGGATGTGATTCACATCGATCGGGAGCGGATCGTGTCCGGCAAGCCCCAGCGGCGTGGCGTTGATGGCGACGTCGACCTCGATAGGGCCGGTTGCCACCGACGTCGACACGCCGACGCCGTTCGCCCAGGCGGCGAACGCTTTGGCGCGCGCGTCATCGCGCGAGCGCACGAAGAGCGTCGCGCCGCGGTCCGCCGCCGTCACCGCCGTCGCCCGCGCCGATCCACCCGTTCCCACCACGAGCCACCGTTCCCCTTTTCGACCTGCGCCGATCTTTTCGAGCGCCGCCGCGACGCCGAACACGTCGGTGTTGTCGCCGACCAGGTCGTCATCCTCCGTCCAGAACGTATTACACGCGCCGACGCGGGCGCAGACATCCGTTTTTCGCGTGACGGATCCTTCGACTGCTTCCTTGTGGGGTACCGTGACGTTCCCTGCCCCGCCGATCGCGATCTGCATCGCGAGCACCGCGGGCAGCGACGCCGCCGGTACGCGCAACGCGACGTAGACGGCGTCGAGGCCGAGCGCACGACACGCGGCGTTGTGCATCGCAGGAGAAAGGGAGTGGGCCACCGGGTCGCCGATGACCGTGAGCAAACGCGTCTTAGCGCTGATCTCCACGCTTGCTCTCAGCGGCGAGACGGTCGGCCACGGCGGCGGCGAGGGCCTCGAGCTCCTGGCAGGTATCGCGGTACACGCCGAGATCGCCGCCAAAGGGGTCGCTCACTTCGTCACCGCCTCGGCCCGCGTACTCGCCGAGCACGAAGACCCGGCCCTCGCCGCCCAGCTCGTCTACGCGCGCGCGATGATGGCGGGCCATCGTGAGGATTAGATGTGCTTTCTCGACGAGCTCGCGCGTCAGCAGCCGCGCCCGGTGCCCCGAGAGATCGAGGCCCCGCTCGAGGCCCACGAGATAGGCGCCTTCGGAGGCGGGTGCGCCGTCCCACGCCCCAGTACCGGCCGACGACACCTCGACTTCGAGACCGCGCTCCTTGAGCGCGCGCTCGAGCAGTGATGAGGCGAGCGGGCTGCGGCAAATGTTGCCGGTGCAGACGAACAGGACGTTCTGGATCATGGCGCGAGTCGGCCGACGGCGCGGCGGAGCTCGTGCATGCTCAACGTTCCTTCGCGCACGATCTGCGGCCGCGGCCTGGTGCAATCAACCACCGTGGACGGGGGCCGGTTCCCCAGCACTCCGCCGTCGAGGACGAGCAATTGCCCCGATGCCACGACCGGCGCAAAGTCGCGGGCGATGGCGTCGGCGCCGGGACCCGGCGGCTGACCGGGGAGATTTGCCGACGTGGACGTCAACGGCACGCCCAGCGCCGCGACGAGATGGGCGATCCCCTGATGCGACGTCCAACGGACCGCGATCCCGCCGTCGGGTCCGCGCAACATGTCGGGGAGCCGGCCCGAGCCGCCCGGCAAGACGAGCGTGAGCGGGCCGGGCCAGAACGCGCGCGCGAGCGCATCGGCGGAGGCGTTGAACGCCAGCCCATGCGCCTCAGCCATTTCCCGATCGCTGATCAATAAGAGGAAGGGCTTGCTGGCGGACCGTCCCTTCATCGCGGCCAGCGCCGTGACGTCCGCCTGCACGGCACGCGAGCCGAGGCCGTACACCGTCTCGGTTGGATAGGCGAGCAGACCGCCCTTTCCCAAATGCGTCACTACCTGCGGGATCGCGGTGGCGATTTCCGAATCCGATTGGAACGGGATCGGTTTCAACGCAGCTCACGAGCGAGAGCCTCGGCGATCCGGAAGTCGTCGGCAGTAGTGACCTTGAAATTGTACGGCGAATCGGGAATCAGCTCTACCGGAAAGCCCGCGCGCTCGCATACCTCGGCATCGTCACTCGGCGCGCCGCCGTTCGCCGGGGCCCCGAGCTGCGCATAGGCGTCGTGCAACATCTGCCGCGGAAAACCCTGCGGCGTCTGCGCCCGCCAGATGCGCTCGCGATCCACCGTGCGGGTGATCCGCGGTGTCGGCCGGTGAGGTCCCTGGCCGACTTCCTTAAGCGTGTCGGCCGTCGGGACCGCGGCCACGGCGCCGACGCCGGCACGCGCCCGCGCGATCACCGCGTCGATCGTTCCGCGGCTCACAAACGGCCGCGCCGCGTCGTGGATGAGGATGATGGTTGCGCCCTCGCCCAGCGCCGCGAGTCCGGCGCGGACCGAGTCGGCCCGGTGGAGACCACCCGGCACGAACGCCAGCCGCTCGCCTCGCAGCTTGCCGAGCCACTCGGGCGGACGCTCGGCGTATCCGGGCGGCAGCGCGACGACGACCTGCCGGACTTCCGGATGACCCGTAAATGGACGCAGCGCGCGCAGCAGCATGGGCACACCGAGGATCGGACGGAACTGCTTCGGCTCACCGGGACCGGCGCGTACGCCCGCCCCGGCGGCCACGACGACGACACCGATGTCAGGCTGCGAGGCGACGGGCGAGCTCACCGATCCCCTCCAGCCCAATCATCTCGAGGTCCCCCCCGTCCGCGATGCCGCGGGAACGGGCCGAGAGGAACACCCGCCGAAAGCCCTGCCGTGCGGCTTCCGCGATGCGCCGCTCGACACCGGCAACCGGACGGATCTCGCCGCCGAGGCCGACTTCGCCGAGGAACAACGCATCGGCAGGCACCGGACGGTCGTGGACGGTCGAGACGAGCGCGGCGAGCACGGCAAGGTCGGTGGACGGCTCGACGAGGCGCACGCCACCAGTGACATTCACAAAGACGTCGAGACTTCCGAACGGCAGGCCGCCCCGGCGCTCGAGCACCGCGAGGAGCAGCGCGAGGCGACGATGATCGAGCCCGGTCGCCACGCGCTGCGGGGTGCCGAAACCCGCCTTCGAAGCGAGCGCCTGGATTTCGACGAGCATCGGACGGGTGCCTTCCATCAGCGCCGTGACCGCCGAGCCCGACGCGCCCGTCGTGCGCCCGGCGAGGAATGCCGCGGCGGGATTGGCGACGGGCTCGAGCCCCGTGCCCGTCATCCGGAAGACTCCGATCTCGTCTACCGAGCCGAACCGGTTTTTGACGGCGCGCAGGATGCGGTGATCGAGCGTCGTTTCGCCTTCGAAGTACAGCACGGTGTCCACGATGTGCTCGAGTGTCTTCGGGCCGGCGATGCCGCCGCCCTTCGTCACGTGGCCGACGAGCACGACCGCAGGTCCCGATTCCTTGGCGAAGCGCATCAGCCGGGCGGCGCACTCGCGCACCTGGCCGACGTTGCCGGGCGCGCCTTCGAGCTCCTCGGTATAGGTCGTCTGCACCGAGTCGAGTAGCACCACCTTCGATTTCAGTTGCGCGGCGTGATGGAGGATCGACTCGAGGCGTGTCTCACCCAGCACATGAATGTTGCCGGCGTCTTCTTCCAGGCGGTCGGCGCGCAGCCGCAGCTGGTCCGGCGACTCTTCACCCGAGACGTAGAGCGTCGACACGCCCTGGTTCTCGAGCCGCGCGGCGCACTGCATCAGGAGCGTGGACTTGCCGATGCCGGGCTCGCCACCGACGAGCACCACGGAGCCCGGGACGATTCCGCCCCCGAGCACGAAGTCGAATTCTGCCAATCCGGTGCGATATCGAGCAACGGCGTTGGTTTGAAGGTTGGAAAGTTGGACGGGAACCGCCGCCGTTTCCTTCCAACCTTCCAACCGTCCAACCTTCTTCCCGATGGGCTCCTCGACCAGCGCATTCCACGCGCCGCACGCATCGCACTTCCCGCCCCACTTGGGCTGATCGGCGCCGCATTCGATGCAACGGAAAACCGACTTGCCTTTAGACACGCCCGGCCTCGAGCGATGGGGCTTCGCGCGGCGAATAGTTGTCGAAACGCGTGAATTCCTTCTTGAAATGCAGCTTCACGGTGCCCGTCGGGCCGTTGCGCTGCTTGCCGACGATGACCTCGGCGATGCCTTCGATGCTCTCGTTCGTCTTGGGATCGACCGGGCCGTCGTAGAACTCCTGCCGGTAGATGAAGCAGACGACGTCGGCATCCTGTTCGATGGCGCCCGACTCGCGGAGATCGGACAGCTGCGGCCGCCGGTGCTCCCCGCCGCGCTGCTCGGGCGCGCGCGACAGCTGGGAGATGGCGACGACCGGCACGTCGAGCTCCTTGGCGAGCGCCTTGAGCGAGCGCGAGATGTAGGAGATCTCCTGTTGGCGGTTCTCGACGTCGCCGGGCCCTTGCATCAGCTGCAAATAGTCCACGATCACGAGCGCAATATCGTGCTCGGCCTTCAACCGGCGTGCCTTTGAGCGCATCGCCAGCGGCGTGAGTGAGGCGGAGTCGTCGATCCAGATCGGCGCGGTGCCCAGCAGGCCGGCGGCACGCGCGAGCTTGGGATAGTCGTCATCGCGGAGCTGGCCGCGGCGCAGCCGTTGCGCGTCCACCAGGCCTTCCGAGCATAGCAGCCGTTGCACCAGGGAATCCTTCGACATTTCGATCGAGAAAAAAGCGACGCCGGTGTTGTGCTCGATCGCGGCGTGCTGGACGATGTTCAGGGCCAACGCCGTCTTCCCCATGGAGGGACGGGCGGCCAGGATGATCAGCTCGGAGCGCTGAAAGCCGGCGGTCAGGCGATCGAGGTCCACAAACCCGCTCGACACACCGGTGACCGAGCCCGCGCCCGATTGCAGCTGCTCGATCCGCTCCATCGTCGGCCAGATGAGCTCTTTGATCCGGATGAACTCTTCGGCACGGCGGAACTGCGCCACCTGGAATATCCGGTGCTCGGCGTTGTCGAGCACCTCGCCGGCCGTCCCGTGTCCTTCGTAGATGTCCTGGATGATTCCGGTCGCTGCTTCGACCAGGCGGCGCAGCACCGCCTTGTCGCGGACGATCTTGGCGTGATAGTCGACGTTCGCGGCGGTCGGGACGACGTCGATCAGCGACGCGATGTATTCCATGCCGCCGGCCCGGTCGAGGTCGCCGCGCCGGCTCAATTCGTCGCGCAGGGTGACGGGATCGATGACGTCGCCGCGCTCGGTCAGCGATAGCATCGACCGGAACAACAGCCGATGCCCTTCACGGTAAAACATTGTGTCGTCCAGGGTTTCCGCGGCCTTGAGGGCCGCGTCCTGGTCGAGCAACATCGCGCCGAGAACCGCCTGCTCCGCTTCGTTACTCCACGGAGCCTGGCGGCCGGCCCACTCCCCTCCCCCTCCTCCTCGCTCAGTCGTCGAGGAGGCGAGAGGCGATACGGACGTCATCCCAGGTTGGTCTCTTCCAGTTGGGGTTGCGCAGCAGCGCGGCCGGATGGTAGGTCACGACCACGGGGATGCCGCGGAACCGGTGAACCTGATTGCGTAAGGAGCCAAGCGACTGCTTGGTGTTGAGCAGGCTTTGCGCCGCCGTCCCGCCCATCGCCAGAATGACTTTCGGCTTGACCAGCTCGATCTGGCGATACAGGAACGGCAGGCATGCCGCAATCTCGTCGTACTGCGGCAGGCGATTCTCCGGCGGCCGGCACTTCACGATGTTGCAGATGAACACTTGATCGCGCGGCAGCTTGATGGCTTCGAGAATCTTGGTCAGCAGCTCGCCGGCTCTGCCGACAAACGGACGCCCGGTCTCGTCTTCGGTCTTTCCCGGTCCTTCGCCGATGACGACGAGCCTCGCGGTCGCGAGCCCTTCGCCCGGCACGGTCTTGTTGCGGCCCTCGCAGAGTTTGCATTTGCGACATGCCGCGATCAGGGTAGCGACATCCTGCAGACTTGCCGCACGTTGGATCGGATCGGCGGCGAAGAGATCGGCGCTAGCGGGCTCGAAGCTGAGCCCCGGTGACGGCAACGCGTCGGACGGTCGAACGGTCGAACGGTCGGACGGCACTGCAGGCGTGGAGTTGTCTTCGTCAGACCGTCCGACAGTCAGACCGTCAGATTATTGGACCGCGTTCACCATATCGAAGATCGGTAGGTACATGGCGACGACCATGCCGCCGACAATCACGCCCAGGACCACGATCATGATCGGCTCGAGCAGGGAGAGCAGCGCGCTCACGGCCGCGTCCACCTCGTC
>Ga0209488_10002792_pt1 | contig 14222 bp, 12 predicted proteins | sample Rivendell_Oct201_8_FD_188349 | JGI IMG/M metagenome (GOLD analysis project Ga0209488, IMG submission 188349) | Vadose zone soil microbial communities from the Eel River Critical Zone Observatory, Northern California, USA -... | ecosystem: Environmental > Terrestrial > Soil > Vadose zone >... | reverse complement strand
TTCTTGCTTATTGTCTCATTGCAAGTTCTGTCGCTGCCGAAATAGAGGCTATCCGTGCAGGCAAATGGGACACCAAAATCGAGGAAGACCTTGGAGTGGACGAAAGCAACTCCGACGGACTGGCGCTCTCCCCGAAAAGTGAGGTATGTTTTCTCTGTTGCCATTTTCTTTCAGAAGCTCAGTTATTGGGGTTCGCAGCGAGTCAGCGCGATCGAAGGGTCTGGTTCAGATCTCACGGGTGTGTCAGACACGAGCTCATCCGCCCCGCAGGTGCAGGTAGCTATGCCCGCGTGTTATGTTGGAGTATCACGGCTTACCCGAACTAAACTTTCTAGGCGGATCCACCTTTTCCGGACGAAGAGATGGTACAAAGACAACTTGACGAGGATCTCGCTATTCCGGACTCTTTGCCACGCGCAAACACACCTCCCTCCACTGCCGAAGGCGGAGTGGAACGGCCTATTGCTCAAGAACTATCCCCAGTGCCGAGTCATGTTGGCACAGACTATGTCGACGAGCACATCGATCCCGAGTCGCCACAGCTACCCCATGAGTCCCCGGATCCTCTCGACATCATTACCCCTGCAGAAGATGAAGGAGAACTCAAACCATTTCCCACTCACAAGCGCGCAGAGGCTGTACCACCCTCCTCGTCGCCAATCCAACCTCTTGAAAGCCCTGACAGTGCCGTGTCTGCGGAGTCCGAGCAATCGAACGTCACTGAACCTCCACAGATTGCTGAAGTAGATGAAGCTCGTGGATCTTTGGAGCACCTAATGCCTTCCGAGGTCGTGGAACGCTCCGAGCCTGAGGTTGAAATAGAATCAGATGTGCCCGCAGCCGTATCAATATCCGATCCCGTAGAGGGCGAAATGTCGGCAGACGACCGTTTAGAAATAGTCCAGAAAGATGACACTTCTATACGCTCTCTGTCTGAACCTCCCATTGTCCATGCCATGCGATCACCATCACCTATAGAGGGTGCGACAATCTCGGCTGCATGTACTCCCAAGACTGATCCATTCGTGACGGGACCTGACGGTGAGCATATTACCCTTTCATCAAGCACAGTTGAATTACATTTCGCAGAGGTTTCAGGGTTACTTGAGGGAATAGAGGATGAGGGAAAAGAGGACATTCAAGTAGACGAAGACCTGCCCGAAGACACCCTTGTTAAGCAGGACGATGAAATGGAAACTGAACAAGATGGTCACGAGGCAGCATCACCTGTTGAATCGTCGCGTCGTGATCGTAAGCTTTAGAAATCTTATTTGTACTCTATGCTGACTGACTATCCCAGACAAACGAAAATACTCAGAGGCGGCGAGCATATTCTCGGATTCTGCGCGGGATAGAAAAAGAACTCGCGAAGATTCGCAACCCGTCGACGAAGATGAATCAAGTATGTTTCCTACACTTCCTCCTACTGTTTATGGGCGTATGAACGTGAATAGGTCCTGTGCGCCGCCGCGGCCGGCCACCTGCTACTGACACCCAAACGTCCAAGAAATTCCAAACGGTCATCATCATGGTCCATTCGCAGATTTCCCAGCATCGCAACGGCAACATATTCCACAACCCTATCAAAACGTCCGAGGCCCCTGATTACTATGATATTGTGAAACGACCAATGGATCTCAAGACGATCAAAGCACGCATTCGTGAGGGCCAGATAGCAAGCTCCGATGAATTTCAGAGAGATGTGTATCTTATGTTCGCGAATTCCTTGATGTATAACAGACCTGGGTCAGACATCTATAACATGGCTGAAGAGGTGTGTCTCCTTGTCTTTCCCTGTGCGTGGCTCACATGAAAATCAGATGATGCTGGAGAGTGAGGCACAAATTAACAGCTTCAGGCAGACAGAGGGCATTATCAAAGGCAGCCACCGCTGACGGGGTTGATAGTTGCTTGAGTCAATCATAGCATATCAATTCTGACATTTTACATTGTTGTACTGCTGTGGCATATGATACAAAGAAAACTAAATCGGCAAAGCATTGTCGACTCGAGATGGACAATAGAAAACGAACAAAAAGCAGTGTTAGAACCAGGGAGAATAAATCTCCGTCATCTTCATTAGGTTTATAGGGTCGGCAGCGGAGCCAACAAGATTGATAATGGTGCCCATCACGGATTGCAAGGAAGGGGCTGGATTACTTGGATTGCTCCTGGCCTAGAGGAGAGTAAGCGACCCGTCAAAGTGGACGCATTGCTGTTACGGACCTGATCATGCTCAATCTTGCATCCCATCGTTTCTATTCTTTTCATGATAGTGTCGATGTTCACTTGCACATTTTGACGGAAGGGTAGATCTACCGTCCACGATCTGTTTCGCGCTTGCAGCCAGGTAATCGTCTCATCTCGGGCGAAGAGGCACAACTGATCCCCAACCCCAACGTCGCTCTGCAAACAAGGAAAAGGTCAGCAAAAACAGGTCACGTCTTACGCGATGACCTCACCTGTGTCTCTGAGAGAGCGTAGCCGATTGCCATCATGGCAGATACAAGGATACCCTCTGTGAAGCACTCCCCGATAAAATGCTGCAAGTTGGGGGTAAACCGGAACGGCACCACGTCATGCGAGGCAAAGACTGGAAGTTGATTCGGCAAGTTAACTAGTGCAGCGGGGATACCCATTCCAGGAAGCAGCTCGCTCATGGCTATCAGCCCCGTCCTTCGCGAGATGTGGAATCTATTCGGTAGCCTGCTGGTGAGGAAAAATGCATGCGTCATGAAGCATGACGCCGCAAGTTGGAGGGTAAATTGTTTTCGCATTCGCCAAAGGTCAGATGGCGTGTCCATCGTACGGGTCATGTACTATCACGAGGGTCAGATATTCCCGCGTAATAAATAGCAAGGCATTACGAACACCAGTCAGGATTGTCTCAGGTACCATGTGCGCTACAATTTCATCGAGTATATCCTTCTTCAGAGAAAAATACTCGATCTTATTCGGCTGACACGTGGCCTCAGAACTGACTGACGGGGAGACGATCGAAATGACTTACCATGCGATGATGCATCTCCCTGAATTTTCGTAACGTCTCCTTGACTTTTTCACCGGGGATGAGAATAGGGTCTTCTCTAGCCATCCGATTATCCTCGCAGAACTTGTCAAATATATCACCAAGTGTGATGTAAGACGAGTCGTTTTGTAGTAGACGCAGATTTGCGCTACAAGATATCGAAGCCGGGATGTGGAAGCTCACGTGACGTTTCCGACTTTCCTTTTGACGATATAGCACTCTGCATCACAGTCAGAAAACAACCAACTCAAGCTTAAGAGGTAGCTACGAACCCGTTGAACATGCGGAAACATGCCATAACTCTCTCCTCTCTGCGAATGTGCCGGCCGGATGGAAGTTGCACAGAAAATGAAATTTCAGAGTTGTCAGAGCCATGCACCGTAAGACGTCTCCAGCAATAGCCATTAGAGCGACAGTTCTCGAACTTGGAACCAAATTTGACTATCTTAGCAAAATTTTGATTGCTATCTTTGTCCTATGTGAGGTTTAGTAATTGGAAGCGACAAGACAAATGCACGAAGCTTGCCTCAGTATATTGCCCCGGGATTTCGATGTCGTCAAACTTTCCGTGTTGGAATTCAGTGAGATAATGGCTGAGGAGGTCTAATGGTTGAAGCCGTGGTCGCGAATCCAAGTTACGTTCATATCTATCACGCCAGCGCTGCAGTCGACGAATATACTCGGACAAAGTGAATTTGCTCTTGAGAAATTCGTCTTCATATTCTTTCTGCAATTGTACCATTAGATCAGGTCGGCTCTCAATTCGAAAAGATAACGCCCACCCGAGCCTGCCCAGATAAATTCGTGACCATACGATGGAGGTTCGTGTTGGTTCCTTGAGGAAGTGCGCCATCATCATCCATGGAGTTGACACGAAGAGCATAGTGCTTGCGGGCTGTTCAGTATTGGTACGAATGCTCATACCAATTGACATACCTGCATTGCCTCTTGTAGAAGCATACAAATGAGACGATAAATCTCCTCCTCCTGGGTTGCTTTGAAACGGTGGCTGATTTGGTCGACCGTTGTTTCCATGCTGAGAATTAACAGAGGGAACGCCGTCTTCAGCATGTTTACAACCTCTTCGACATACTCCCAAGAACGCTGCCCAGGGAATGTGATAGTGTTCTCGGGAGCTTTCAAGCCGTCGGTGCTGGACGATGTGGAACCATCAGCCCCGGTCCGTAAAGAAGCGTCAGTATCCATTCTGAAGGTGTTCTGATTTCCAACAGAATCTTGTTCATTGGGCGCCGACGTTCCACTCTGTACTCTTGAGGCTGCCTGCGCCTGCCTCCTCGCAGAGATCAAATCTTCTCTCGTAGTGCGAAGATGGAAGAAAAGGCCCTACGTGCTTTACGGTTATCATCGTTCCGTAATACCGAATATATACATACCTGGGGATAAAGCTTCGCCAAGTTGAGGAGAATATATCGGGCCTGTTTGAACTCACGGTAACCCAAAGATAGGCACAGCTGCGGGATTAACGTGATCCAATACCAGAAAGCAGCTTCGCCCTTGTAGGTGTCGAACGCACGAGAGATCGTGAGATTCGCATCATCAACGCTGAGCAACCATAAGACTCGCGTGAGGAAAGGACGGCTTTTCCCGCTCTTGTAAAGACCAACAGCTTGCAGATAGCAGCTAACAGCATTCGCGGCCTGGGACATATCCGAGGCATCTTTGAACATGCGATCATTATATTTCCCCCACTCAGCCCAGGATCTGGCCTGGTTCATGTCCAATTGGACGGCTTGGCCAAATGCTGCATTTGGTTCCTCGTGGCGGTTGAGCCGCGCATGAAATATGCCTTTCAGGGTATAAAACTCGGCCTTCTGCGCCGTTGAAAAGTACATCAGATTCGTGTTGTTGATCACTTCCAAGCCGGCTTGAAGATCATTCGGCTTTTGGTAGTGACAACGAGCCTGTTCTCGGAGCTTGAGGAACGCCTCCGATATTTCGATATTCGGCAGTGTGTAGATCTTGTTCAAGAGAGCGAAGCAGACTTCCAGTAGATCGTGTTTGCGCGCGACATGTGCGAAGCGGTTGATTATCCAGGCAGTCTCATGATAGCCACGGAAGCCGTATGTGCTTGTGATACCGGTGGTTGGGTTGGGGACGATCAAAGGGAGATAGACCTTATTGATGGCGTGGAAGACGTTTTGCCGCCAGGCTACGAGGTCGCTCCAGATGCTGATGTCGTCATGAATATTCGGGAGTCTTTCTCGCCACGCTTGGAGTACCAACTTCAAATCGGAGGACTTCTTTTCTAAGTTCTGAAGGTTGGTTGTAGATAGGGAGCCGAATATTTTCACCGCCTCTTGTAACTCGACAAACTGTTGGAAATGCTGCAACAACGGAATATGGGAAGGGGACAAGTTAGCCGGAAGGGCGACCCATTTCCTGAGTGTGAGCTGCATCGCATCTTCCAAAGTCTTGGTGAACTCGACGTTCTTCTCCACGGCAGAGGGTGCCTTGAGCAGGGCGATAAAAGCCTCGAAGACACGGCGTCGGGGGGTTGCAGCCTCTGGAAGCGCATTGACTTGTTCCTCCATAGCATCACAGTTCTCAGGCCAGTTCCTTGCTCGCCAGGCGCTCTCGAGCAACAACTCTTGATTAGTTTCGGCCTTCGCGAAGTCGTACAGCGTATCCCACTGCTGAAGCTTCTCTGCCGCAAGAATCCAGTGATCTTCCCATAGGCAATATTCTTGTTCCGAGTACGCAAGAGCACCGGTACGACATTTCGCCTGTGCACTTTCGTACATGGCAGCAGCCTGCTCCCACATACCATTCTGTTCGAAAGCGAGACCGACGTTTGTTTCTGTATGCAGTGAACGCCGCCTCCACAATCCATAGAAGAGGTCATCTTCAGCCATCTCCGCGTACAGCTCCACTAGGGCATCAGACACGGTCTCACGAAGAGCGTGATCGGGCTTGATATTACTATGCAGTGTCTGGAGAATCTCGGCTCCGGCATGCCAAGCGCCGAACGTCTTGGCGAGGTATTTGACCAAGTGAGGAGGCAGTACGATAGTAGGGGAACACAGATTTGATGCAGCAAGAAGGGTGTTGATAATGTTAGGGCGCAGCTCCGCCTGACGTACGTGGTAGTCTTTGCTGAGAAGCGATATCATGTGCTGAGTAATATCTGTTTGTTCGCGCCGAGAAAGGGACGCCCACGCGATCGGGAACAGGGACAACCAGGTTTCGTGCGCAACGGCGGGGTCAAGAAAAACTAGTCGTTGGATTGGCTGAACAACGTCAGCAACACGGAGCTGAGGCAAGAAGGGATGCTGTGTGACGCTCGATGTAGACGATGTTTGCCTTGGTCCTAGGGCCATGTCACCGTCCACAGTGCTGAGTAAGAGGTGAATGGCGACATGAATCCAATTGGTGTCGGCCAAGGCTTCCCAACTCTGCACACCGAGAATATAACACATTCGGCTGAACAAGCTTCGCGGGACGCTTCCGTCTAGAAGCGTCAGAAAGCGATCTCTTGTGCGAGGTTCGCGTGCTCTGCATCCCAGAAGGAAAGACTGCTCGAGTTTAGTGGTGAGATCGCTGCGACGAAGTGAGGGCTCTGTGTATATTTCTAGAATGAGTCCCAGATATGCATTAAACAGATTCTCTCCGCGAGTTTCGAAGGTCGCCATCTTTTGCAAAACGCTAGCTTTTTCTTTCATGGTGGGATAGGATTCTTGACGGTGCAAGGCCCAATCTCGTGCGATCTCAAGCACAAACCGGCAGAGTGATGCACTCTTCGACTTCTCGATTAATTGGAAGAGCGCGCCCAGTAAGTACTTTCTTTGCTCGCCAAAGAACGACACCGAAGTTTGCGAGATTTCCAGAATTGACGTCAAGAGGCGTACCCCGGTTTCAAAGCCCTGAGTAGCAGATTGCACTTGAATGTGAATGTGTTCCTTCGTCAACTTGTTGAGGAGTTTCATGAGTGGTACGCTGAAAGCCTCCATCCTCTCCGGTGTGACTTGAACGATAGACCGCAACATCAAGAGGGTGCCACGCAAAGCCGTTGCGTTTTGCAATCCATCATCGACAGATTTGTGCACGAACTGATGAAAACCGGACATTTCTGTTTGTTGTTCATCTTCTTCCTTCGGGAGGGGAAACAGGCGGATGAGACGATCGAAAACGGGGTGGAGGGCATCATGGAGGGCGGAATCCTCTGTGACCATTCCTTTACGAACAAGCCTCTGCAGTGTCGCAGCATTTTCGGCATCTGCGAACCATGTGTCTGGCTTATCTGCCACGACCACCTGAAGGACATTCGCTGCACACAAAGCTTGGGCAAGTGTACCCTCGTTGCTCAAATCAGCCTGAGGGGGTATAAGCTTAAAGGGTAAGGTGACTATCGAGCAATCTGTCGTACCTGTTCCAAAAAACGGGAGAAGAAATTTAATTTAACAGTAACCTCCGTCCACCCATTCGGCCCGACAATCGAACGTAACAGGGCCAAGGCACGAGGCACGATGACACTTCGTGACTGCGCGTCGAAGGCTGTGGTGATGAGCCGTACGAGATAACTGACGATACTTTCACGAAGTGGCAACGGCGTCACCCATATCGGGGTGCCACCTGTTGAAGTGGAAGAACCTTTTTCTTTTGTAGCTCGTTGCTCCCAGTCATAGATGGTCTGTGTGATATCGATCGACAAGGATCTTGACTCACCCGATACCGAGGAGTGTAAGCCAAGTTTCGCCAGCGAGTTTACGATGTGGGGAACGAACAGGGCGCGTACGGGATAGAAAAGGCCCGGTTGTCGAACGATGAGATGATAAACAGTCATGATCATGGATTGGCTAGTCTCCTCTTCGAGCAAGCGTCGGGTTGTTTTGGCCCACACAGGGTAGCCAACCTCTTGGGGTATAGATGGTGCCAAGATATCCAGAGACTGGTTTACGAGAGACCGTGCTTCGTTGTATGATGGGGGAGGCTTGAGCAATCCCGTCCAAACTGTGAGTATGAACTTTGGCGGTGTGGTGAAATTCTTGAAAAAGCGCGCCGCGAGCAAGAAGGTGGTCTGCTTCACGTACGTATCTTCATTGTTGATGTATTGCCAAGCGCACTTGATAATGTCCTTCCTTGCGACTTCTAAAGAAGAATGGTAATGTTCAACAAGGACCGCAGTGAAGTGCAGAAGCTCGACGTGGAAAGCGTCATCGGCTCCCGGGAAGCTTGAGCCACTCAGCATCGGGATCCAGATTCGGCGATGAATGTATGACACCAGATCCTCATCCAAGAGGGCATCTTTCGAGGCTGATCGAGCTCGATAGAGTAGCATGGGTGTTATGAACATGCGTATGAAGTGGGTTTTATCGGACCAGCTCCATGAGCTATCCGAGAATCGTGCCAAGAAGCGGAAGAAGAGGTTTCGTTGGTAGAAGGTGTCGTCGCTGAAGGCCACGCGATTGAGAAGGAAACGCGTCATGCGAATCAGGTCCATCGGGAGGTTGCGTGAATAAATCGTTATAAGGTCGAAGAGGATATCCACCCTCGGTTTCCGACTGAGAACCCCTTCAAAAACGGTAATAATGAGTGAGTGCCGCTTGACGGCAGCGGATATTGCGGACGCGTCATCTTCTTGGGGGGGTGTCTCGCCGCGCCAAACGTCGAGTAAAGCTTCGACAACAAACGGGTATTCAGACGTCCAGTGCGGATTGATATCAGCAAGATCCGAGAAAACTTGCAGAGCAGGCATGACCAAAGCCGGGTTGGTTCCCTTAAGGCAGTCACGAATTATAATCGGTGTACGCGATTCCAGCTCGTGCTGCAGATTCGATGACAGGCGGGACTGGAGGATGCTTCTCAATGTGCCCACGTGTCGGGGAAGATGGAAGTGTCTCAGAAAGAAGTCGACGGCTTCAGTCGGATAGCGGTCCAGATACTTGGCTAACGGAGGAGCGAACGGACTCGAGCCCGAGTAGTGCATTTGTGCTTCTGCCTGAACGATTGCGTTCACCAAACTCTCGAGGAACACATTGGCAGCTGAAGGAAGCAAGTGGAAAATATTTGCAAGCCGTACGAGCTTGGTGATACCTTCGGTGTCTGTGGGCGGAAGTTTTGAAAACGTTTGGGGATCGGCGACTATGCGGAAGTGGTCGAGCAACTTGTAACCTATCTCCACCTTAAAGTAGTTCGTCAGGAGCTCAAGCAGGCGCGCCAGCCCCTCCAGGCCCAGGACAGATAAGCGCTTTGGATCAGCAAGGTTCATCAATATCGGCCGCAATCCCGTCTGTAGAAGTTCCTTGGGTAGCCGGTTCTGGTGGGTGAGTACAACCCGAAGTCCTTCATGAGCAACCTCCTTGACTTCTGAAGATGGCGAGTAGAGCGATTTGAAATAGACACTTGTCACCCTAGCGAAGGGTCAATTAATGAGCAAGGAAATGTGTCGAAAATCTTACCTCTGACGGGTTTGCGGTTGCTTAGAAAAGAACTCCGTAATGGGCATCGATGCAGTCAGGAGTCGGATCGCGGCCACACGGAGCTTCGTAATATCCAGGCTGCTTTGCCGGGCATTTCCTCTGCTTAGCAAACCAGCATCCTCTGCATCTGCTAAGGCTAGAGCTTCGTGCAGCAGGCGCAATAGCTCGTCGTTTAACTCGGGAAGGGGCGGATCAAGGCTCACACAGTATCTCATTGCCTCAATGATTCCGATCTGAATCGGGAATGGGAGTGCACGAAGAGGCTTCGTGTAGATTCCCAGGAGCATACGTTCACGGTGAGGCATAAGAAGACTGTGTATGGTTTGCCCGGTAATTTCCGAGAGGAGCGCAATGCACGTCTCACCAGCTTTCCTCACGATAGCATTGGAACTCGAGAGCTCCGTGAAGAAAATGCCGGTGAGATGGGCGAGCTTGGCTATACTCTGCTCTGACGCCTGAGTCAATGTGTTAACATTACTGAGGCGGAGTACACGGGTCAGGGTGGTCAAAATATCATCGATATCGCGGGGTGAATCATGGGGCATATCCTTCAAGACGTGTAATAACGTCCGAACAAGATCAACCTCGCGGTCATTGATCCATTTGGCCCCAAAGTCAGGGAGGTTCAAAATGAGTTTGATCCCGCTGCAACCGGCCTTTTTCCGAACCCATGATTCATCAAGACAGAGAGCACTGAATCGACCGGCAACGTGATGGAGCAATGGTAACAAATCCTGAGTAGACGCTTCACCCGAGCTCCCAAGGACGATGAGGTCTTGGATTAATGAATCGACCATGTCGACGGCTCGCGACGCCTCAGCGGGGTTCTCCCGTGAAAGCCCATGGCAGAGTCCATCGAGAAAAGCAGCAAATAGAAGACTCGCATAGCGTCGCATCGCCTTGTCTAGGGTGACCGCCCTACGAATTTCAGCGCTGAAGACGTGATGAGCAAGTTCGCGGATGAAGGCCTCGGCTTTCTCCTGGACGTCCGACTGGTGGATGGCTTCGAACATGCCTTCTAAGCAGTGCACAAACACTTCTTCTCGCTCTCGTCCATGCAAGTTCTGCGACGGGTGTCAGACATAATAACGGCCAAGGGCTGGCACGTACATTACTCAGGAGTGTCGCGATACTACCTTGCAGGAAGTCAAACGCCTGCTGACGGTATGGTGAGGCATGTCTCTTCAAAACCTTTATCGCCACGGTCGTGACTGAACCGAGGTCGAGACCTTTTGCACCCGCTCCGAAGGATACGAACACTTGAGCGGGATCTGATACGTGATGATACTTTAGTTCTGGCTCCTTCTCCAAAAGACGACGATTGCGACCACCGAGCTTGCCCAATATTCGAAGTGTCGTATGCGCATTATGATGATTAGCAGGAAGGGGCTTTAGGTGACTTTGTAGTGCCTCCATGAGCTCGCGTAGAACTGTATTGAGTGTGGGATCGAGAAAATCTGGAGTAAGGTTGTCAATGCATAATTCCAGTGTTCTGAGACCCTGTGCCACCAGTTCGGGGCTTCCACGGAGAGCTAATACCAAAGGCTTCATCAAGTAGGATAGGTGAGGTAAGAGATGTGTTAGACGTAAGGGTACTGTCAAGCACAGCTCAACAAGCATATCTCGACTGTATCCATCCGAGACCAGGAGTTGCTTATTAAGGTTTTCCAACATCTCTGGCAGAAGGGGTAGAACCTCTTTATACAACAGCTCAAAGCGACCTCCACCTCCGCCAATGGCCCTAAACAAACCCCTGAGAAGGTGATAATAATTGGTCGGCTTCGTGGCTTTTGCAGCCAGGGGAAAGCATTCCGTAATGAGTTGTGATATGTGGGATGCGAGAATGGGTTCGTTGTGAAGAGGGTACATAGCGATAGCCCCAAACGCCATTTTGAATAAACGGATCGTGATCACTGCTGTCGGGTCATCGTACTCCCCTAGTTGTTGAAGGTTTAAAATGAGATGTCGCAGAACGACTGAGACTAAAGTCGCAGAGGTGGGCTCGCGGCCAAAAAGAGCTTGACATATCTGGAGAATATGGGGCCTCTTCTGTGCCGTTTGGAAGAAAAAGTCGACCTTCAGTGTCCAGACTTCCCGGAAAACGTGGGGATTGATTTCCAGAAGAGCGCCAACTAGCATTTCCATGGGCTCAGTTCCTTCTCGTGGGTCAGCGTCATACAGACTCATACAACGGATACAGGACTCGAACAGTCTAAGCACGAGCGAGCCGTCGAGGATTGGAGCTTCAATTATTTTTTTAAGCGCACCGAGACAGACCCGTAGACCGTGTGCAAAGGTCCGGAATAATAGCCGGAATTCTGACATCACGTCAGTGGGATTGCGAACCGACGAAGTTGGGCACTCACCTGTTAAGACATTATCTGGATCGTCTGCGGCATATACGGCAGAGGCGACGGGCCGTGCCTTCTCGACCATAAAGAAGTTTCCAGACTCTGCTTCTTCGTTTTTATGACGCTCCGAGCGTTGCTGGACCTCATCGAGGACTGCGGCGAGTGATTCGAGCCTATCTACGCAAGTTTCCATCAGGGCAGTAAGGACCTTGGAAGCACCGTCCGGGGTATCCTTGGCTACCACAGTTTCTATGAGGTTAAACATCATCTTCCCCGCTAGAGTGTGAACGCTACTGGAGAGGCAGGGGTTGTGAATGACACGTGAGTATACGTGGATGAAGTGGGCTAATTGCTGCGGCGATAGATCCCCACGAAGGTAGTGTACGAGGTCGGCGGCGGCAGCATATGCTGTTGGTCTGATGAAAGTGATATGAGGAAGTAATTTATCTCATATCTTACGAGGGCTTACCGGAGAGCTTCGCGGCTGCCAAAGCTAGGGCCGAGTAACACATTCTCATCTAGGAGTTTATCAACTTGAGGAAGGAGTGCCCCACGGTATGGTGTGGCTACAAGGATCCTAAAGCAAGTTAGAAGTTCCTACGTCCGTACGGTCAGAATAGAGTGGTGTGGAGTATTCGGGTGCGCACCCGTCTCGAAGAGATGTCGTGCGCTGGAATATCTTGTAGCAACCGCAACGATGCCAAGAGAAGGCTATCCCCGTGCGATTCGTGCTGATCTCCAAGACCCCGAAGAACATAAGCGACGTAAGAGAGCATCTAAGGAAAACATTGTAAGCGCAAGGGGTATGAAGCACATCAGGGGGGACGAACCTTGACTTGGGCAAGGATGAGGTCGCTGTACGCTTGAGCGTTACGTATAGTCCCTGACATTCCCGACCAGAATCCCCCCATAGCCTCATAGTCTTCCCTTGCCTTCTTTTGTGCAGGGGCCTCGACCCCGAGAACTTCAAAATGCAAAGAAAGACTGCTCTGAATGAGCGCGACAATAGATTGTCGCTGGTCGCGCATGAAGGCTGAGACGACAATTCCCATCTCCTTGAGCACCTTGAAACTGTGTATACTGGGAAGGACGACATTGGCGTCCAGTATGACAGAGTCCTCTGAAAGATATTGCGTAGCAAGTGAAGGGATGTTTCGAGACAGTTCTTGAAAAACGACCATAAACTGCGACACTAGATCCTCTGGAAGGGTTCGATGTGTACGGATAATCTCACTGAGGGTCTTGCAACAAGCGACACCAATCTCTTCGTTGTCGTGACGCAAAAGGTGCAACATACCAGGGAAGACAACGGAGACCAGAGATCGCGCACCCTCGGTTGGAGCAAGGCGCTGCAAAATCTCGACGATGACACGCCGAAATTGATACTCTATGTTGTCCTTTTGGAATGCAGGCTCATTGGAGCGGAGAAGCTCAAGCAGAGCAGGAATTGTTTGGAGGTACACGCGCGTCGCCTCAGCATCACGAACGTTATCTATCATGTCGCGTAGCTCGGTAGCAGCTGTTAGTCTGCGCGACAGATCTACCGAACCGATGTTGCATTATGTTGGCCAGTGGGATGAGATATAACGGAATGCGCACCGAGAGCGGGATCCGCTACTCGAGCGGTCCGCATTTCAAGATCTGCGGTGGTCCCGAGATGGGGTACTGCATCCATATATTGAGCCAAAATACCAACGAAAGAGTAAAGGGACGAGTTGGCAGAGGGCCAGAACCCAAAGATGGGTGTGGGGTGAAGGGTGACAAGTGCTACACACAAGGACCCATTTGACCCTGAAAGTCATAATATCACGTGATATCACGTGAATGTCATAACGAATTGTCACATGTCACCTCATAAGTAAATACACCAAGTTATGCGACGGGCCCCCGAATCTCCTTCACAAGGTTCTCCCAATAACTCCAGTCAGCACCGTCAGGAACTGCGGCCAAGCTATTGTTGGCGTTGATTTCCGCCGTACCCTCCCTCGATGATGGAGCGCCGAACCACCCAGACAGATCTGCACTCCCGAAACCACCCCAGGGGAGGCCAGCGAAGTCCAAGGAACCGTCTCCACCTGGTCCGCTTGACATGCTCACAGCATTGTACCACTGGTCGAGAAGATTTTGGGCAGCAGACTCATCCTCTGCCGTGGGGCTACCCGTGTTGGACGATTCAATACTTGATTCGCCTTGCAGTCGCTGAATGGTAGGGGAAGGGAGGACATGGTTGAGCGAAGGAGTCTCAACACTCAGTCTGGGAGAGATAGGTCCAATGGAGAGGGGGCTAAAGCCAGCGCCGCGAGACGTTGGCTTTTGGACATTCAGTAGGGGCTGTGTGTCAACAGAGGACGGTGGTTCCAAGGGCTCTTCAAAGGTTGGGGTTTCATTAATAGAAGCCTCGACTTG